>Ga0247813_10002693_pt1 | contig 11912 bp, 6 predicted proteins | sample UWRJL169409C1_FD_180719 | JGI IMG/M metagenome (GOLD analysis project Ga0247813, IMG submission 180719) | Plant litter microbial communities from Arlington Agricultural Research Station in Wisconsin, United States - UWRJ-L169-409C-1 | ecosystem: Environmental > Terrestrial > Plant litter >... | reverse complement strand
TGAGCGGTGGAATGGAGGATAGCTCTATTGTTCCGGAATTTGATCCTGCGATGCCGATTGGCGAATAATTAAATGACCAGCTTTTTCCAGGTTCAATTACCGCCGAAGATACATTAGTTACATATGGATTAGGGTTTCTGATATCCAGTTCTACATCATATGCGGTTTTCTCGCTACCACTTTGCGCCAAAATCCGGATTTTAGCGACCCCTGTAATCTGGGGAACGGTAACCTGAAAATAAGCCATTTGCTCACCAGGTTGCCTGTAAGATAATCTTATATTTTTGCTTCCTGAGACAGTCAGGTTTTGGGCCTGCAATTGTACAGTTACATTTTTTAGAGATGGTTCGGTTGCGAAGACCGTCACGGGCAATGTAAAGCTTTCTCCCGGACCGATGACCCGTGGTACGGTAGCTAGTACCATCAGTGGTTTTTTGACCTGTACAGACTTCTCCGCAAATCCATATGCGCCATCCTGACCAGCTACAACCATAGCCCTTACCGCACCGATATATTGTGGCAATTTGAATTTATGCGTTCTTGAAGCCCCTTTGCCAATAGCGAACGGTCCCATGTATTTTACCACCGCACTAAACCTGTTGGCTTTTGCCGGGTTAAGATTTCTGTTTATACTGCCGTCGCCACCGATGCTGAGTATTCGTTCCAGATTACCACCCCAGGCACCTAATACATAATCGAACAAGTCCCATGTTTTTACCCCCAGCCCCTCACGTGCATAAAAAACCGCATGAGGATCAGGGGTTTTAAACCTGGTCAGGTCCAGCAGACCTTCATCCACCAGTGCGATGGTATAAGTCATCGCCTTACCATTCTGCTCATTTATCGTAATTGTATTTTCCGTTTCCGGCTTAATTTTACCAGCCATGCTAATCACCGGCTTAAGAATCGTTTCGGGGTCTTCCACAATTAAGGGAATAGCACCATACATCCTGATAGGTAAATCATTTACCGTCTGCGCATGAGGTTGCAATAATGTAATATTAGCGAACACATTTGGCGCCATATCCTTTTCAGCTTTAAACTTAAACTGTGTTTGCCCGTTATCTGTGTCTGTCCAGAATGTCTTTAATACCCTGCTGCCGTTTTCAATAGAAATTAAGGCACGACCGTTTTTTCCTGAAGGTATGGTGAGTACAATATCTTCACCGACCTTAAATTTTGTTTTGTTCGCTGTAAACGAAAGCATGGAAGCTTCAGTAGGGTTGGCCGACTGTTCACGCTGCGCCCATCCCGGCCAGTCTACATAAACTGAAGTACCTGTAACGTGGCCACCATTCAAATCCCTCACCAGGACAAGGTAGCGTCCCCATTCCGGCTCATCGATCCGAAGGTTCCAGTTACCCTTGCCACCTTTTAATGTGATAGTCTGTTTAGTAATCAGCTTATTAAATTCATTTTGTGTGAAATTTGCAAAAGACGACTGGTCGTCCTGTTCCCACCACCATCGCCATTGTACTTTGTAAAGTTCTACCACCACCTCTTTTGATCCGCCTACCAGTTTACCATGACGGTCCACATTAACCAACTCAAACCGATGATCCTTACCCGTGACCAGCATTCCACTCAGTTTATGCCCTTCAGGTGCTTTGATCCCGTAATAATTAGAAAATACATGGTAAGGCAACGAAAAGTTATCGATACTGAAACTACCGCCCGCTTCAAAGACCTTGGTGGTGAAATTTGCTTTCAGCATTCCAGGGGCTGTACTATTTTCATTCAGGTTGGTATTAACAGATGCCATTCCATTTTCATTCAGTCTTCCCTCGAAGATTGTTTTTACCTGCGAGGTAAAGCTAACAGTTGGATTATCAAAAGTATAACCATCGAAACCCCTGAAAGTAGTTTTCATCGGATTCAGGTTAACGTCTACCTTTGCCTTTAAATTCTTTCCTGGTGAACCAAATAACCAGTTTGCACTCAGTGTGGCCGCCGCTGGTGAACTACTTCCCAGATAGGTACGTCCGCCAATATCAAAAGCAATCTTTAACCTGTTGGGCATTACCGTTTCAATCTTTACGTTTTTTTGAAATGAGGCTCCGCCAGCTTTTACCTTTGCGACCCAGTTACCAGTAGGTGCCGTACTTTCAGTGGCCGTATGAAAACTGTAAAAACCATTTAAAGAAGCACTGCTTATAGATTTTTTAACCAATTGCCCCTGAGGATTATACAATTCGAAAGTAACCGGGTAGGATGGAGGTAGTTTTTTTAGTTTATCCTCCAGGATAAATGATAAAAACAGTGAATCACCGGGGCGCCAGACACCTCGTTCTCCATATATTAAACCTTTAAGTCCATTCTGTACAACGTCGCCACCTACATCAAAACGGCTCAGCGGAAGCGAATTTCCATCGTCCAGTTTGAGGTAACCTCGCTCTTCACCATTTTTTGCAATCAATAGGAATGGCTTTCTCTTCAGATCAAACCTGACCATCCCATCTCCGTCAGTTTTTGCGGTCAGCATTACCTGGCGCTGGTAATCCAGCAATTCGATTGTCGTTCCGCCTATTCCTTTGGTTGTTAACAGATCCGTTGCGACAACGAGCATGCTGTTATCATTTCCTCTTTTAGCAACCAGGCCAATATTTGAAACCAGCAGGTTTCTGCTTGCCCATTTTTCATTCGTATAAAACGATGGCGTACATGGATCGTCACGATCGCTCCATTTATACTCCTCACTATAATAGCGGTCATAGTTAGTCCAGAAGTCGTCATCCTCGTCTATTTGCTGTCCGTAACCAGATTCTTCATCATTTCCTTCTTCCATGTCACTTTCATTATTTCCTGAGGCTTCAATGGATGCGCATTTTAGAATATTATAATCCCTTCTGAAACTAATTGTAACCCGATACATCGCACCAGGTTCGGATTTGATGATCTGATCAAGGTCCAGCACAAAACGGTTCTTTTTATGAAGATTCAAAGATTTGTCTTCATCCAGTCTCATCTTTTTCCTCACCAGCGGTTTACCAACCCGTCTTAAGTCACCCGCATCCTTATAATTATTTGTCTGAAAAAACTGCGGCAGGTTATTTTCATATACTTTTATAATAGTGATATCTACAGCTTTCAGATTGATCGCGTCAAACGGCAGGATCAGTTTACCGGAATTCGGAAGAATTGTTCCACTGCCCGCTATAGTTACCGAGGGTTGTTTGTTTTCAAATACCAGGTTGGCGGTAACCGCACTATTTAACGTTTTTTCATTACTGTTGACAATTCCCTTGTTGATTGTTAAAGAGTAATTACCCAGCAGTGCTTCCGGAGTATAGATCTTTACCTGGCTGCCATCCATCGTAAATTTTAAATCACTGAAACTACCTAAGGTGATCAGACCGGTTAAATCCTGGCCAATACCAACTGGTTCAGAAAACTGTACAAGCGCAAAATCTTCCAGATCCTGAACCGCTTTTGTAGCTAAAACCTTGAACACGCCTATTGCGGGTACCTGCAATTCTTCTTCGCCTTTATTTTTGGAATCGATAGCGTTGCCTGACCATTTCAAGGTTAGTTTCTCTTCATCATTTGTTTTTTTGATACTATCAATCTGAAAAGTGGAGCTGTTTTTTGCCGGGTTATGCTGCCACTTGATCTTCAGGCGTTGGTCAAAATCAAGCTCCAGGCATTTCTCAATTGATTTCGGATCTTCTTCATCAGCTGTAGTGATTTCGCCTGTCAGTTTCATATAATTCAGCGATGTATTATTTTGTGAGACCAGTCCGTCTTGCGTTAATGCTAAACCAGGATTGATTACCCTGAATCCAAATTCAAATTCTTCAAGGCCTTTCTCCGTTTCAGTTACTTTTGCCAGATCAAAAGTGACCTCATAATTTTCACCGGATTCCAGATTTTCATCCGGTCTGAATTCGACAGTCTGCGCATCAATCCAGTAGGTCTTTCCCTTTACAGCAGGGGAGAAGCTGAAGAGGTTTCGTTCATCAGGTTTTGCCAGATCTCCCATCGTTTTGACTTGACTGGCTAACTGAAGCCTGATAAAACTTTTTTTGGACACTGTGCCGGAAGTGTAGGCGTCTACGTATTTCGCATAGGCGAGCTTTGATTCTGAGCCTGAATTTTTTTTGTTAAAAACAAAAAATGCAGCTATCCCGATCAGGATAACTGCAATAGATCCAATAAGAATTGGTTTAATATTTTTTTTTAGGAAGGTAGATTTTTCCGGGTTCATAAATTGCCTGATTAAAAGACGAAATCAGGTAATAATATGAAAAATATAATGGATTAGAAAAACTATTTAATCATCACCCCCGGTTTGTTAACCAGTGGTATCCTGATCAGGTTTTCATCCACAATACTTTCCGGCAGAAAAATGAACTTTTTATCATAGATCGTTTTATCTATATAATAGCTCAGCCAGTATTCATTTGTTAATCCAAAAACTTCTGTATCAATAGCTTCGACACCCTTGAAAGACTGCGCAGGTATGTTTCCGAGGAAATGACGCAGTATGGATGTTTTGACCATCCTGCCATCTTTCTCTCCGTAACCTTTGGAGCTGATTAGTACGTCGGTAATTTCCTGGTCTTTTAAATTTACCAGGTAGACCGTCCAGTTTTTAACCTCGGGTGTTTCACTCATCAATACCACTGCCATGGCTACGTCTTCTACTATATTTTCAGGCAGGTCCTTCTTCATAAATTATTTCTTTTTAGGTGCGGCCTTCTTTTTGGCCGGAGCTTTAGCAGCAGCTTTTTTTGCTGCAACTTTTGTACCAGCTACTTTGGCGCCTGCGGCTTTTTTCTTTGTCGCTTTTGGCTCAAACGCATTTGGCACTTGTTCTACGATTAATTTTTTAACCTCTTCCAGTGAAAGTACCGCTAATTCTTCTGGCGTATATTTCTCTCCCGTAGCCGGATTTTTACCTAGTTTAAGCATGTCCTTGCCGAAACGGATGAATGGTCCCCATCTGCCGTTCTCAATCGCGATTTTATCTGCGGTCCAGGTCTGGATAAATCTGTTTGCTTCTTTTTCGATCTTTTTGGCAATCAGTTCCCTGATATCGTTATCCGACAGGAAATCGAAATTGTACGCTTTGGGAACATTGATAAAGAGGTCATTCCATTTAATAAACGGCCCGAAACGTCCTGTTCCTTTGGTTACCGGCAATCCATCGAAATGGGCGACCGGCGCGTCAGCAGTTATTTTTTCCTCAATAATCTCAGCTGCACGTGTTTGGTCTACTGTTAACGGATCTTCATTTTTAGGGATAGAAATATAGGTTTCTCCCCATTTCACGTAAGGACCAAATCGCCCTACACCAACGGAAACCTCTTTATCTTTATAGTCTTCCAGTTGGAAAGGTAGTCTGAATTGTTCTAATGCATCCTCAAGTGTTACTGTGGCAACCGACTGGGATTTCATCAGGCTCGCATATTTCGGTTTTTCTTCATCGTCTACCTGGCCTATTTGCACCAAGGGGCCGAATTTACCGACTTTTGCATATACATTTTTCCCACTAACAGGATCGATACCCAATAGACGTTCACCATTGGCCCGGTCGGCCGTTTCTGTTGTAACTTCTACTTCTTTATGGAAAGGGGTATAAAAAGCATGCAACATCTTCGTCCACTCCTGTAAACCCTGTGCGATCTCATCAAATTCTTTCTCGACATTTGCCGTAAAGTTAAAATCTACGATCCCTTTAAAATGTTCAACAAGGAAATCGTTTACCACTTCACCGATATCGGTAGGGAATAACTTAGATTTTTCTGCACCGGTAATTTCCGTTTTCGTCGATTTAACTACTTGACCGTCTTCCAGCACAATAGATCCGAAGGAACGGCTGCGTCCATCACGATCTTCTTTAACCACATAACCACGGTTTTGGATTGTAGAGATGGTTGGTGCGTAAGTGGAGGGGCGACCGATACCGAGCTCTTCCAGTTTTTTTACCAGGCTGGCCTCTGTATATCTTGCGGGCGGACGGGAAAAACGTTCCGTTGCATTCATTACTCTCAGAGATAATTCCTGTCCGTTTGCCAATGGAGGCAATATGTTTTCATTATCTTTTTCTTCAGTATCCTCATCATCGTTTGATTCAAGGTATACCTTAAGGAAACCATCAAACTTCATCACTTCACCTTCAGCAACCAGGTATTCTTTGCGCGTACTGATATCGATATGTGCAGTAGTTTTTTCAAACAAAGCTTCACTCATCTGCGAAGCGATAGCCCGTTTCCAGATCAGTTCATACAAACGTTGCTCGGAGCTGTCACCAGTTACCGTGTGCTGGTCAAAATACGTAGGGCGGATGGCCTCATGCGCTTCCTGTGCACCAGCAGATTTAGTTTTATATGTTCTTGGCTGATGATATTTTTGTCCGTATGCCGAATTGATTTCCGCAGCGGCAGCCGTTAAAGCAGTTTCAGACAGGTTTACTGAATCCGTTCTCATGTAAGTGATCTTTCCACTTTCATATAAACGCTGTGCAACCTGCATGGTACGTGAAACAGGGAAACCCAGTTTTCTCGACGCTTCCTGTTGCAGTGTAGAGGTCGTAAATGGTGCAGCAGGATTTCTTTTTGCAGGTTTTGTTTCCAGGTTACTGATTTTGAAACCAGCATTGATACAATCCTTTAAAAATTTCTCCGCATCAGCCTCATTCTCGAACCGTTGTGGTAATTCTGCTTTTACCTGCTCCTTTGCATTACCTGTACTGAATTTCGCAGTTATCTTAAAAGCGGCAGCGGCATTAAATTTGTTTACCTCACGTTCCCTGTCCACAATCAGACGCACAGCAACCGACTGTACCCGTCCGGCAGATAAAGAAGGTTTAATCTTTTTCCAGAGTACCGGAGAAAGCTCAAAACCCACAAGACGGTCTAATACGCGTCTTGCCTGTTGTGCATTTACCAGGTTATAATCAATTGTTCGCGGAGATTCAATCGCCTTTAAAATTGCAGGTTTGGTGATCTCATGAAAAACAATACGTTTGGTTTTACTTTCTTTTAATCCGAGGGTCTCATATAAATGCCAGGAAATTGCTTCCCCTTCACGGTCTTCATCGGAAGCGAGCCAGACCATTTCTGCGTCCTTCGCCAATTTCTTTAGTTCTGCTACCACTTGCTTCTTATCAGCAGGTACCTCATAGGTCTGGGCAAAATTATTGGTAGTGTCGATCCCCATATCACCTTTTACAAGGTCACGAATGTGTCCGTAACTCGATTTCACTAAGAAATCCTTACCCAAATACCCCTCTATTGTTTTCGCTTTTGCAGGTGATTCAACTATTAATAAATTTTTAGCCATTCAGAACGTTTTTCTGCAAATAAAACTATAAATAAGCCTAAAATCAAAATTCTATTAAGAATAAATCTCAAATGGGACGATTGACACGCAGCAAATTTGCCCGTTTTAGTAAATCCAACGCCTGATATTCAGCGTAAATAGGATGGGTGAAAAATTAAGTTTACCTTACTATTATATATGTATAATTTTTTTGTACATATCTTCGTTTCTATAAAAAACCCAAACCATGAACACACTATTGATCTTATTCAGTCTGCTCTTCAATCCAGTTACGCCACCAGCGAGTATTTATGATTTCACCATGAAAACTATTGATGGTAAAGAGGTTAAGCTTTCAAAATTCAAAGGCAAAAAAATCCTGATTGTAAACACGGCATCTAAATGCGGATATACCCCGCAATATGAAGACCTGGAAAAGTTACATCAGCAGTATGGTAATGATGTTGTGCTGATCGGTTTTCCGGCAGGTAATTTCGGCGGACAGGAACTGGCTACCAACTCTGAGATCCAGGACTTCTGTAAAAAGAATTTTGGCGTTACTTTTTTATTAAGCGAGAAAGTGAGCGTTAAAGGAAATGACATTAATCCGATCTTTAAATATCTTACTTCCGCTACAAATCCTGATTTCACCGGAGATATCAACTGGAACTTCGAAAAATTCCTGATTAATGAAAAAGGACAACTGGTTCACCGTTTCCGTTCTAAAGTGACGCCGATGAGTGCGGAGCTGACTAAAAACCTGTAACAAAACACATACAATGCTCCCCGGGGCACCGTACAGACTATAAGAGAAATCCCTTAACAGAGATTTCTCTTTTTTTTAACCTGAATTTCCGAACTTTTGATTTAGTTTGCAGCTCAATTCCAGCAAATGTACAGATCCGGTTATTTTAAGACGCTTGCCCTGCTTCTCAGTTCTACCATTTTTATAGCCTGCAGCAGCAGTTACCAGGTTGTCAAGTCCAATCGTACAGCATATCCCATTTCCAAAGACGTCACCACCGATAGTGGAGTAATCCGCAAATACCTGCCTTATAAACTGAAGATGGATTCGCAGATGAATGCCGTACTCGGTTACAGCGATGTGGTGTTGACCAAAAAATCATCAGGAGGGGAATCACTGCTCGGTAATTTCTTTGCAGATGCCGCATTATACGAGGCACGCAAAGTAGAACCAGTAATAGACTTTGCCATTCCCAGTACTAACGGCGGATTGCGCAATGACCTGCCGCTCGGCGCTATCTCTCTTTCCAACGTGTTTGAACTGATGCCATTTGAGAATGAAATGGTTGTTTTTACCCTGAAAGGGCAAGATGTGCAGTCGCTTGTAGACTTCATTGCTAGCAGCGGTGGACAGCCAATAGCGGGCATCAGCCTTAAAATTAAAGATAAAAAACCAGTAGATGTGATGATTGGCGGTAAGCCTTTCGATAATAGCAGAAGCTATAATGTAGTGACTTCAGATTATATCGCCGGTGGTGGAGATGGCATGACCAGCTTTAAGAACCCGGTATCCAGTAAAATACTGGGATTGAAAGTACGTGATGCGCTTATTCTGTATATCAAAGAGAAACAGGAGGCAGGAGAGAAGATCACTTCAAAATTAGACAGGAGAGTATCCAATGATTAACCGCAGAGATTTTATAAAAGCCGGCAGTATTGCAGCAGCGGCTACCGCATTGAGCATCGATTCGTTAGATGCGCTGGCAAGTGGACAAGTTAAACAGCTGACCATTCTGCATACGAACGACGTGCATAGCAGGATAGAACCTTTCCCAATGGATGGTTCCCGGAACCAGGGTTTAGGCGGTGTTGCCAGGCGGTCTGCTTTAATTAAAAAGATCAGGGCAGAAGAGAAAAATGTATTACTACTCGATGCCGGGGATATTTTTCAGGGAACGCCCTATTTTAATCTATATGGCGGAGAACTGGAAATCAAGCTGATGAGTGCTATGGGGTATGATGCCGCCACTATGGGTAACCACGATTTTGATAACGGTCTGGAAGGATTTTACAAGCAACTCCCGCATGCAGATTTTCCCATATTGGTCAGCAATTACGATTTCTCCGATACCATCCTTCACCAGTCGACCAAACCGTACAAAATCTTTAACAAATCTGGTTTAAAGATCGGTGTGTTTGGAATCGGTATTGAACTTGAAGGACTGGTTGGTTCAAAGAACTATGGTGCTACCATTTACCAGGACCCAGTAAAAAAAGCCAATGAAGTAGCAAGCCTGCTTAAAAACGAACATAAATGCGACCTCGTGATTTGCCTTTCGCATCTGGGCTATAAGTATAGAGATAATAAGGTATCCGATCAGACACTTGCAGAAAATAATGATGATATCGATTTGATTATCGGAGGGCATACCCATACCTTTTTGGCGAAACCACAGGATGTGAAGAACCGGGCAGGGAGGATCACTACGATTAACCAGGTAGGTTTTGCCGGTATTAATCTTGGGCGGGTGGATTATTATTTTGAATCGTACAGAGGGAAGAGGTTAGTGACCACTTCACCCTATACGATTTCAGATCAGCTGGATAGCTAAATATATTATTGAGTAACGATTAGCAAAGGAAACCGCCGCCTAACAGGTCGTTTCCTTCGTAGAATACTGCCGACTGGCCAGGAGCGATAGCAGATACGTTGTGATCAAATACCACACGCATCCTGTCTTTTTCCTGCACAATTGTGCTCAGCATACCTGCATCTTTGTAACGGATTTTCGTAATAACGTTGTCCATCGGTTCCAGGATACTGTCGTATTTAATCAGGTTCAGGTTGCGGACCATTGCTTCGCTTCTTTCCAGCTCTTCAGCTCTGCCCAGCATTACCGTATTGCTTTCCGGAAGGATCTGCGTTACAAACATCGGTTCGCCGAAAGCGATACCCAGACCTTTGCGCTGTCCGATCGTATAAAAAGGATATCCTTTATGCTGACCCACGACCATACCATCACTAGTGATAAAATTACCACCCGCAACACGGTCTTCCAGATCTTCCACTTTATGTTTCAGAAAAGCACGGTAATCATTATCAGGCACAAAACAGATCTCGTAACTTTCGCTTTTCTTCGCCAGTTCTTCCTGTCCCATATCAATTGCCATTTGTCTGATTTCAGATTTAGCAAAAGAGCCTAAAGGGAACTGCGTACGTGCCAGGTTTTCCTGAGAAACACCCCATAGTACATAAGACTGGTCTTTATTTTCATCCAGCCCTTTAGAGATGACGTGTCTTCCGTTATCCTGTTTTCTCACATTGGCGTAATGACCAGTCGCAATAAACTCGCAGTCCAGTTTGTTAGCCCGTTTTAAAAGCGCCTCCCACTTAATGTGTGTGTTACACAATACACAAGGGTTAGGGGTACGGCCGGCGAGGTATTCATCAACAAAGTTGTCAATCACAAAACCACCGAACTCTTCACGGATATCTAATATATAGTGAGGGAAGCCGTAATTCACAGCTAAAGTACGTGCGTCATTGATACTGTCAAGACTGCAGCAACCGGTTTCCTTACTGCTGCTGCCGGAAGTTGCATAGTCCCAGGTCTTCATCGTAAGCCCGATCACTTCATAACCCTGTTCATGTAACATCACCGCTGCTACCGAACTATCAACACCGCCACTCATGGCTACCAGAATTCTACCCTTTTTACTCATTGTAATTTATCCTCATATCACCCGTGATAAACAGGTAATGATTTTATAAGCCACAAAAATAGGTGAATTTTTGAAACATTGTGTTTTTAAGCAGTCAGATCCTTGTAAAAAGGGAATGTTTTATATAGGTTAAACGTTATAGCAAATCCGTAACGGCGAATTTTGAATAGAATATGATATATTAGTGGCTTGAATTTATAAAAATTAAGAATTGATAAATGAAGAAAAACTTAGTCTATAGTTTGTTATTTATTCCATTTCTTGCCAATGCACAGCAGGATCTGGCAAAATACGTAAGACCAATTATCGGTACACAGAAGATGGGACATACATATCCCGGTGCAACAGTTCCATTTGGGGCAGTACAGTTAAGTCCTGAGACAGATACTATTTCTTATGAACTGAACGGTAAATATAACGGCGACGTCTATAAATATTGTGCAGGTTATAAATATGAAGACAAGACCATCGTAGGTTTTAGTCATACCCACTTCAGCGGTACCGGTCACTCAGACCTGGGCGATTTCCTCGTGATGCCAACACAAGGGAAACTGCAGATGAACCCTGGAACTGCAGCAGATCCGAAGAGTGGTTTCCGGTCTGCATTTTCTCATGCGAATGAGGTTGCCGAAGCCGGTTATTACAAAGTGAAACTGGACGAAGATAATATTACCGCAGAAATGACCGCCACCAAGAGGGTAGGGATGCACCAGTACACATTTCCAAAATCTGACCAGTCGCACATTATCCTTGACCTGATGGCAGGGATTTACAACTATGAAGAAAAAAATGTGTGGACGTATGTAAGGGTTGTTAATGATACACTGATCACCGGATACCGCCAGACAAACGGATGGGCGCGTACCAGGACAGTTTATTTTGCCATGTCTTTCTCTAAACCATTTAAAGAATACGGTCAGAAGAACTATGATAAAAAACAACCTTACCGTGGCTTCTGGGGC
>Ga0247813_10002690_pt1 | contig 11915 bp, 11 predicted proteins | sample UWRJL169409C1_FD_180719 | JGI IMG/M metagenome (GOLD analysis project Ga0247813, IMG submission 180719) | Plant litter microbial communities from Arlington Agricultural Research Station in Wisconsin, United States - UWRJ-L169-409C-1 | ecosystem: Environmental > Terrestrial > Plant litter >... | reverse complement strand
CTATAACCTGAATTTCAACGGCCGCGAGGGCGACGAGAAGATCAGCTATGGCGATGTCTTCCTGCAGGCAGAGCAGGAGTATTCGCGGCATAATTTCGAATATGCCAACACGGCGATGCTGCAGCAGCATTTCGTTGATGCCGAAAAGGAATGCATGGCGCTTCTGGCCGCCGGTGCGCCCGATACCGGCGCCCATGCGATCCTGCACAAATGCGTCTTCCCGGCCTACGACCAGTGCATCAAGGCCAGTCACGTGTTCAACTTGCTTGACGCGCGCGGCGTGATTTCCGTGACGGAGCGCCAGAGCTACATCTTGCGTGTCCGCACGCTGGCGACCGCCTGCGGCGAGGCCTTCCTGCTGACGGACGCCGGTGGCATCAATCTGGCGAAAGACGCTGCCTAACCGTTGACCGAACACGAAGCCCGCCCGAGCCTCCGCATAAAGCCGGCGGGCGCTGTCTGTCAGAGCGCACCGGCCTCGTTGACGCCGGCAATCGTCCATGTGTAGTAAAAATACAAGCAGTGGATGATTCTTGCTGACCCTCTCCTTATGGGGGTATAATCAATTGCTTGAGCGCATCCGGTTGTTCAGTAAGCGTTTAAGGAGTTTGTTCTAAGCTTTGTCCAAGCGATTGAGTTCAGGACGCGTAATGGACGACGAGGATACTCTCCCACCGGAAGTTTTGGCTTCTATGTTGATGCGAATGTTCGAGTTCGCACCGATAGCGATGGCGATTACCACCAGTGATACGAAGACCTCGAGCTATGCCAAGGTCAACGACGCCTATCTGAAGCTGACCGGCCTGAAATGGGAAAATATCCGCGGCAAGAAGCTGACGTCGGATGGCGCCGCGATCGATAACCCGGCCCGCGATCGCCGCCACCGCCTGCTTGCGGAAGTGGGATCCTACGAGCTCGAAGAAGTCGATCTCGTCTATGCCGACGGCACGATCATTCCGACGCTGATCTCGGCGCAAAGAACCCTTGTCGATGGCGTCTCCTTCGATGTCGAAGTCATTGTCGACGTATCGGCGCGTGTCAGGCAGCAGCGTGAAATCGAGAATGCCTTGCGGGCATCGGCACGCACCGACGCTCTGTCGGGGCTTCCGAACCGGGCCTGTTTCGATGAGGTCGTTGTCGACGCCGTTGCGCGCAGCATGTTGAATGGCCGCAAGCTCGCACTGGCCTTCATCGACCTCAACGGTTTCAAGATGGTCAACGATACGCTGGGGCATGCCGCCGGCGACGAGGTCTTGAGAACCATCGCCAGCCGCCTGCGCGAAAGCTTTCGCGCCACCGATTTCATTGCCAGAATTGGCGGCGATGAATTTGTCGTCCTGCTTGATATCGATCTGAAATTGGCTGCGGACGTGCAGCAGAATGTCCAGGATGCGATGGAGCGCGTTTTCAAACCGATCGCGATAGAGGGAAAGGTGACCTATACTGGCGCGGCCGTCGGCGTGACGTTCCTGCAGCCGGACGATACCGTCGCATCCTTTGTCCGCAGGGCCGACGAGTACATGTATATCGCCAAGACCAGCGAACAACGGGTGGCCGTCGTCTGTTTCGGGCAGATTCTCGAAACAGTTCCCTCGCCGGAAGACTCGATGGAATGGGGCAGGCTGGGCCGCTCCTAAGAAGATCAACCCTAAATCACGTCGCTCGCCGTGACGCCGATCTGCCAGACCGGCTTCTGGATCACAAAGGCGCCGGTCGGCAGCTGGCCGGCATAGGTCTGCATTGCACGGCGAACACCGGCAGGCTTCTCAACTGTGCCGACGCTTGCATAGGCAAAAAACAAGGCCGAAAAAGCGATGACGTTGATGAGGGCTGCGAGCGTTTTCATGGGTCCGGTACTTTGCGGGTTCGGCGTTGATCTGATGCCCCACTATCGATCAAACGCCGTCATTGCGCGGTTCCTGGAGGAACAGGCTGGTGCGGCTGAAATGGGAAAAGCGGCGGGGTGAAGCGAGCGGTCGAAATTTGTCTTTCAACAGCGGCGTTCGATCCATAAGCTGCGCAAAACATATGTTTCGGGAAGGAACCCCTGATGATTGGTCTCGCTATTGCCGCAGCCGTGATCCTCTACCTGATTTTCATCTATAATGGTCTGGTCAAGGCGCGGCAGGTGAAGGAGGAAGCATGGTCCGGCATCGACGTGCAGCTGAAGCGCCGCGCCGATCTCATCCCCAATCTGATCGAAACCGTCAAAGGCTACGCCGCCCATGAAAAGGGCACGCTGGAAGAGGTCATCGCCCTTCGAAACAAGGCGCAGGCGCTGCCGGCAGGCGACGTCGCCGGGCGGGCCGCCACCGAAGGCATGCTCAGCCAGGCGCTCGGCAAGCTGTTTGCGCTGGCGGAAGCCTATCCGGACCTCAAGGCCAACCAGAATTTCTCCGAGCTGCAGCAATCGCTGGAAAGCATTGAAAGCGAAGTGCAGATGGCCCGCCGCTATTACAACGGCGCTGCCCGCGACCTCAACGTCAAGGTCGAAAGCTTCCCCTCGAATTTCATTGCCGGCCCCTTTGGATTTACCAAGGCAGCCTTCTTCGAGATCACCAACGAGGCCGACCGCACTGTTCCGGTGGTGAAGTTTTGATCTAGCCGCAAAAGCCATTCCGTCGTAGACGGCTGTCCACATCGATAGAGCACGCACAGCCACGGACAGGCGGTGCTGAAGGCATGAAGAGACAAGAGCATGAACGCCGCAGACCAGAAACTGACCATCCTTCCGCCCGGCCATCCGCTTGAAGGCCGCGTCAGTCCGCCCGGCTCGAAATCGATCACCAACCGGGCGCTGCTTCTGGCTGGTCTTGCCAAGGGCACCAGCCGGCTGACCGGCGCTTTGAAGAGCGACGACACCCGTTATATGGCCGATGCCTTGCGCGCCATGGGCGTGGAGATTTCCGAGCCTGACGATACCACCTTCATCGTCACCGGTTCCGGCAAGCTCCTTGCGCCCGGAAAACCGCTTTTCCTTGGCAATGCAGGTACCGCGACGCGCTTTCTGACGGCCGCTGCGGCGCTTGTCGATGGCACGGTGGTGGTGGATGGCGACCAGCACATGCGCAAGCGGCCGATCGCGCCGCTGGTCACGGCGCTGCGTGCCCTGGGCGTCGAGGTGACGGCCGAAACCGGATGCCCGCCGGTCACGGTTTCCGGCACCGGTGATTTTGCCAAGGATCACGTCACCATTGATGCCGGGCTTTCGAGCCAGTATGTGTCGGCACTGCTGATGGCCGCCGCCGGTGCGTCCCGCCCGGTCAATATCGAACTTGCAGGCGACGAGATCGGCGCGCGCGGTTATATCGATCTGACGGTTGCCGCGATGCGTGCCTTCGGTGCCGAGGTGACCCAGGCTAACCCGTCGATCTGGCAGGTGGCGCCGACGGGATACCACGCGACGGACTATCTGATCGAGCCTGACGCCTCGGCAGCAACCTATCTCTGGGCGGCGGAAGTCTTGACCGGCGGCCGGATCGATCTCGGCGTCGCGGCGGCGTCGTTCTCGCAGCCGGATGCGAAGGCCTATGAGGTGATCGCCACGTTCCCGCACATGCCCGCCATCATCGATGGCTCGCAGATGCAGGACGCGATCCCGACGCTTGCCGTGCTTGCCGCCTTCAACGAAACGCCGGTGCGCTTCGTCGGGATCGAGAACCTGCGCGTCAAGGAGTGCGATCGCGTGCGCGCTCTGTCTACCGGCCTGTCGAACATCCGCCCCGGTCTCGGCATCGAGGAGGGTGACGACCTGCTGGTGGCCTCCGATCCAGCCCTTGCCGGCCAGACGCTGCCGGCCGACATCGATACCTTCGCCGATCACCGCATTGCCATGAGCTTTGCGCTGGCGGGGCTGAAGATCAACGGCATCACCATTCTCGATCCCGGTTGCGTGGCAAAAACCTATCCGCGCTATTGGGACGAGCTTGGTTCGCTCGGCGTCGGGCTTGAGGGTGACCGGCCTTAACCGAGCGGACAAATACGGCGGATAGCCGGGGAGGGATCGATCGCATGAAACGTGTTTTCGCGGCGCTGGGATGGATCTCCCTTTTCCTCGCGGTGTTGTTGTCCACGGCAGGACTTGCGCGGGCCGCCGAGGTCTTTACCGCCTATCGCTCGGTCATCGACGTCGCCAGGAGCGGCGTGCTCAGTGTCACCGAAACCATCACTGCCAATGTCGAGGGAAACCGCATCAAGCGCGGCATCTACCGCGATTTTCCGTTGACCGTGACCGATGCCGGCGGCCGCGTCGTCAAGGTCGATTTCAAGCTCATTTCCGTCGAGCGTGACGGCGTTGAGGAGCCGTATCGCACCGAAAACATCAGCGGCGGCATCCGCATCTATACCGGCGACAAGGATGTATTCTTGGCCGACGGCGAACATACGTTCCAGTTTACCTATGAGACAGCCCGCCAGATCCGTTTCTTTCCCGATCACGATGAACTCTACTGGAATGTGACGGGCAACCAGTGGGCATTCCCGATCGAGGAGGCGTCTGCCACGGTCGCGTTGCCCGCGGGCGTGAAGGCGCAGGCACTCGATGTCTTTACCGGAGCCCAGGGGGCAGTCGAAAAGAATGCCCGCGCGCTCGAGGATAGCGACCGGCTGGTCTTCACCACGACGCGCCGCCTTGAGGCCAACGAAGGGCTGACCATCGCGATCAAGATGCCGACGGGCAGTATCGACCCGCCATCGGTGTCGCAGGAAAGGGCATGGTGGTTCTACGATCATCTCCCGGCGATCCTGGCTATCGCGGGTTTCGTGATCGCAGCGCTCTATTATTCGCGCATGTGGCTGAAGGTCGGCCGCGATCCCGCCCGTGGCGTCATCGTGCCGCGCTGGGATGCGCCTGACGGTATCTCCCCGGCGCTGGTCAACTATATCGACAACAAGGGGTTTTCCGGCCAGGGCTGGACGGCGCTTTCCGCCGCCGCCCTCAATCTTGCGGTCGGTGGGTATGTTGTCCTGAAGGACTTCAAGAATTCGCTGGTCATCACCCGCACGGACAAGCCGAAACCGCCGTCGCTGCCGACCGGCGAGGCGGCGGTGCTCGCGGCGGTGCAGCGCAATGGCGGCGAACTGACGATCGACAAGGACAATGGCCCGGCGGTGCAGAAGGCCGGCGCCGATTTCCGCACTGCCATGGAAAAGGAACACCGCAACAAATATTACCATGCCAATACCGCCTATGTGGTCGGCGGCATCGCGATCTCCGCACTGTTTCTGCTCGCCATTTTCATCTTCGGCCTTGTCGATGGAGAGACGGTCGCACTGGTGATCTTGCCGGTAGTGGCCTCGGTGATCATTTCTTTGTTTGCGCTTGCCATCGGCCGGCTGTTCAACAAGCGCGGTAGTCTGTTTGTGCGCATCGGCTCGCTGATCGTTGCCGCCTTCCTGACCTTTTTCGTTGTCGCCACCGCGCTCAGCGTTTCGGCCGTTGTCATCAGCATGGCGCTGAGCGCGCATCAGGTGCCGCTGCTGATCGGCGTCGGCGGCATCGTGCTCGTCAATATGCTGTTTTTCCACCTGATGGGTGCACCGACGCCGATCGGCTCGAAGATGATGGATGGCATCGATGGTCTGCGGCAATATCTGACGCTCGCGGAAAAAGAGCGGATGAACATGGCCGGTGCGCCGGACATGTCGCCGCAGCATTTCGAAAAGCTCCTGCCCTATGCCGTCGCGCTGGGTGTCGAAAAACCCTGGTCGGAAACCTTCGACCGCTGGCTTCTGGCCGCTGCTGCCGGTGCCGTCGCCTACCAGCCGGCCTGGTATAGCGGCAATGCCTTTGCCGCGGGCTCCTTCGGTGATCGCATGGGCGGTTTCGCGGGCTCGATGGCCAGCACCATGACCTCCTCACTGCCCCCGCCACCCAGCTCCTCATCCTCCGGCTTCTCCACCGGCGGCGGCTTTTCGGGCGGCGGCGGAGGTGGCGGCGGCGGAGGCGGGTGGTAGCTCTTTTATCTCCTCAAACTGTAATGATACTTGACGGCGTGAGCGCAATGTATCATTGTATGATACGGATCTGGAGATGAGTGTGATCCGTTCTTTTAAGGGCAAACTGTCTCCGTCCGTGGCAGACGGCAGCGTGAAAAGGGTTTTATGGTCGATCTCGTTCGCCGGGCGCAGCAATTGCTGGCTCTGGTGAACGCGGCGTCCGATGTGAAGGATTTGCGCTCGCCGCCGGGCAATCGGCTGGAGAAGTTGTCGGGAGACCGGGAAGGCCAGTACTCGATCCGCATCAACCAGCAATGGCGCATCTGTTTCCGATGGGCGAACGGCGGTGCCGATGACGTGGAAATCGTCGATTATCATTGAGAGTAAGGACTGATCAGATGAGTGATATCGGCCTGCCGGCCATCCATCCGGGTGAAATTCTGAAAGATCTCTATCTTGACCCGCTGGCGATGAGTGCCGGGACACTTGCCAAGCAGTTGAATGTTCCAAGGACCCGCATCGAACGCATCGTCACTGGCAAGACCGGTGTGACCTCCGATACAGCGCTTCGTCTAGCCAAATTCTTCGACACCACGCCGGAACTCTGGATGAATCTGCAGGTAAGTTACGATCTGAAGATCGAAGCACAACGCAAACGCGCTGAGATTGAACGCATCCCGGTTCGTGATGCTGCCTGAGCACTGACTTTTCCGCCATTGAATGGATGACTTTTGCTGCCGGGCTTGCTAAATCCCCCGCAGTCAATCGATCCCTTAGAAAAGCATCCATTCCATGCCCGATCTTCTGCTTGAACTCCGCTCCGAGGAAATCCCGGCCCGTATGCAGCGCAAGGCTGCCGGTGATCTGAAGAAGCTGTTGACCGATGCGCTGGTCGAGGCGGGGCTGACCTATGAGGGCGCGCGCGAATACTGGACGCCGCGCCGGCTGACGCTCGATATTCGCGGGCTCAACACCCGCTCCGCCGATGTGCGTGAAGACCGCAAGGGGCCGCGCACCGATGCCAATGAAAAGGCCATCGAAGGCTTTTTGCGCGGTGCCGGTCTGAGTTCGATTGACCAGGCGCATGTCCATAGCGATCCGAAGAAGGGCGATTTCTACGTTGCCCACATCGTCAAGCCCGGCCGTCCGGCAGAAGAGATCATCGCCGAGGTGATGCCCGGCATCATCCGCAATTTCCCATGGGGCAATCCGATGCGCTCAGGCGCTGCCTCCGCCAAGCCCGGCTCGCTGCGCTGGGTGCGGCCGCTGCAGTCGATCGTCTGCCTGTTTGGCCCCGAACACGAGGAAACCCACGTCATCCCGTTTACGGTCGGCGACATCACAGCGTCGAACATCACCTACGGCCACCGCTTCCATGCGCCGGAAGCCATCACCGTGCGCCGCTTTGCCGATTACATCGAGAAGCTGGAAAAGGCCAAAGTCATACTCGATGCCGAGCGCCGCAAGCAGATCATTGCCGCCGACGCTGCCAATATCGCCTTTGCCAATGGCCTTGAACTGGTCGAGGACGAAGGCCTGCTCGAAGAAGTCTGCGGCCTCGTCGAATGGCCGCAGGTGCTGATGGGCTCGTTCGAGGAAGACTATCTGGCGATCCCGTCGGAAATCATCCGGCTGACCATCAAGACCAACCAGAAATGTTTCGTCACCCGCCGTCCGGGCGAGGAGACCCTGTCGAACAAGTTCATCCTCGTTGCCAATATCGAGGCGAAGGACGGCGGCAAGGAAATCGTCCACGGCAACGGCAAGGTTGTTCGCGCGCGTCTCTCCGATGCGAAGCACTTCTGGACCCGCGACCAGGGCAACCTGCCGGACCTCGAAACGCTCGAAGCCTCGGCCGAAAAATTCGATCTCGACCTGAAAAAGCCGCTCGACCAGCGCATGGCCAAGCTCGACGCGCTGAACGTCACCTTCCATGCCAAGCTCGGCTCGCAGGGCGAACGCGTCCAGCGCATCCGCACACTGGCCGCCGAACTGGCCAAGGTTACCGGTGCCGACCCGACGCTGGTTGACCGCGCCGTAGTTCTGGCAAAGGCCGACCTGCGCACCGAAGCCGTCGGCGAATTCCCCGAGCTTCAGGGCATCATGGGCCTTAAATATGCGAGTTTGCAGGGCGAAGACGCCTCCGTCGCCGCTGCGATCGAAGACCATTGGAAGCCACAAGGCCCATCCGACCGCCTGCCTGCGGATGCGGTCGGCCTCACAGTCGCGCTCGCCGACAAACTCGATACGCTGATCGGCTTCTGGGCCATCGACGAGAAGCCGACAGGTTCGAAGGATCCGTATGCTTTGAGGCGTGCGGCACTGGGTGTCGTGCGGATCTTGCTGGAGCGGAAGGTGCGTTTGCCGCTTTCCACTGTTGTGAAGGATAGCGACCTCCTCGCCTTCTTCCACGATCGCCTCAAGGTCTATCTCCGCGATCTCGGTGCCCGCCACGATCTGATCGACGCGGTTCTGACACCGGACGCCGACGATCTGCTGATGGTCGCCCGCCGTGTCGAGGCGCTGACGGCCTTCGTTACCTCGGAAGAGGGCCTCAACCTGCTGGCCGGCACCAAGCGCGCCACGCAGCTTCTGGCGGCCGAGGAAAAGAAGGGCACGCAGGTCGCAGCAACCGTCGATCCGGCACTCCTGACGCTCGATGCGGAAAAGGCGCTCTTTGCCGCCGTGACGCAGGCCTCGACCGAGGCAAGCGCCGCCATCGCCGGCGAAGATTTCCGCTCGGCCATGGAGGCCCTGTCGAAACTGCGCGCCCCGGTCGACCAGTTCTTCGCCGATGTCCTCGTCAACGACGACGACCCGGCCATCCGCGCCAATCGCCTCGCCTTGCTCGGCTTGATCCGTGCGGCGACGGGAACGGTTGCGGATTTCTCGAAGATTTCGGGTTGAGAAGAGGGTGCCGGTGGGGGCAAAAATCCTCGTCAGCGCCTGTCTCATGGGCCATGCCGTCCGTTATGACGGGCAGGCCAAGCCGCTTGTGCATCCGGCACTCGATCGCTGGCGCGGAGAGGGGCGACTGGTGATGATCTGTCCGGAAATGTCGGCCGGCATGCCGGTTCCGCGTCTGCCGGCGGAGATTGCCGAGGGAAAAGTGGGTGCCGACGTTCTGTCCGGCACTGCCCGCGTGCTGGAAAGCCAGGGCGGCGATGTGACGGATGGGTTCCTCCAGGCGGCTGAGAATGCGCTTGCGCTGGCACGCGAAACCGGCTGCGGCTACGCGTTGCTGATCGATGGCAGCCCGTCCTGCGGCTCCGGCTTCATTTATGACGGCAGTTTCACCGGCCTCCGTCTGCCCGGTGAAGGCGTCACCGCAGCTCTGCTGCGGACAAACGGCATCCGCGTCTTTTCCGACAAGGAGATCGACGCGCTGGTAGCGCTGATCGACGCGCACTGATGACCGAGTTGCAGCGTCTCAGGCCGTACCGTCGTAGTCCACGGCCAGAACGGTGATGACGAGAAAGCCGGCCCAGGCGATCACGAAAGCCATAAGCGAGATGGCGGCGGACGGGATAATCGCTCTGCCGAGCTGTCTCCTGAAGAAAAAGAAATTCGAACCGAGCAGCCACAGCTGGGCCAGGATGAATATCCCGAGATAGACGGGATTTTCGGTGTGCTGGAACAGAACGAAGGTCGAGGATGTCGCGAGCGTGAACGGCGCGCAGATGTAGCATTGCTGGTTGAAGGGGATCTGCAGCGATTTCCGGGTCACTTGGCCGGGGGTGGCAAGATCGTAGATCAGCGCAGCGACGATCGGGAAGATCGAGTAGATCAGCATCCGGAAGAACAGCAGGTTGACCCAGGACGCGGAAATGTATTGCCCGGCCTGGGTGCTGTTCATCGCAGCGAGCTCTTCCTTATGGACCGGTGCGATATAGGCGGCGATCACGATCGACAGGAACAGGAAGATGGCCGGTTTCATTCCGCTTTCGAAGGAGACCGCCTCATCCCGTACCGTCTCATGCCGGGCATATTCCATCATCGCGTTGGGCTGGAAGATCACCCGAAACAGCGTGTAGGGATAGAAGATCAGCCACATCAACAGCTCGAAGATGAACTTCTCGATGGATTTGGCGATATTGAAGACGTCCATGATATCCCTGATCGTCGCTCGCCGGGCTGCCGGGTGTCTCTTGCTGGTTGTGCGGCCAAATTTGATGATGTTGCTGGCGCAGCTGTCAAGGGCCGCCGCCGGGCAGCCACAGGACACCGCACAAAAAATTGCGCCCCTGCTTCTCTCAGGGGCGCAATCTTTCGCCTGGAGGGCGAATACCCGATCAGCCTTCTATCTGCGGCTGGTTAGGGCAGGGACAGGAAGTTCAGTGTCAATTTAGCCGAAGTTGGAAATTTTGAAGATCAACTTCTTGTGACTGGCTGTCTTTCGGCGTGAATGCGGCGGTATCGGCCATTGATGCAGTGTTCACCGCGGCTGTTTTTACAGCGTTATCGATGATGTTCAGGGTCGCTGTCGCCTGTGCTTCGACCGGCAACGCATCGCCTGTTGTCGCCGTTGCCAGATGCTGTGCGGCCGGCATCTTGGCTTGGGCCTGCTTGATGTCGGCCTCCGACGCCTTGCTGACGAAGACGACCGGCGAGCCGCCAAGCCAGGCTTCGGTGCGAACCAGTTTCATCTCGCCGTTGATTGTCTTCAGCTCAACCCGTTCCGTCCCCGGTGCGACGTCCGGCACGATGTAGCCGGTTTTCTTCTTGACGACCAATGGCGGGCACTGGCCACAGGAAAGCTGCGAGATGCTGCTGTTGACATTCTGGCCCGCGATTACGTTTTCGATCGATGTGGCGCCGGCGGAGCCAGCCGCGGCCAGGCTTGCAAGTGTAAACAAAAGGGCGCGCATCGGCATTCTCCTCTGAAATCGTCAGATGAAAATAGCCGTTCTCCGTTACGTTCCCGTCAGGAGAATTGGTAAAAATTGAATGAGTTTTCCAATTGGCCTGCCGTTGCCGGTCAGGCCTTTTCGCGCTCGACCGCCTGCCAGCCGATATCGCGGCGGCAAAAGCCATTGTCCCATTCCACCCTGTCAAGCGCCGCATAGGCGGTGTCCTTGGCCGCGCTGACGGTGCTGCCCATCGCGGTGACGTTGAGCACGCGGCCGCCGGTGGCAACCAGCTGCCCATTCTTCAGCGCTGTTCCGGCATGAAACACCTTGGCCTCGGTGGTTGACTCTGGAAGGCTGGCGATAGGCGTGTTCTTTTCGTAAGTACCCGGATAGCCCTTGGACGCCATCACTACTGTGAGCGCGGCATCGTCGCGCCATTCGGCGGTAACGGAGGCGAGCGTGCCGGTGGCCGCGGCATAGAGCAGCGGCAGGAGATCGCTTTTCAGCCGCATCATCAGCACCTGGCATTCCGGATCGCCGAAGCGGACATTGTATTCGATCAGTTCCGGGCCCTTGGCGGTGATCATCAGGCCGGCAAACAGCACACCGGTGAAAGGGTGGCCGCTATCGGCCATGCCTGATATTGTCGGCTCGATGATCTCGCGCATGGTGCGCGCGACCATCTCAGGCGTCATCACCGGGGCAGGCGAATAGGCGCCCATGCCGCCGGTGTTAGGTCCCGTGTCGCCATCGCCGACGCGCTTGTGATCCTGCGCCGAGGCCAGAGCCAGAGCGGTTTTGCCATCGCAGAGGCAGAAGAAGCTCGCCTCCTCGCCATCGAGATAGGCTTCAACCACGACCTCGGCACCGGCGGCGCCGAAGATCCCGGAAAAGCAGCTATCGACGGCATGAAGCGCTTCATCGAGCGTCATTGCGACGGTCACACCCTTGCCGGCGGCAAGTCCATCGGCCTTGATGACGATCGGTGCGCCCTGCTCACGGATATAGGCCTTGGCGGGTTCGGCAGAGGTGAAGCGCTGATAGGCGCCAGTCGGAATGTTGTATTTTGCGCAGATGTCCTTGGTGAAACCCTTGGAGCCTTCAAGCTGGGCGGCGGCCGCAGACGGT
>Ga0247813_10002689_pt1 | contig 11917 bp, 7 predicted proteins | sample UWRJL169409C1_FD_180719 | JGI IMG/M metagenome (GOLD analysis project Ga0247813, IMG submission 180719) | Plant litter microbial communities from Arlington Agricultural Research Station in Wisconsin, United States - UWRJ-L169-409C-1 | ecosystem: Environmental > Terrestrial > Plant litter >... | reverse complement strand
GGAAAATACCATCGTCGTTTACACCAGCGACAACGGGGCGGAAGTTTTCACTTGGCCGGACGGTGGCACCACACCATTCCGCGGAGAGAAGGCGACGAACTGGGAAGGCGGCTTTCGGGTGCCGACTCTGATCAAGTGGCCGGGCGTCATCAAGCCGGGCACAATCATTAACGACATGTGCGCCCATGAAGACCTTTTGCCTACTTTCGCCGCCGCCGCTGGAGAGGCGGATGTCGTGAAGAAGGCCCTCACCGGCTACCAAGCAAATGGGAAAAATTTTAAGGTGCACCTCGACGGCTACAATCTCATGCCTTTTCTCAAAGGTGAAGTGAAGGAAACGCCCCGCAAGGAGTTCATCTACTGGTCCGATGACGGCGACCTCATGGCCATCCGCTATGAACGATGGAAAGTAGCGTTCCTTGAGCAGCACGCTGAAGTTTCCGCCCAATTACCCATTGGTGTATGGCAGGGTCAATTCACCAAACTGCGGCTTCCTAACCTCTACGATCTACGCAGCGATCCCTTTGAGCGCGGCCCAACGAGTATCTATTATGCCGACTGGGTGGCGCGTCGTGCATTCGTGCAAGTTCCGATGCAGGCTATGGCAGCCCAGTGGCTCGCAAGTTTCAAAGATTTCCCGCCGCGTCACAAACCCGCGAGCTTCAACCTCGATGAGGTTATGCGGAAAATGTCCGAACACGTCGGAAAAAACTAGCACTATCACGGAGAGGCCTTGTTACTGCCTAGGATAAACGCGGTCGCCAAAGGCTTTCGCGGCTAGATTGCTAGCCGCCTGCCTTACGTGATTTTTTTTGTATTATAAAGTGGATACCTGACCTCAGATTCCGGAATTTCGGGATATCGCTCAGCTCCTTTGTAAATTCGAACTTCTGCCCACTCCCAGAGGTCAACGATACCGCCGTCGCATGTGGGGCGCGGACAATGACTCTTCCTCGGTCGATTTTTCGGGAAAGCCCGCTCGCAGTGAAGACACCACTGAAAGTCAAATGCAGGTGATTTAATCGAGTCGTTGGCCATAAAGTGGTCCTGGGACGAAGCAGATTTCTATGATGCCCGCTTCTGTGGTTTTGAGTGGCTAGCTTGTTGGAATTTTTCCGGCGTGATCGTTAGCGGGAAGGAAAACCATCCATTTTTAGCGTAAAATTCCGCTGCTGCATCGAGTAGCCCGCGAATCACTTCCGGTCCTGTAAGTCTGTGTTTAGCTAGTTCGTTTATGAATGCCTCCTGTTCGGGAGTAATTCTCACGTTTAGCTGGCCAGTTGTTTTGTTCACTCACCTAGGGTGGTAGTTCGGTTGTTTGGTTAGAAGATGCGTTTTTGCTTGATTTGATCCCAATGATATCAGATCACGCATTCACCGCGCCGCTGAGTGCACTTGGCTCTGGAAGGCCAAGGACTCGGCGGTAGCGGGCCTTCCACCCATGAAAATACGTCCTGCCTCGATTACCGCGCCTTCGTCGCGCATTCCCACCTGCGTCATTCGTTTTTTAGCTTTGGAGCAGGGTCAATCTGCCGCTTCGGCTCGTAGCGTCTTGGTTGCCATCCTCGACGGCAAAACGGTCGTCACCAACTCCGGCATTCTTGATCTAGCTTTAAAGGACTGCGACTTGATCACTGTTTTGCCCTGTGGCCGCTTCAATCAGGTTCGTCTGACCGGCAAGCCGGAGGAATTCCGGAAGTATCTAGCGAAGCAGCTGAAAAACGCTTCAGAGTCATAAATTCCGGCTGATCCGGTATCCCATGACTGAATACATCTACAGGCCGACGCGGAGACGCAATGGCCGACGTGTTCAATCCCCGCTTTGGTCTGGCGCGTATTCCATCGCCCGTGGCGAAAAGCCCCGCCGCGTCGCCCTGCACACACCCGACAAGGTCGTTGCTCTGAAAAAACTGCGGGAAATCATCATCGAAAAACAACGCGAGCGAGAGGGTATCATTGCACCGGAGGCCGTGCGTCACGCTGCCGCCCTCCCTGTGGCGTTATTAATCGAATCATATCGCACAGCACTCGCGGGCCTCGGTCGTGATCCGCAACATGTCCAAGGCACAGCGAACCGCCTTTCCCGCATGGCTTCTGAAATCGGCTGGCGTCGTCTTTTCGATGTCCGGCCGGACACGTTCACAGCGTGGATTTCTCGCCTCAAGCTCGCCGCAAAAACACGGAAAGAATACCAGGTATCGGCCAACGCATGGTTAAACTGGCTCGTGAAAACGGAGCAGTTGCCGCGCAACCCCCTCGCCCGTCTCGATCAGGTGGACATACGCGGCAAGCAGGTGCGCGAATCGCGTTCCCTCTCCCGTGAAGAAATCGAGCGTTGGCTTTCGATCTCGGGCAAACGCCGCGTGATTTACCTCCTGATGCTTTACACCGGCATGCGCCGTGGTGAGGTCAAAAAATTGCGCTGGGCCGACGCGGTGGACCTCCAAGGAGAGCGCCCGTATTTCCTGCTTCGTGTCGAGGCAACCAAGGGAAAGAAAAAGCGGCCGATTCCCCTGCATCCCGCGCTTATTCCCGAAATCCGCGCCGCGTGGTCGTTCTATCAATCGGACTGCATCATCCGTAGTGCTTCTGTCGATACGTCGTCTCTCGTGTTTCCCGTCTTCCCTCGCTGGGCTACTCTCCAGCGGGATTTCCGCGCCGCAAACATACCGCACCGCGACGCCTCCGGCCGCGTGGTGCATTTCCACGCGCTGCGGAAGACGTTTCAAACCCTCGGCGTTTCGTCCGGCGTGAACCAACGGAGCGCACAGGCTCTGCTCGGGCACTCGGACCCATCTTTGACGGCCGGACCCTATACCGACGTAGCCGCCCTGGATCTGCATCGCGAAGTGGAGCGGTTACCGTGGCTCGGAGGTGGTGTAGCGACCGACGCACCGGCGTGTGCGTCGCCTGCTACATCCAGCCGTTTTAGGGCTCTTTTGGGCGAATTGATAAACCTCGCTCAAGTCGTTGTTTCCCAAGAAAAAACCACTTCCGAAGAAGTGGTAAATAATGGTGGACGCCACAGGACTCGAACCTGTGACCCCATCCGTGTGAAGGATGTGCTCTAACCAACTGAGCTAGGCGTCCGAAAGGTTGGGCAAGCTGAGGAAGCCCCTTTCACAAATCAACACCGTTTTCACGCCTTCTTCACCCGCACCGCCCGCAACCGCCCCGCGTTCACCGTCCGGCAGATTTCACAACTCATCCCGTCGCAGCCGCGCGCCGTGCATTGCTCACGCCCGTAATAGATGATCCGCAGGTGCAGCGCATTCCAGTGATCTTCCGGAAACAGCCGCTTCAGATCACGTTCCACCTGCTCCACGCTCGCCCCCGCCTTCGTCAGCCGCCACCGCTGCGCCAGCCGGTGGATGTGCGTGTCCACCGGAAACGCCGCCACCCCGAATGCCTGCGACATCACGACGGACGCCGTCTTATGCCCCACGCCTGGCAACTCCTCCAGTTCCGCAAACGTATGCGGCACCTCGCCGCCGTGATGCTCCAGCAACAACTCCGACAACCGCCGGATCGCCTGCGCCTTCCTCGGCGCCAGTCCGCACGGCCGCACGTGTTTGTCGATCTCCGCCACGGATAACTTCACCATGTCGCGCGGATTATCCGCCTTCGCGAACAACCCCGGCGTCTGCAGGTTCACGCGCTTGTCCGTGCACTGCGCCGACAACAGCACCGCGATCAACAGCGTGTAAGGACTCGTGTGATCGAGCGGAATCGGCGTCTCCGGATAAAGCTCCGCCAGACGGAGATCGATATACGCCGCCCGCGCGACGGCGGTAGTAAACTCGGTTGGAGGCGTCGCCATATCCTTCGATCCCTCTCGGAATCGTCCCCGCTGGCAAGGTGATCTTCATTTCCTGTTACCGTTTCCGCCCACCCGCCACCGGCCCGTCGTTCAGTCTCACCATATCCGGCAGCAGCGCCGTTGGTGAACGCGGCGGCAGCAACAACAACAAACTCCTCTGGTGCGGCCCCAGCTCCCACGAATCCGCGATCATCAGCTTCTGGTATTCGGACTCGGTGCGCGTCGCCTGAAAATGCACCCGTCCCTTCAACGCCTTGATCGGCGCGCTCACACCCGGCTTGATCGTCGTATCGGCTCCGTTGATACGCGCCAGCATCTCCAGCCGCGTCGTGTTGATAATCACCAGATGCCCCGGCGGCGCCGCCACCTCCCCGTCGTCCAACACCAGAACCTCATACCCCGCGCCCGCCGCCTTCGGCACAAACAACAGAAACGCCTTCGTCACTCCCTTCGGAATCACACACGTCGCCACCGGCATCAACTCCACCTTCGCCGTCGCGCGCCCGGCCCCTCGCGCTGCCATCGCCCGCTCCCGCGCCGCCTCGACGCCAGCCACGTCATAAAACCGCAGCTCCGCTCCACCCCGATACGCATACACGGGCGAACGATAGGAGTTATAAAACTTCACCGCCCGCAGTGCGTCTCCGTCTCCTCCGTGGAAATACCCCAGCCCCGCCACCGCCCTCGGCGCAAACACTGTGAACTCACATGTGATCATTTCATCGGCCCGTTCACGCACCGCCTCCTTCCCCTGCACCTTCGCCTGCGCGCGCACATCACACACAGCAGCCGTGAAGAGCAGGTAAACCAGCAGGCTGCGGATCACATTCAAATGTCGTCGGGTGATAGCCATCGGAAGTGGATGATTTTGAAACGCCGTCCAAACAGGTTTCCCGCCTCGCCCGGCTGCAGCACCGAGTCGGTCGCCGACACGGTTTCGGGAAACCGCTGCACCCGCGCTTCAGCCCATGCGCGCCCCTCGACGCGCGCCGTCACCGGATTGATGACTTCGCCATAAGCACGCACCGTAAACGTATCCGACCGCGTGCGCAGACTCGGCGCGACTGCCGACAACAGATCCGCCTGCGTCAGCGTCAACGTGCTCAACCCGCTGTGCTCCACCGCGAGCGCCGTCGCCACCGGCTTCACCTCGGCCGCATTCATCCCCGCCGCGTCGATGGCGTCCTCGAGTAAACTACGTCCGCCAAACACCGAGGTCTCCGACAAAAACGCCTCCATGCTCCGAAACGGCCCCGCCGTCACTGCGCGCGTGCGCAACCGCGCGACGATCTGCGCCGCCAACACCTCGATCTGGTCGGCCGTCACATGCTGTCGCGCCGTGCCCGTCTTCGCTCCGCCGACCGACGTAAAACTCCCGCTCCCTCCGACAAATGGAGCGGCCGCATTGTAGCCACGCACCCCAAGTCGAAATGCAGACGTCTGAAACTTCCGCGCATTCCCGCCCGTGCCGGCCGTCGGCGTAGGATCGCCCCAATAAAATACCTCCTGCGCACTCTGCGGAAACCGCATAAACACCGGCGCACCCCGCGCGCCCGTGCTCGTGTCCGACGCAAACGTCTCCGTGCGCACGGACGCGCCCGCCTGCGTGCCCGCCTCCGCTGCCGTGTTGTTTTTATCATTGGTGATTTCAGCCGCGACGAACGGCTCCGCCGCGCTGAACCGCACCGACGACAACACCGCCCGCCACGCCGGCACGCTCGTCGAGTTCACATTAAACCCGCCCGCCATCAGCAAATGTCGCGACGTCTCCTCCACGTTCCCTGCAAGCAACGCCGCCGTCGTCGTCGCACCCACCGGCCTCAAATTCCAATTCGGCAAAAGCTGTCCCGCGCCGATATCCGGCAACGCACCCGTCCCGCCCGCCGGCAGCCCCGAAAAGAAAAACCGGTCATAGACCGCATTGGCCGTCCCACCCCAAGAATTACCGATGGAGAACGGTCGTCGTCCCTTCAGCTGCACATGCTGCAATTCTCCCAACGAAAGCAGCGGCAGACGCGGCAGCTCAAACAACGAGACGTCATTATAAGAACTCATCGCGCGTTCGTTCTCGCCCTGCACACGATGCACGAGATTCCCGTTCACATACGACGCCCCGCCGCTGTCCGTCGTCGCTGGCGTGCCGCTGTAGTGGCTCGGTAATGACGAAGTCGCCGTGCGCGTGTTGAAGGGAATCAGCATCGTCATGTCAGTCAACGTCGCCTGTGTGACCTCAGTCGTCCGAGGATCAGCCCGCGTGAGCCAGCTGCGATCCAGATCGTAATCGCGCGGCTGGTTGAGCCGAAACGCATAACCAAAACACCAATAGTTGCCCGTGCTCGTTAGGGACACATTTGACTTTGGCACGGCGTCGGCCTCGTAACGCGCCGTATAGGTCGCAAGAATATCGTTACCGAGCTTAACCACAACGGTGAGCGGGGTCGTGTTTATCTCCGGAAACTCCACTTGCAATGATCGGTCGATGCCCGCCGGAGACACGATATTCGACGTCACATGTGTCCAACCGATAACCCCCATAGCGTTGTTATAAAATCCCAGCTTCGCGCCTGCGCTGGAGCCGCTCGCCGTCGTCCAAGAATAGACGCGCCCCGGCAACCACGTCGCCATCTCCGCCGCGCCTCCGTAGTTCTGGCTGATACTCGCACTGAACCGCTCCGCCGCCGAAAACGGCAGCTCCAGGCGCACGACTCCACCCACCAACAAAGGACTCGTTGTCTGTAAATTCACTACTGCCTCCGTTGCCATCTCCGGAGATTCGGCCGCAAGCGTGGCGTCTTTTATTCGAATCACCGGCAATCCGGAAATTTCCAAACTCAGATTAGCCGGCGGAACGAGCGCGACGGAATATGGGTTCCACATCGTCACATATACTCGTGAGCAAATTTGAAGCCGATGGTCAGTTGCACTCACACGCAATGCTTGAAACTGCACGATGAAATTCGCCAACACCGGCGCCACGCCAAACCCGATCTCCGGCAGCCCCGGTGCCGCACCACTCGTGAAAGGCTGCATCACATACCGCCGCCGCGCCGAATCGACATCCGTGATGAAATGCGTTGCCGGCACCACGGGAGCCCCCGCCGTCGTCATGCCCGGCGGCTCCATGTAGGCCGCGTAATCCGCATACCGCGTAAACGCCGCCCCGAGCATCGCCGGATTGGTCGAAAGATCGCGCAACAAGCCGCGTTGCGCATGCGTCGACGGCAGCGTGTTCGCCAGCACCGCCTGCGCCGTTGTCGTGAAATCATGATAACGGTCCTTCGCAAAGTCCGCCGCCGTCACCGCCCCGCCTGCTGTCGGCAACAACTCCAGTTGTTTGATATTCATCACCGCTTTCACGCCCGCCAGGTTATCGAATGGATCAAACCCTTCCTTGCGCACCGTAACCACACCCGGAGTCGCCGTGCCGTCGCGCACGTAACTCGGTCCCGTGCCGATCTGCTGGCGCAGCCGTCGTCGTAGCATCGGAGTGGACCACGGCGCATACGTCACCTCCGCGCTGCGGTCGGGCAAAGCCAACGACGCCTTCACGCCCTCGTCGCCGATCCACCACGCATAACGTCCCATCACCGCCGTCCCCTCTGCGCCTGCGCCCGGAGCCGGTCCTTCAATCGCCACCGCCGGCACCACCACCGCTCCGTGCTCGATCGCCGCCGATGCGAGCCCGCTCATTCGCGCCGTGCCCGGACCTATCAATCGCACGCGTCCCGCATTCGCCGCATCCGTCAACGCCACGTCCGGCTGTGCATCCGTGCGTCCGAGCGGCGTCACCGGGTTCACCGTCACCGCAGCTCCAACTCCCGATCCGCCGCCCGCACCCGCCGCCCCCTCGTTCCCACTCACGAGCCAAGTCATGGCGGCGACATCCGCCGTATCCGCATTCCAAACACCGGTGAACCACGGGTTCTCGATTCCGCCCTCCGCCCCACCTCCTCCCGCTCCGCCCACCAGATTCCCCTGCGCCGTGATGCGGTTGTCCGGCCCCGCATAACGCTGCAGTTGCCCTATCGCCAGGTTGAGCGCCAACAGCGCATGTTGCCGCGCCCGCTCCTGGATCTGCGTGTTCGTCGCCACCTGCGTCTCGACCCGCGTCAACGCCGCCATCGACACCAAGAGCAGCACCAAAAACGCCAGCAATGTCACTGTAATCACCAACGCAAACCCGTCCGATTCTCCGCTCCGACGATTACATTGAGTGGATCGCGCCATGAGTTCGTCAGCCTCTACTACCAAACCGCCCATCAACGAATAGGCATTTACCCCTATGTCTATTCGTAAACACATAATGCGGAATCTATTTCCGCAACCAATTGGCCTCATGTCCTCTCCTCATCTCACACAGCCTCCCCGCCCCTCCACCGTCCCGCCCTCACCCCGTTTCCGCCTCTCCGTAAAACCCATTGCGCAAACGCCCCTCACGCCTACCGTCCTCTTTTTATGCCTGCTTCCGTGAACGCCGCCACCGCTCCGTCCCTTGCCGAGTTGCTCGCTCCGACCGACTCCTTCGCCCGCCGCCACAACGGCCCGGCCTCCGCCGAACAGGCCGCCATGCTCGCGCTCCTCAACCAGCCGTCGCTCGACGCCCTCGTTGACGCCACCGTGCCGCCCCACATCCGCCGCGACGCCCTCGACCTCCCCGCCGCCCTCGGCGAATCCGCCGCCCTCGCCGAACTCCGCGCCCTCGCCTCGCAGAACCAGATTTTCCGCAGCCACATCGGCCTCGGTTACTACAACACCCACACACCTGGCGTCATCCAGCGCACCATCCTCGAGAACCCGGGCTGGTATACCGCCTACACGCCCTATCAGGCCGAGATCGCCCAAGGCCGCCTCGAAGCCCTCCTCAACTTCCAGACGCTCGTCACCGACCTCACCGGCCTCGAGATCGCCAACGCCTCCATGCTCGACGAAGGCACCGCCGCCGCCGAAGCCATGATGATGTGCCACCGCCTCAAGGAAGGCGACGCGTCCGCCCACCGCACGTTCTTCGTCTCCGAAAAGTGCCACCCGCAGACGATCGACATCGTCAAAACCCGCGCCGTCCCCCTCGGCATCGAGATCATCGTCGGCGACCATCACACCTTCGCGCCCACCGCCGCCACCTTCGGCGTCCTCGTCCAATACCCCGACACCACCGGCAGTATCCACAACTTCGAGACGTTCTTCGCCGCCGCCCACGCCGTCGGTGCCTTCACGATCGTCGCCACCGACCTCCTCGCCCTCACCCTCCTCCGCGCCCCCGGCGAATTCGGCGCCGATGTCGCCGTCGGTTCCGCCCAGCGCTTCGGCGTTCCCATGGGCTTCGGCGGACCCCACGCCGCGTTCCTCGCGACCAAAGACGCCTTCAAACGCCAGATGCCCGGCCGCCTCGTCGGCGTGTCCAAAGACGCCAACGGTGACCCCGCCATGCGCCTCGCCCTTGGCACCCGCGAGCAACACATCCGCCGCGACAAAGCCACGTCCAACATCTGCACCGCCCAAGTCCTCCTCGCCGTCATGGCGTCGATGTATGCCGTTTACCACGGCCCCTGCGGACTCAAGAAAATCGCCCGCCGCGTCCATGCCTTGACCGAGCTCCTCGCCGCCGGACTCCGCTCCGCCGGCGCCACCGTCAACGCCGAGCCCGTCTTCGACACGCTCACCGTCGGCAACATCTACTCCGCCAAAATCCACGCCGACGCCCTCGCGCAAAAGATCAACCTCCGCGTCATCGACGCCGCCACGCTCGGCATCTCGCTCGACGAAACGACCACGCTCGCGCAGGTCGAACAGTTGATCGCCCTCTTCGGCACCACCCGCCCCGCCCTCGCCTCCGACGTCGAGCGCTCCAGCTTCTCCACGCCCCTCGCGCGCACCTCGACGTTCCTCACCGCGAAAGTCTTCAACAGCTTCCACACCGAACACGAGATGCTCCGCTACATCAAGCGCCTCGAAGCCAAGGATCTCTCCCTGGTCCACTCGATGATCTCGCTCGGCTCGTGCACCATGAAGCTCAACGCCACCAGCGAGATGTTCCCCGTCTCCTGGCCCGAGTTTGGCCAGCTCCATCCCTTCGCCCCCTCCGACCAGACCAAGGGCTACGCGCAACTCTTCACCGACCTCGAAGCCTGGCTCACCGAGATCACCGGCTTCGCCGCCGTCTCCCTCCAGCCCAACGCCGGCTCCCAAGGCGAATACGCCGGCCTCCTCGTCATCCGCGCCTACCACGAGTCGCGCGGCGAAGGTCACCGCAACATCTGCCTCATTCCCACCAGCGCCCACGGCACCAACCCCGCGACTGCCGCCATGTGCGGCTACAAAGTCGTCCCCGTCGCCTGCGACGCCAACGGCAACATCGACGTCGCCGACCTGAAAGCCAAAGCGGCCACGCATGCGAAGGACCTCGCCGCCGTGATGATCACGTATCCGTCCACCCACGGCGTGTTCGAGACCTCCATCAAAGACCTCTGTGCCGCCGTCCACACGGCCGGCGGACAAGTTTACATGGACGGCGCCAACATGAACGCCCAAGTCGGCCTCACCTCGCCCGGCCACATCGGCGCCGACGTCTGCCACCTCAACCTCCACAAAACCTTCTGCATCCCGCACGGCGGAGGCGGCCCCGGCATGGGCCCCATCGGAGTCGCCGCGCACCTCGCGCCCTTCCTCCCCGGCCACGTCATCGTCTCGCCCGTCCACGACAAAGGCCGCAAGCACCTCGGCGCCGTCTCCGCCGCGCCCTGGGGCAGCGCGTCCATCCTGGTGATTTCCTGGATGTATATCCGCATGATGGGCCCCGACGGACTCACCGCCGCGACCAAGCTCGCCATCCTCAACGCCAACTACGTCGCCGCCCGCCTCGAAAACTACTTCCCGGTTCTCTACCGCGGCGCGACCGGCCTCGTCGCCCACGAATGCATCGTGGACCTGCGCGGCTGGAAAAAACACGGACTCGAAGCCGAAGACGCCGCCAAGCGCCTCATGGATTACGGCTACCACGCGCCGACGCTCTCGTTCCCCGTTCCCGGCACGTTCATGATCGAGCCGACCGAAAGCGAAACGCAGACCGAGCTCGACCGTTTCTGCGACGCGATGATCGCGATCCACGGTGAGATGCAGGCCGTCGTCAGCGGCGAATCCGACAAACTCAACAACCCGCTCAAGCACGCTCCGCACACCGCGAAAGTGGTGACCGCCGACGAATGGACGCGCCCCTACTCGCGCCAGACCGCCGCGTTCCCCAGCGAGTGGGTCCGCCACTCCAAGTTCTGGCCGGCGGTAGGCCGCGTGGACAACGTGTATGGCGACCGCAACTTGATCTGCAGCTGCGTCGGCATGGACGCCTACGCCGACCCCGCGAAAGCGTAAGCCACAGGCTGTTGCGCCGCCTCCCCCGCTACGTCGCGAATTCCGATTCCGACGGTAGCGGGGAAAGCCTGATCCAAGCCGACTCCGTGCGCGCTCGCCGCACGACCCGTTGACAGAGCATCTCCGGCCGCACACGTTATCCGCGTGGACAAGCAGCCGCACAAAGTCGAAGAGCCTCAGGCCGCCTACGGCACCAAGAAGTCGGTTAAAGCCGAACCCACTTCTCAATCCGGCCCGCGTTATGCCTCCCTGGACAAAGTCCGTGAGACCAACGCCAAGCTGATCCGCGTCCACAAAACGGTCCTTCAAAAGCTCGCGCAATGAGCGAGCCCGTCTTCCTGTCGAGGGAAGCCGTGGATCTGATCCACACCGCATCACTCGAAGCGTTTGGCGGTGCTGATGGGGTGCGTGATGAAAACGCCTTGGAGTCCGCACTGGCGCAGCCGATGCAGGAATATTTCTACCGCCAATCCGATCTCTTCGCCATTGCGGCGGCCTACGCGTTTCATATCGCGGAAAACCAGCCTTACATCGACGGTAACAAACGCACCGGATTGTTGAGTGCACTGAACTTTCTCGCCGAGAACGGAATCGTCTCCGACGAACCCGTGGACGAGTTCTACGACGCCATGATCGGCATCGCTCAAAAACGCATCGATAAGGCCGGCCTCGCCGCGATTTTCTGCCGTCATCTTTCCCCGTGAAACTTCTCCGCCACCTCACCCCCACCGG
>Ga0247813_10002688_pt1 | contig 11919 bp, 9 predicted proteins | sample UWRJL169409C1_FD_180719 | JGI IMG/M metagenome (GOLD analysis project Ga0247813, IMG submission 180719) | Plant litter microbial communities from Arlington Agricultural Research Station in Wisconsin, United States - UWRJ-L169-409C-1 | ecosystem: Environmental > Terrestrial > Plant litter >... | reverse complement strand
TTCCAAAGCGCGAAGACGGCTCCGACTTCGCGCTTTGGAAAGGCCACAAGCCCGAGGACGGCGACGTGTTCTGGCCTTCGCCTTGGGGCCAGGGCCGCCCCGGCTGGCACATCGAGTGCAGCGCGATGAGCAAAAAACACCTCGGCGACACCATCGACCTCCACACCGGCGGCGTGGACCTGCTGTTCCCGCACCACGAAAACGAGATCGCGCAGAGCCAGTGCTGCAACGGCACGACCTTCGCCAACCAGTGGTATCACAGCGAACACCTCCTCGTTGACGGCAAGAAGATGAGCAAGTCGCTGGGCAACCTCTACACGCTCGACGACCTCCGTGCCAAAGGCTTCACCCCCGCCGCGCTGCGTTACGCACTCCTCGCCGGCCACCCGCGCAAACAGCTCAACTTCACGCTCGATTCCCTCCACGCCGCCGAGAGCGCGCTGAAACACCTCCGCGCCTTCCGCGCCGCACTCACGCCCGCCGGCATCTCCGATCCGTTCTCGCCGATCTTCGTCGCGCTCTCCGACGACCTCAACACGGCTGGCGCTTTCGGTGCGTTGTTCACCATCGTCAACCAAGGTCCCGCCAACATCAGCGCGGCCGCGTTTGACCGCGTGCTCTTCGCCCTCGGCTTGGACCTCACCGAGCCCGTCGTCGCCAAAGTCGAAATCCCCTCCGACATCGCCGCTCTCGCCGAAAAGCGCTGGGCCGCGAAACAGTCCAAGGACTTCGCCGCCGCCGACACGCTCCGCAAGGAACTGACCGCCGCCGGCTGGTCCATGCTCGACCGCAAAGACGGCTACTCGCTCGAACCGGCGAAAAAGTGATTCGCGCGCGCAGCCTGCCTCGGTTTTCAGGCTGCGCGCCATTGACCGTTCGAGGACGGCTCCTCATGAAAACCGCATGCGTTTTCCTTGTTCCGGCCAGAGCTTCAAGATGATCGCGATGGGGGTGACGGGCCTCGTGCTCGCGACCTCCGCTCACGCTCACGAAAAATGGTTTGTCGCCGGACAACCGCCGGCGCTGCAGGCGGGCGGATTCACCTCGATGTTCTGCTTGTCGGCCGTAGCCGTGGCGGTGGTGGTCACGCTGGTCGCCGCGTTTTTGTGGCGTAAGCGCAAAGCCCAGGACCTGTTTCCCGGCCCTGATCGACTCGGTGCGACCGAGACCGGACTCGCCCGCTTCTACGGCTGGGTGCCCGTCGTGCTCGGCGTCCATTTCGCCGTGCCGCTCTTGGTGCTCGGCGTGCAAGGCCGGCTCTTTTCGCCCAACAACGTGCCAATCGCGCCGTGGAATTACCTCCTCGGCACGGTGGAAATCGCGATCGCCCTGAGCTTTCTCTACGGCGGTTTGACCCGCCTCTTCGCGGTCGCGCTGGGCATGCTCTGGGTCGTCGGCGCCGCCTTGCTCGGCTGGGAAACCGCCTTCGAAAATCTCCATTACCTCGGCGCCGCCATCTTCTTCTACTGCACCGGCCGCGGCCCCTATTCCATCGACCGCCTGCTCTTCCCCAATCTCGAACCCTCCCCTGCGCTCCTCGACCGAGGCATGACCGCGCTGCGCATTTCCATCGGCGCAGGTTTCGCGTTCGTTGCTTTCACCGAAAAGCTGGCCAACCCCGCCCTCGCGCAGGTTTTCCTCGAACAACATCAGTTGAACTTCACCGGCGCGCTGGGCTTCGCTCTGTCGGATCAGGCCTTTATCTGGTGCGCGGGCACCACGGAACTGCTCATCGGCCTCTTCCTCGCCTTCGGGATTTTCCCGCGCACGATCATCATCGCCGCCTGGGGCGTCATCAACCTCACGCTCACGCTCTTCAGCTGGGTCGAACTCGTGGGCCATCTCCCCATTTACGGCATCATGGCGGTCCTGCTCGTCTGGGCTCCGTCGGAAAAGACCACCACCCTCTGGCGGCGCGGCATCGCCCGCTAATCCCGGGATCATCGCGGGGACGACCGGCGACACGTTTACCGGCACCCCGCACGCCCCCGCTCGCCCGCCCCGCCGCCTTGCTTGACGGGCGGCGCGTCGCCGCGCCAAGCTGCCCCTTCGACCCTGCAATCGTAGGCAGGATCGATTAAACACCACTACCGCCATGTCCCACGTCATGTCTCCGCTCGAAGAACTCCGCCACTCCGCCTCGCACATCCTTGCGACGGCCATCTTGCGCATCTACCCCGATGCCAAACTCGACATCGGACCGCCCACTGACACCGGCTTTTACTACGACATCGACCTCGACAAAAAACTCACCCTCGAAGACCTCCCGGCCATCGAAGCCGAGATGAAAAAAGTCGCCGGCGAAAACCAGGCGTTTTTCCGCAAGGAAGTCTCCCGTGAGGAAGCCGTCGAAATCATCAAGTCCCGCGGACAAGAGCGCTACAAACTCGGCCGTCTCGCCGACATCCCCGAGGGCGAAAAAATCTCCTTCTACCAGAACGGCGAATTCATGGACCTCTGCGCCGGCACGCACGTGCGCTACTCGTCCAAACTGAAAGCCTTCAAACTCCTCTCCATCGCCGGCGCCTACCACCGCGGCGACGAGAAAAATAAACAGCTCCAGCGCATCTACGGCACCGCCTTCCCGACCAAAGAAGAACTCGCGCAACACCTCGACCGCCTCGAACAGGCCAAGGCCCGCGACCACCGCAAGCTCGGCAAAGAGCTCCAGCTTTTCCACATCGACGAAGACGTCGGCCAGGGCCTCATCCTCTGGACGCCCAACGGCGCGATTGTCCGCCAGGAGTTGCAAGACTTCATCGGCGGCGAGCTCCGCAAGCAGGGTTACTCGCAGGTCTTCACGCCGCACATCGGCAAGCTCGCGCTCTACAAAACCTCCGGGCACTTCCCCTACTACAAGGAGTCGCAATTCCCCGCCATCCCCGAGCCTGACCAGCTCGCGCAAATCGCTTCCGAAGGCTGCGGCTGCGCCGAGATGACGGCCCGCCTCGAAGCCGTGTCCGCGCACTTCGCCGCCGGCATCAACGAACGCGCCGGCAAGGAAGTCATCGGCCAGGACCGCGTGATGGACCCGACCAAGCTCCTCGACGGCTTCATGCTGAAGCCGATGAACTGCCCGCATCACATCAAGATCTTCGCCTCGCAGCCGCACTCCTATCGCGACCTGCCCGTGCGCCTCGCCGAGTTCGGCACCGTTTACCGCTGGGAACAGTCCGGCGAACTCAACGGCATGACGCGCGTCCGCGGCTTCACCCAGGACGACGCCCACCTCTTCTGCACGCAGGACCAGGTCGCCGCCGAAATCCAAGGCTGTCTCTCGCTCGTTAAAACCGTCCTCACCACGCTCGGCATGTCCGACTACCGCGTGCGCGTCGGCCTGCGCGACCCCGACGGCAAAAAGTTCGCCGGCAATCCCGAGCAATGGGACCTCGCCGAAGCCGCCTGCCGCGACGCCGCCAAGACCCTCGGTGTTCCCTTCACCGAAGAGCCGGGCGAAGCCGCCTTCTACGGCCCGAAGATCGACTTCGTCATCAAAGACGTGATCGGACGCGAATGGCAGCTCGGCACCGTCCAGGTGGACTACGTTCTCCCCGTGCGCTTCGACCTGCACTACATCGGCGCCGACAACGAAAAGCACCGCCCCGTGATGATCCACCGCGCGCCCTTCGGCTCGATGGAGCGCTTCTGCGGCGTGTTGATCGAACACTTCGCCGGCGACTTCCCCGTGTGGCTCGCGCCCGAGCAAGTCCGCCTCGCGCCCATCAGCGACAAGATCGGCGACTACGGCCCGCAACTCCTCAAACAGCTCCGCGACGCCGGCATCCGCGCGACGCTCGACGACCGCAACGAAAAGCTCGGCGCCAAACTCCGCCGCGCCGAGTTGGAAAAGATTCCCTACACGCTCGTCCTCGGCGGCAAGGAAGCCGAGACGCAGTCGGTCAGCGTGCGCAGCCGTGCGAAAGGCGACGAAGGCACCCAGCCCTTCGCCGACTACCTCGCCCGCGTCCTCGCCGAGATCAAAAACCGCACCCTCCCGGTAAAGATCGAGCGCACGATCGAAAAGAAGGTCTGAGTTAAACTAAAAGAGACGGGGCGGTCCATAGACCGCCCCGTCTCTTTTAGTTTCAGAACACAGTTCCTTTCACTCCGAAAAACGGCCGCAAGTTTAGGTGCCTCCGTGGCGCCTTACCGCTTCGGCTGCAACATGGCACGCGCCGGAGATGTCGATGCGCTCACGAGCATTTGCCCCATCAAGCAGTGCCTCGGGAATATACTCGTCGAATTTCTCGAACTGTTTGACCGCCAGCAAAGGGCTTAGCTCCTCAGCTGTGATTCGCGTGTTTGCCACTTGAGTTAAATGAGCCAGCCATCCCGAGGTGCTGATATTTTGGTAACAAATACTAATCTGCCCAAGCGTCGCCTGCACTCCGTGATATTTGGCCAAGAGCGCCAGTGTGCGAAGCGTTTTTGTCCCACTCCAAGGAAACCAAACGACATCGTTCCCGACGGTAAAAACGCCCAACGATCCCAACTTCCACCGGCCGGCAAGCTCACGCGCAGCGTTCAGCAGGGTGTTGGCGTCGTTATCGAGCCAAGGTGGAGAATCGACGCTTTCGAAAAGCACTTTGCGAACCTCATCAACAACGCGGCTTCCCAATTCGCCGCCACTTCCGCGAAAATAAGGCAGCTTGGGATTTGTGCTTCGCTTCACTTGCACCCGCTTCTCGGCGCTTGAAATCTCTACTACTTCCCATCGCCGGCCTCCGAGAATCAAATTTTCGCCTGCCGGCGGAACGAGGTCGGCTGCGAGCATACCGAGGTGATGATCACCATGCATGATGGTGAGTTCCTCGGATGACTGAAAAGCCGCGTAGAAAGCCCGGTCATGCGTGATGCTTTCACCTTTCAGTCCAAGAATAACGGTGCCGTCTGCCATTTGATCAACCAACTCATGCTCACGCAGTCCCCGTAAAAGAGCGATGAACTGCACTTGAGCGACCGCGCGAAAAGGCCCGCTTACAAGCAACACCTCGTGAAGATCACCTAGTTTCATACCGCCCGTCTGACGCAGATGGCTCAAGAGTTGATGAACCAGAGTGCTCAGGTGCAGGCGTGTCGTATCGGGCGGCTCCAGCCATTTTTGAATCATGAGACGAACCAGCGCGATAGAGCGCAACAGGTCAGGGAAAAGGAGATCCTCCGGATCAAGGTTCTCCGTCGGGGTCTTGTCGCGCGTGTAAATCCTCATGGTCGAGACTTCACCGGCACGGCGACCGGAGCGGCCCAGACGTTGGACCAAGGACGACACACTCCAAGGAGGATCAATCTGTCCGACGGCGCGCACGCTGCCAATATCGATGCCCATCTCCAGTGTGCTGGAACAAAAAGCCGTGGCATCGGTGCCTTGTTTAAGCCGGGCCTCGACGGTTTCTCGCTCATCTTTTGAAAGCGAACCGTGATGAACGTAGAAAGGATCGTTCGCCCAATTTCCCTGGAGCGCGGTTTGGTGGCAGGTATCGGCAACGAGTTCCAGCACTCGCTTGGCATTGCCAAAAATCAGATTCGTTCCTTCACGGAAATTACGGCAAATGTCGGCCGCGATATTGGCGAACTCGGTGGTGACCCGATTCGGGTCCACATCCGTATTTTGATAGAGCCGGTCATAAAAATTCTTCTTGGGATTTGAATCGGAGATAGCCACCGCCGTAAGGACCGAGCCATGCGTATCCAGTCCTGTTAATGCTTTGGCCCACTGCGCAGGGGTAAGACGCCGGCGCGCCACCACACGCCCCTCCTTGTCCTTTTTTTCTTCCGGAGACAGGTGTGCGCGGATACCCAGCCTGACATCCCGTGCATGTTGGGGACTTTCTATGATGCGAACGGCTTCAGAATTATCGGGGGCTAGAAATTTTTGCGCCGCCGAGTAGTCACCGAGAGTGGCGGAAAGACCGATCAGTCGGGGTTGGCACCGGGCGTGGCGAGAAATGCGGGACAACAAACTCTGGAGATGCACGCCACGCACATTTTCAAGGAAGGCGTGAAGTTCGTCGATGATCACATAATCGAGGTTGGCAAACAAACGGGGCACTTCGCGTCCCCGGTGTAGAAACATGGCCTCGATGGATTCCGGTGTGATGAGGAGAACACCACCCGGCGTAGCGCGGGTGCGCATTTTTTCCGTCGCGCTGACATCACCATGCCATCGATGCACCGGGACCTGACAATGCTCGCACAACTTGTCCAACCGGGAGAACTGGTCGTTGATGAGCGCCTTAAGCGGACCGATATAAAGCGCCCGGATTGATCCGTCGGGCTTGCCCGCAATGCGGGAGAGAACCGGGAGAAATGCCGCCTCGGTTTTTCCTCCTGCAGTTGGAGCCGTGACCACGAGATGTGCGTCCGTCTGTATAACGGCGTGGATACACTCGACCTGCACCGGATTGAGTGACTCCCAGCGCATATCCCACAAGGCGCGTTGAACTCCAGAATCCAGAAGCTCGAAGGCCGAGATCGAAGGCGATGACATAACGGGCGAGGTCAGGTGCGAAGCAGAGAATACGACCGCTTCTTCCGGATCGGCTATAACTTGAGCGTAGCCAAATCGTCGTCGTTATCGACGGACGCGGTAACACCGGCGGCAACTTCTTCCTCAACAGAAAGAGGCGTGGAGCCTTTGGGGATAAAGCCATCACCGTTGACGAGCGCGTCCCACTGCACCCCAGGATTCTGCTCAATGATGTTCAACAGCCCGACAAACGAGCGAATGACATCGCGCGGAGTTTTGAAATAATCAGCTCCGAGAACTTCGTTGGCGCGTCGAAGGACACCGAGCAATGCGGCATCAGGAACGAGGTGCCGCGCTGCGTCACCTGACGCGTGAACATGGCGGATGTTCGAAAGCAAAACGTAAAGTTCCTCGGGACTGAGGCTCGCCAGCCGGACAACCGGACCTGAAAAATCGACGAGACCGGCTTGGGCAAAGGCATTCGATTGCAGGCGAGTCCGCAGCGCCTCGTAACTATAGAGCCCACGGCGGGTGTCTTCGACACAATCATCTGTGCCTGCGAGGATGAAACCAAGATGGCCCACGGAGCCTTGGAGGCAGTCATTGATGAGCGTGAGCACCATCTCGTAATTGGCCTGCCGCGCCCGCTTGCTGGGAAGGCGATGAGAGAGGACGACCAATTCGTCGATATTGATGATCACACCGGCGTAACCCGCCTTTACGCAAAAAGCGGCCAACAGCTTGAGTGAATCATAGAAGGATTCATCGCCAATAATGCGCCGGACACCGAGTGCCTGACGTGCCTCGGTTTTAGTCGTAAATTCAGCACGGAGCCAACGAAGTGCGGCGGCCTTGAGTGCATCGTCACCGTTCTGATGGCCTTCATAATATTTAGCCAACACCTCGGCGAACTCGTAGCCACCGACCAGTTGCTGGATGTCGGAGAGATCGGAAAATAACCGTGCTTTTACCTGTGAATCATCACCGCCTGCGGTCTTCACCTCGTGACTGATGCGCGAGATCCAGTTTTCCACGAGTCCAGAGAGGCCGCCGCCTTCTGGTTTGGATCGGGTGCAAAGATTACGGAGGAGTTCGCTATAAAGCGCCTGAGCCTCGCCAGTCGTGGAGTAAAGGCGGCGCTCCATGGTCATATCGCCCTGAAGCACGACCAGATTTTTTTGTAGAGCCAGGGTGCGAATCAGGTTTAGGAAAAAACTTTTACCCGACCCAAATCGTCCGACAACGATACGAAATGAAGCCGCCCCTGCGGCAATGCGTTCGAGGTCCGCCAGCAACGCTTCAACCTCCTTTTTTCGCCCCACCTGAATGTGATGCAATCCTTGGCGGGGAACCAAGCCGGCCTGGAGTGACTGCAAAATGGCATCTCGTTCGCGGCGTTTGATTGCGACTGTGGCTTTCGCGTTACCTGAATCGGAGGATGCGGGAATCGAGTTGGACATGAGAGTTGGGGATCAGGTGGAGGGGGTGAGAAGGTTGAGATGCACAATCACCGGATCAGCGTCTTCGATCAGGAAATCGCCAAGGGCTTCGTCAGACCAGGCGTTGATCGCTTCCTTCGCACCGTCGGGCAGAAGGTGATGCTGACGGGCAAGTGCGTTAAACTCCGTCACCGTCCATTCAGAGCGCTCGCAGAGTGCGGTGGCGATGGCTTGATATTGCTCAGGCAATCCCTCGAACGACCAACGCGATTGAGTAACAGTGATCGGTGCCGTCTCCGTCGGACGAATTGCCGGTGCTGCGGGAGTGCCGACATTCGCAGGAGACACGACCGGGGCTGCTGCGAGTGCGGCAGGATGAGAAGAATTCGATTCGTCGGTGAGGACACTCGCGAGCAGTTGAACGACCTCCGAAGTCTCTCGCGTGATGGCTGCGATCCGCTCGGTATCGAGCGCAAAAGCAGCTTTGGACGGCGGCGTCCAAAGAGGGGAAACCGCCGGGACGGGACGAGGCGGGATACGTTCACCCCCGAGGGACGGATCGGCTACTATGATTTTTGCTTCCCGAAAGCTATCGGCAGGAGCTTGCGGGAAAAGAGATTCAACACTGTCGACCGGCAGCTCGAGCACAGCCGCGACACGAGAGATCGCTTTTTTTTCGCTCTCGGTGATGAGGCCGTCGACGGCCGCCAAAGCAACCAAGGCATGCATGACCTTCTCCCGTTGGCCGACATCAAGTCGGCGGGCGATCCTGGAAAGATTTCCCGCAGCCAAGGCGGGATTACGCTGCAAAATCGCAGACCATGCATTCAGTCGCAGGGAATCAACGGGGTCACCGGCAAGCATAGGGGCGAGTTGAGCGCGGATAAGTTTCTCCTCCGAGGTATCCAATACACCATCGGCATGTGCAACCAGATGGATCAGTTGCAAGAAAGCCGAGGCGCCAAGATACGCGGGACCGGGATGAGTGGCTATCCGCCCGGGGAATTTAAACACCGCGATCTCATCACGTGCCTTGTATGCGATACCAAGCGCGGCCGCATCGGGTTCTACGCAGTAACCATCGGCATTGAGACGCTCGACAATCTCACGACTGTCTTGGGCGGTTGCACGTGATTCAGGCGCAAGCCCGATCAAAGCGCGCACATCAGCGGTTTTCAGAAACGCGACACCGGGCATCCCAGACTCGGCGGCAAGTCGCATGAGTTGCGCCTCGTAAGCAGGACTCATGTCTCCGTCGTCAGAAAAATCCTCGGCAGAGACAAGCGGACGGACGCCGACGAGTTGATGCGGTTTCGCACTGATAGAACCGCCAAGTTCCAACAAACAGGCACGCGGTGCAACCAGGCTCAAATTGAGCGAAAGAAAGGTGGCCTTGTTGACGAGCAAACTCACGAGACAAGCGGACTCAAGCCGGCCGGTTGCCGGATTAGTGCCGCGCACCCAACCATTAAAAGCCACAGAAGCCAGAACGCTGGCCCGGTCGGCAGTGAAGAGTTCATGAACTGTGCGCAGACATGCTTGAATCAGCAGGTCTGCGTAAAGTCGCTGCGCCTCGGCATCAGAAATATTTTTCTCGGTGAATACTTCTTTGGTTTTTTGATAACGCACTTCACTCAGGCGCGGAATGCTTTCGAAGTCGGGAAGCGTGTAGTCCACCACAACAGCGGAGGCATCTTTCCGATAATCCAGTGAGAACTCCTTTGGGAAGAAGCCGGGTATTCCGAGCGCGTGAGAACCAAGTCACAATGATCCAGAACGGCCCGCGGCTCGCCGAGTTGGTAAGCCGCCTCCTTTGCATCAAGAGTCGCGTTGTGAGCCGCACGCTCCTGCTCGAACGTCACTTTCGCCTGACTCCAAGCCGCATGACTGCGAACGATCTCTTGGTAAATGCGCTCATTTGCATGATTGGTCGTAATCGCCGCCGCCGTATATCTCGCCTCGGCTTCCGTAAGACGGGCTTGAGCAGCCGCTTCTTTTTTTCTCCTAAGCGGAGCGACCAGTTTATCTATAAAATTAAGCTTAGGTGAAAACTCTGGAGATGTCGGATCAAGCAAGCGTGGCAACGGACGATAGACTGGAACCGGCTCACGTTCGCCAAACTCATCCGTGCGCTTGAATTGTGCAAAGGACACCAACTCGGTAGCAGCCAACGAGGAGGCCAAAACCATGCGGCAGTCACTGATCAACTGCTGTGCTTCAGTAGTGCGTTCATCGGCCTCTTCAAGACCCGCTTGGGTAGCTGCACGTCTATCAGCAATAGCTTTGCGCTTTCCTAAAACTTCACAGCGCCGTTGCCATGTTTGGTGCCACTCAGCGGAAAGAAGCTGGGCTCGATACTTGAGGACTGCCGTATCATCGCCCCGTAAAATACGATGCCGATTGAGACCATCATGCGTGACAGTGATTTGATATTGGTAGCGCATTGTTATACCGAACAGGGGCGAATCACCGTAAAGGAATGAAAAAAGATTTCCGAAACAACGATTTAACAGAGACTAAAAAGGTCGAAGCCAAATTGACGGACGTGATTTAATTTTTGAAATCACCCTAGTTCTTCTTACTCATTGACACAATCGCCGTGCGCACTACCGTAGTGCAATGAAGAACATCACCCTCAGCGCGGAGGAGCATCTGATCGAGCAAGCGCGCGAGCAGGCGCGGGCCCGTAAAACCACGCTCAATCAACTCTTTCGAGATTGGCTGGCTGAAGTGGCGTCAACCCATGAACGCAGCCAGCAAGTGGATGCGCTTTTTTCGCGTCTCTCCCACGTCGATGCCGGCGGAAAATTCAGCCGGGAGGAGATGAATGAGCGCTGAGGTTTTCTTCGACACGAATGTGTTGGTGTATGCCTTCGATAAAACCGCTCCCGCCAAACAGGCCCACGCGCGCGCGCTGATTCAGGGCTCAACCGACTGGACGATCAGCTGGCAAGTCGTGCAGGAGTTTTGCTCCGTGGCGCTGCATCGATTCAAAACTCCTCTGCGTGGCGATGACCTGCGCGACACACTTGATCTCGTGCTCCTCCCTCACTGCCGCGTCATGCCCACCGCCGATCTTTATCGTCAGGCGTTGGCCGTCCAGGCGCAGACCCAATACCGGTATTACGACAGCCTCGTGGTCGCCTCGGCGCTGATTTCCGGCGCGCGCCTGCTCTACTCCGAAGATCTTCAACATGGCCGTGAAATCGGCAGCCTCCGCATCGAAAACCCTTTTCTCACGCTCTGATATGTCCGACTGGAAACCCGAACTCGACGCCATCGTAGGCGCCCGTCACGGCGGTCGCATCGACCACGTCGTCGATCTGCTTCGCAAACTCGACGCCCGTTATCCCAACGTCGCCGAGATCGCCTACCAGCTCGCCTGGACCCTCGAAACCCACGGCAAACCCGCCGAGGCGCTCCCCCACTACGACAAAGCCATCACGCTCGGCCTCGTGCCGAACGAGCACGCCAACGCGTTGATCGGCCTCGCCACCACCCTGCGCACGCTGGGCGATTCCAAGCGCGCCGCCGACGTGCTGCGCTCGGGCCAGCTCCAGTTTCCGGACAACCGCGAATTCGACGCCTTCCTCGCGCTCGCGCTGCACGATCTCGGCCAGCACGGCGAAGCACTCCAACTCGCGCTCACGCTCCTCGCCGACACCTCGGAAGACCCCGGCATCACCGCCTACCAGCGCGCGCTCCGCTTCGCCGCCGGCAAGCTGTGAACGCGGTTACATCCCCTTCATCTGGAGACTCGCTTTGCCCGAGATCTCGCTGATGCGTTTGTCGAGTTGCGGATTCGGTCCGCTGAGTTCGCGCGCCCGGCGGTAAAACTTAACCGCCTCCATGTAATTGGGCTTCCCGGCCGGCGGCAGACCCTGCTCGTAAACCTGCCCGAGCACCAGCGCCGCCTGCGCCGCGACCGGTGCATACACGGACTGCTCCGCCGCCTTTTTCAGGTAACCCACGCCGCGCACCGCATCGACATCGATGCCCACGTCCCCCGTGACG
>Ga0247813_10002687_pt1 | contig 11921 bp, 14 predicted proteins | sample UWRJL169409C1_FD_180719 | JGI IMG/M metagenome (GOLD analysis project Ga0247813, IMG submission 180719) | Plant litter microbial communities from Arlington Agricultural Research Station in Wisconsin, United States - UWRJ-L169-409C-1 | ecosystem: Environmental > Terrestrial > Plant litter >... | reverse complement strand
ATGTAGTTTTCCTGGATATCCAAATCAATAGAGAAACTGGCTTTGATTTATTGCGCAAACTACCGGGATTTTCTTTCGAGGTAATATTTACAACCGCTTATGAACAATATGCGGTTAAAGCCTTTAAATTTAGTGCAACCGATTATCTATTAAAACCTATTGATGTAGACGACCTTAAAGATTCATTAAAAAGAATAAAGGAAAATAAACCTAAAGGCAATCTAGATCTACTTATAGAAAATATCAAAAATATTCAGCACCACACCAAAAAAATAACAGTTCCTACGTTAAATGGTTTAGAATTCTTAAATGTTCAAGACATTCTACATTGCAAAAGCGATGTGAATTATACTACCATTTTTATGAAAGATAAATCGAAACTAATGGTGGCTAAAACGTTAAAAGAATTTGAAGGGATTTTAAGTAACTTCAATTTCTTTAGAATCCATAATTCTCATTTAGTAAACTTAAATTATATTAAAAGTTACAATAAAGGAAAAGGCGGATATGTTACATTAGAAGATCAAACCGAAATTGAAGTTTCTACACGAAGAAAAGATGATTTTTTACAAAAATTAGCCGAAATTAACAATTAGCCATCTCTGCCAAAGCTTCAATAAATTTGGGATGAGCATTTAAACTCTCTACCAATTGCACGTGCTCTCCGCCCAATTCCCTAAATTCATCGTGGTATTCGACGGTAATCTCATATAATGTCTCTAGGCAATCGGCCACAAAGGCTGGGCTAAATACCAATAAACGTTTTTTGCCTTCGGCTGCAAGTTTTTTTAGCACATCAGTAGTATAGGGCTGAACCCAAGGCTCTTTTCCTAGACGAGACTGGAAACAAACCGTATAGTTTTCTCGTGCAATCCCTAATTCTTGAGCTAACAAGCGGGCAGTATCGTGGCCTTGTGCAGAATAGCAAAATTTATTCGTATCAATTAACGTATCACAACATGACTTTTCTTTTAAGCAATAACTGCCGGTGTGATCACATTTCAGCAATTGCCGCTCTGGCAAACCATGAAAACTAAAAAGAACATGATCATAAGTCTCTGGTTGATGTTTGCGTGCATTCTCTGCAAATACTTCAATCATCTGCTTATTATCGTGAAATGAATTTACAAAAGAGATGGGTGGGATAGTTTGCCATTTGGAGACTAATTCCATCACTAACTGCATAACCGATCCGGTACTTGCGGATGCATACTGAGGGAACATTGGGATAACTTTTATGCTTTCTACCAAGTTTGATTTGAGCTTTTCTAAGGCACTCTCTACTGATGGATTTTGGTAACGCATAGCCAATTCCACGTGGTACTCTTCGCCTAACTTTTCTTGCAAGAGCTTTGCTTGAATGGTACTGTAATACAACAACGGCGACCCATTTTCATTCCAAATTTCCTTATATAATTTGGAAGTTTTAGGACTACGAAATGGAACAATAATGCCTTTAACCAACAGGGTACGATTAAACTTGGGAATATCGATTACCCTTTCGTCCATTAAAAACTGATCAAGATATTTTCTTACATCTTTTACCTCAGCACTATCTGGAGTACCTAAGTTGACCAACAAAATGCCCTTCTTTCCCATCGTTATATTAAAGATTTTATAGTATAAATGAAGTTTTTTGTTAAATGTTTTCCAATTGAAGTTTCACTTTTTCCATTAACCACATTGGAGTAGATGTAGCTCCGCAAATTCCAATTTTATCATGGGGCTGAAACCAGTTTGGCTCAATTTCCTCAACGTTAGAGATGAAATAAGAATTGGAATTGTATTTTTTGCAGACATCGTATAACACTTTACCATTAGATGATTTCTTCCCGGAAACGAAGATAATTTTATCGTAATCTGCAACGAATTTCTCTAATTCCTCATAGCGATTAGAAACCTGTCTACAAATAGTGTCATTTGCCTTTACCTCATAACCCCTATTTAATAATTCATCTTTTATTTGATAAAATTTATCGGTGCTTTTGGTAGTTTGGCTGTATAGCGTAAATTTATTTGGAAGCGCTAAGGTATCTAGCTCAGCAATATCTTGAAAGACGATAGCATTACCATTGGTTTGACCTTGCAAGCCTATGACTTCTGCATGCCCATGTTTACCAAAAATTAAAATTTGTTCCTTATCGTCATGTGAGTTTTTAATACGATTTTGGAGCTTAAGTACTACGGGACAAGAGGCATCGATTAAGGTTAAATTATTATTTAGCGCCAGTTCATAGGTAGATGGCGCCTCGCCATGTGCACGAATGAGCACCTTCTCATTTCGCAATTCATGTAATTGCTCGTGATCAATGATACGCAATCCCTTATTTTTTAAACGTAGAACCTCCTCGTCATTATGCACAATATCTCCAAGACAATACAAATAATCTTCTTGATCTAGAATATCTTCTGCCATATCTATGGCATAAACTACCCCGAAACAAAAACCTGACGACTTATCTATTGTTACATTTAAATTATATCCCATGTTATGGTTGCTATCGAATGCAAAAATACGTAAAAAGAGCTTTAGAAGCTACGCCCTAACCAGCTTTTTCGGATTGTTTTAAAATTGCATTGTCATAATGCTTATTAAATTCACTTTTTAACAATTGCAGGCTCACATATTCTTCGGCTTGCCAGTTCGCCAAATAAGCTTCCATCTCGGGCTTTCTTTTGTTAAAGTAATCAGTTAATATAACCGAAAAAACCAGTTGAAAACTCTTTTTTGAAGCATTAATTACCTGTAAAACCCCTTTTTCGAAGTTAATAGTGGAAGTATGGCCAGATTGCACTTTACCTTGTGGAAAAATAAGCACCAAATTTTTAGGATTATCCAGTAAAGTACCTGCATATTGTAACGTTTGGATCAGGTCTTTACCCTTGCCGTCGGGCGCGAATGCTCCAAAATATTTATAATATTTAAGTTCTTGATAATCTTTACCGGTAGTCAACATGTAGAATTGCTTCTTAAAAAGAATCTTATTGAGCTGATAGAGACAAAATCCGTCCCACCAACTGAATCGATTAGCTAAGAGTAAAATAGATTTTTCAGGGTTGGCCGCTAACTTCGTATACTTAAATGAGGAAAAATCCCTGCTAAAGATGTAGCCAAAATACCACGCATAACAGGCAGAAATAAAATCGTTTTTACGTGGTGCATACATGTAGGAAAATGTAAAAATTAACTTAAATATACGCGATCTTCTTCACCATCTACGTCTAAAACTACATCAACATGTTCTTTTAAGATGGTGGCCAATTGAAGACCGACAAAGTCTGTAGCAACTGGAAATATTTTATGGCTTCGATCTACCAGCACAACTGTTCTGATTTTTTTGTGTGGGGTGTCTAAGAATACACCCAGTCCGTAGGCTAAGGTTTTACCGCTATTTAGCACATCATCTACGAGAATAATTACTTTCCCCGACCATTCGCTCTCGGGAAGATCTGTTTTAGAAACAAGTTTACTATTTAACTTTTCGAGATCAACACGGAGCATTGTCACTTTGAAATCGGCAATCTGTTCTAATACTTTCTTTAATCGAATAGCTAGTTTATAGCCCCTATCCCAAATACCTGCCAATACGACTTCTTTCTCCTCTAAGTTGTCTTCGAGAATTTGATAAGCGATACGATTGATCTTTTGTGCAATTTGATTTTTATTAAGAACAAGTACGTGTGATTCGGCCATTGGTTTCTATTTATGCTTGTACAAAAGAACGATTTTAAGCCTCAAAAACAAACATTAAAAAAATATTTTCATTCCCATGCAACGTTTGGACTGGTAATGATGTCTAAGTAATATAAACCTTTAACAGATTTTTATGAACCTTAAATTAAGTTTAGTATTCATTGCCTGCCTCAGCATCTTTTCTTTATCCACTCAGGCACAAAACAGCAGAAGTGTTTCGGTTAAAAATTTTAATGGTTTGAGTGTGAGTAGCGGCATCGACCTATATATTACCCAAGGCTCGAGCGAGAGCTTAACCATTCAAGGGAGAAATGATGTAATCGAAAATGTTGTGGTAGAACAGAACGGTGCTAATGTTTCCATCAAATATAAAAGTGGAATGAATTGGGGTAGTTTATTCAAGAACCAAACTATCAAAGTTTACGTAAATTATAAAACATTGAAAAGTTTGTCCGCTTCGGGTGGCTCGGATATTTTCACACAAAACACCTTAAAAGCTAATTTACTAAGCCTCAATGCAAGCGGGGGGTCTGATTTAAAACTAGCTTTAACGTGTAAAGATTTAAGTTTAAGCATCAGCGGGGGCAGTGATGCAGCGCTAAGAGGAAGTGCTGAAAATTTTAAAATAGACGCTAGCGGCGGGAGTGATGTTGATGCTTTTGCATTTACAGTAAATTATGCAAAAGCAACGGTAAGCGGAGGAAGTGATGCAAACATCTATGTAAATAAAATATTAGAAGCAAGTGCCAGTGGCGGAAGTGATGTGAATTACAAAGGAAATGCTACTGTAAAAAAATTAAGTAATTCGAAAAGTAGTGATATTAATCACGTTCAGTAAACGATATAAATTTAAGTTTTAGTTTTAGTTTAAAAGCCAATTTTGTGGATGCACTATTGGCTTTTTATGTTAATGAAATCAATAATTAAACTTCTTACCCTTTTGGATAAGGATAATAAACAAAATTCGCACCCTCTGGAACCACTACGAATATACACATATGGCTTTCCGGTTTTTTATAGCTTTTTAGAAAATGTTCCTTTTTATCTGGATGAATAATCCCCTTTTGAATAAACTCTTCTAACGTTGAAGCTTGGATGCTCCAGTCGGTATTTAAATCTCTGCGGTTTAAAATTAGCTCTCCGATGTTTACTTCATGCTGATGGGCGATAAAGATAGGATAGGAAGATATTCCTTCCACCTTAATTTCGATGGCAATCTCTTTAATCGAATCTGCATAAAAAGTAAGATCTTTCTCTAAACTTACTAACGGACTTTTCTTCGCCTTAGGTTTTTCATCCCCGTCTTCGTTGAGGTTACCTAGTAATTCTTCTGCGTTCATTTCGTATTTAAGTAATAACTCCGTTAACGAAGTTGTAGTAAAACAACATTTTCTACATGCTGTGTATGCGGAAACATATCTACTGGCTTTATTCGAACAATCTCATATTTTTCTTTTAGTAAAGCTAAATCTCGAGCTTGTGTTGCAGCATTACAACTCACATAAACAATCTTCTCGGCTTCCATTTCCAATAAGCATGCCACCACACCTGCATGCATTCCCGCTCTTGGAGGATCGGTAATGACCACATCTGGTTTGCCATGTTCGGCGATGAAATGACCGGTTAAAATATCTTTCATATCACCAGCATAAAAAGTGGTATTGTGAATTTCGTTTAACTCAGAATTGAATTTTGCATCTTCAATGGCGGTGGGCACATATTCAATCCCTACCACTTGCTTTACACTGCTGGCGATAAAATTAGCAATGGTTCCCGCTCCCGTGTATAAATCGTATACCAATTCATCCCCCTTAAAAGCAGCAAAGTCTTTTGTAATTTTATAGAGTTCATAAGCTTGGTCAGAATTGGTCTGGTAAAAAGATTTTGCTCCGATCTTAAACTTCACCACGCCTTCTTTTGCACCTTCGACAGGCATTTGTTCAAAAATATGATCTCTACCTGAGTAAGTGATTACTTTTTGATCGAAAATAGTATCGTTTTTCTTTTGATTTACAATGTAAAGTAACGCAGTTATTTCTGGAAAGGCTGTCTTTAAGTGTTCCATCAATCCGTCTATCTGCTGTTGTTCGGCATAAGCAAAAACGACCACAACCATAATTTCGCCAGTAGATGAAGTTCTGATAATCAAGTTTCTTAATGCTCCTTCATGATTACGTAAATCGTAAAAACTTAACTCATGCTTCAAAGCGTAATCCCTCACCGATAACCTCAATCCATTACTGGGCTCAGCTTGTAAATAACAATGTTCTATATTTAAAATTTTATCAAATCTTAAGGGAACATGAAAACCCAACGCGTTCATTTCTCGACCCTCCTCTTCGAAATTCATATCGGTAGCATCGAGCCATCTTTTATTTGAAAACGTGTATTCGAGTTTGTTGCGATAATATTTATTCGAACCAGAACCTAGAATTGGCTCCATGGCCTGTGTATCAATCTTGGCCAAGCGCTGTAAGGCGGCCTCTACATTTTTATGTTTAAACCGTAATTGAGCTTCATAATCCATGTGTTGCCATTTACAACCGCCGCAAGTTCCGAAATGACTGCAGAAAGGATCCACTCTATATGGGGATCGGGTATGAATATTTTCAATAATTGCCTCAGCAAAGTTCTTCTTTTTCTTTACTACGCGAATATCTACTACATCGCCTGGAACGGCTTTGTCTACAAAAATCACTAATTCATCGGCTTTACCAACACCTTTGCCTTCTTCTGCAATATCAATAATGCTTAATCCCTCCATTCGAATAGGTTCGGCATTTCTTCTGTTTCTACTCATTGCTGCAAATATACGGCGAAAAGGTGAAAGGGAAAAAGGTCTGCAGCAAGAAAAAACTTTGCGCTCTTTGTGTTCTTTGCGGTACAAGAAGGTGCCGATAAAAATTAAGATTCAAAACAACTCCCCCTCCAAGTTTTACAACCCAGCTCAGCGAACAATTACATAGTTTTATTATTTACCAAAAATCGTAAGGATAAATCCAAATAACCCTTGTGCCCAATTAAAATCTACATCAAACTGTTCATCTACATTGACCGAAATTTCTAAAGTTTCTCTACTCATGACGATGAATTTAATCAAATATAAGTATATTTATACCAAATACCAAAACGGTATATGTTATGTTACTGTTAAATATAATTTAGACAAGCAATTTTAATTACCTTAGCTTCTTATGAAATGTAAATCAATTTTGCTACTTCTGTTATTTTATTCGTTAACCGGTTTTGCTCAACAACCATCCGCAGCAAAACAATTTTGGGAAACACTGCAGAAACATTGTGGTAAGGCTTATCAAGGCGAGGTAACTCAGGGCTTGACAGCTGATTTCAAGAATGGCCCCTTAATTATGCAGGTAAGAAGTTGTGAAGAGGGTTTAATTAAAATTCCCTTTTTTGTAGGTGAAGACCGGTCTCGAACATGGGTATTAAAACTCGCTAACGATCGTATTTCTTTAAAGCACGACCACAGGCATAAAGATGGAACAGAAGATAAGATTACGCAATATGGTGGATTAGCTAGCAATGCTGGACTAGCAAATATGCAGATTTTCCCAGCAGATCAGGAAACCGTAAACTTATTACCTCAAGCTGCTGGAAATGTATGGTGGATTACGGTTGAAAAAGATTTCTTTACCTATAATTTAAGAAGAATGGGCTCGGACAGATTATTTACCGTAAAATTTGATTTAAGCAAACCCATTGTTGAGCTTAATGCACCTTGGGGATGGAAATAAATGAATTACAACGCGGCCTTCACTAAGTAGGGCAACAATTCTTTTTGGAAAGTCACAAAGTTCTTTCTCACATCCGCATCGCTAACTGAGGTAAAAGCAAAAGAAAAGACAATGCTTTTACTTGCCTTAAGCAAAAAGGCTAGGCCATCCCTACGTGCCGGATTTTTCTTGAAATGATCTAGTTCTAGATATGCAGAAAGTAATAACGCCTCTAGCTGATCAGAAAGATGCTTTAGAAATTCTTGAGAGTTTGCATTTTCTCGAACAAAATCCCATCCTATAAATTCATTGCAAACTGTGTAAGACAATCTGCATGTTTTCATAACTAAGGCTTTCAAATGTTCTTCCTCACTAGCATACTGAATCTTGTTGCTTAAAATTTCATTAAGGTTAACATCCAGATAATCCATCAATATCGCATCTAAAACTTGTTCTTTGCTATCGAAATATTTATAAATAGTCGCCTTTGCAATTCTTGCTTTTTTAGCAATTTCGTTTACACTGGTTTTATGGTAACCATATTTTCTGAAAAGCTCTTTAGCGGCTTTGGTAATGCTCTCTTTTATTTTTTCTGGCTCCATTAATTAGTTACCTGTAAAGTAGTGCTTGTTACAATAACGTTATATTGTTTAAGCGAAGTTTTAGCAGGGGCTTTCACCGGACTGCCATCATATAATGAATATTTAGCTCCAGATACTGGATCTGTTGCCGTCAAATTAGGATCGTCTAACACAATTGCATTTTTTTGAGTTGGATTTACCGTACTACACCGATCGAATGCTACGTAAGCATTATCTGCTCTGCGGTAAATCACCAAACCTGCAATACCATGTCCGGTTAAGCTAACTGCCCCACCGGCAGTACTCAACCTATTTAATCGAGGATCGGTTAAGGGCGCGCTAAAATTTACAGCGATATTAGGCAAAAAGTTTTCCTCTTTAGCACAAGACGCACTAAGCATAATCACCATCAACATGCCCAAATATCTATTTAGCATTAGATTAGCACCGTTTTGTATTGCTTTAAAAAACGCACATCATTTTCCGAAAACAAACGCAAATCTTTGATTTCGAATTTGAGATTAGCAATACGTTCAATTCCCATTCCGAAAGCAAAGCCACTATATTTTTTCGAATCTATTCCACAATTTTCTAGCACATTCGGATCCACCATCCCGCATCCTAAAATCTCTACCCAACCGCTGTGTTTACACATTTGGCAACCCTCTCCTTTGCAAATGGTACATGAAATATCCATTTCAGCAGAGGGTTCAGTAAACGGAAAATAAGAAGGGCGGAAACGAACCTTGGTCCCTTCGCCGTATAACTCCTGAACGAAATAAAACAAGGTTTGTTTTAAGTCGGCAAAGGATACATTTTCATCGACATATAACCCTTCTACTTGATGAAAAAAGCAATGTGCTCTTGCAGAAATTGCTTCATTACGATACACTCGGCCTGGCATTAAAGCTCTAAAAGGTGGTTTTCCAGCCTCCATCATTCTAACCTGAACAGATGAAGTATGAGTACGTAAAGCTATATCTCCATTTTCACCTCCCTTTTTAATGAAGAAGGTATCTTGCATATCTCTTGCGGGATGCTCTTCTGGAAAGTTTAAGGCTGAAAAATTGTGCCAATCGTCTTCGATCTCTGGACCTTCAGCAACGCTGAACCCGAGTTTATTAAAAATATCTATTATTTCTCTTCTAACTAAAGCTAATGGATGTCTCGCACCCACTTCAAATCCTTCTCCAGGTAATGTCAAATCTATTGCAGCCTGTTCAGATTTCAGTGATGAACTTGAAGTAATCTCGTTTAAGGAAGCATATTTAGCTTCCGCCAATTGCTTAAATTCGTTTAAAACCTTACCTAAAACTCGTTTTTCTTCTGGAGAAACCGCTTTAAACTGGTCAAAAATATCTTTAATGATTCCTTTTGTACCTAAAAACCGAATTCTGAATTGCTCTAACTCATCTACACTCGACGTATCAAATGCATTGATCTCGGCGCTGTACTGTGTGATCTGCTCTTGTAACATTCGCCAAATATACGTCAATTAAAAGAAATATTTTACAGGTTCTCGGTTCACAAATGAACTTTAAACATATTTATTACACGAACAGGACCTGCTTAAAACAATTATTAGTGAATAAAAAACTTAAACAGCCAAAAAGAACTGGCTATTTTAAATTTGCATTGAAATAGTTGATTGTTTCTTTCAAAACCACATCGATATTACCCGTTTTACTAAATTCATGATCCGCACCAGCTACCAGAACAAACTTATTGGGTACACCTAAGCTGGTTAATTTAGTAGTGAAAGCATCGAAAGTAGCCCTATCTTGTTTAGGGAGGCCATTCACACTATTTAACTCGGGGAAAACGTTCAGTGTTGGAATTTTCTTATCTGAGTTGGCCATATATAATGGGCTGATGTTGCGATAATGCGGATCGTTTGCCTGACTTACAGCAAAGCCCGTGTAACGATATCCTGCCTCCAAAATATAATCCGGCAAAAACTGGAGAAGAATTGATGGGATATCGGAAAAAGTTTGATCTAAAGATGCCGCCAGATTAGCAACAACCTTAATTTTATTTGTATTTCTAACATCGTAACTATATAACAAGGATAGCGTAGCTCCTGCACTATGCCCCGCCATCGCCATTTTGCTTTCGCTAACCTGCCATTCTTTTGCCTTACCAATCGCAAAATCAACAACTGCAGCTACATCAGTAACTTGATCCTTTATTTTTATTGGGCTCTCCATATGTTTCGAAGGCGTATCATATAGACCAGTAGCATCTACCAGTCTATAATTTACATTGAGCACTGCAAAATTGGCACGCACCAACTCTTTTACTAAAGGCGTATAATCCGTCTTATCGCCCGAAATAAAGCTACCTCCATGTATAAATATAACTAATGGCGTACTTGAGTTGCGGTTTGCAGGCAAATACACATCCATTTGCTGAGCTGCGTGTGCACCATAAGAAACATCTAATAGCGTTTGCGCTTCAACCTTACTGATCGAATCGATCGGTGTGCCTCCATCCTTTTTGCAGGAAAAGAAAAAGACACTCAGTAAAATCAGGGTTAGCGTAGCTCTACGGGTAAATTTCATATTATTTAATGACTCCTAATTCTTTTCCTACTTTGGTGAATGCCGTAATGGCCTTATCTAGGTGATGTTGTTCGTGGCCGGCCGACAATTGAACACGAATTCTTGCTTTGCCCTGTGCCACCACTGGATAGAAAAATCCGATTACATAAATCCCTTCATCCAACATTTTAGCGGCAAAGGTCTGCGCTATTTTTGCATCGTAAAGCATTACTGGCACAATGGGATGAAATCCCGGCTTGATATCAAATCCAGCTGCGGTCATTTTTTCACGAAAGTATTTGGTATTGCTTTCTAGTTTATCACGTAGTGAAGTAGTTTCAGACAACATATCTAAAACTGCGATAGATGCTCCGGCTATGGCTGGAGCCAACGTATTTGAAAATAGATAGGGACGAGAACGCTGACGTAGCATATCTATAATTTCTTTTTTGCCAGAAGTGAATCCGCCAGATGCGCCACCTAATGCCTTGCCTAACGTGCCTGTAATAATATCAACTCGATCCATTACGTCAAAGTGTTCGTGGGTACCTCTCCCGGTTTTACCGATAAAGCCTGTGCAATGCGATTCGTCGATCATTACCAAAGCTTCGTACTGGTCTGCTAGGTCGCATATTTTATCCAATGGCGCAACAGAGCCGTCCATCGAAAATGAGCCGTCGGTTACAATAATTCGGTGCCTACAATTCTTCGCAGCAATTAATTGTTGCTCCAAATCTTCCATATCTGCATTCTTATAACGAAAACGTTGTGCCTTACACAAACGCACGCCGTCAATAATGGAAGCGTGATTTAACTCGTCAGAAATAATTGCATCTTCAGCGTTAAACAAGGGCTCAAATACTCCGCCATTGGCGTCAAAAGCCGCAGCATACAATATAGTATCTTCAGTACCTAAAAAGGTTGAAATTTTTGCTTCCAATTCTTTATGCACGTCTTGAGTTCCACATATAAATCGAACTGACGACATTCCGTAGCCATAATTGTCTATAGCCTGTTTTGCTGCCGCAATTACTTTGGGATGTGAAGAAAGCCCTAGATAGTTATTGGCACAAAAATTAACAACTTCAGCACCACCACTCACCTTAATATCAGCACCTTGTGGAGTTGTTATAATCCGTTCACGTTTATATAATCCAGCATTTTCTATTTCTTCCAATTCTTTTTGTAAGACTGGTTGTAGTGTTTTATACATATTTATTTTTTTGATGCAACCTTTTGTTCATACTATCGCTCTACAAATATATTACCTATTAACAAACTTTAACAGATTAAATACGTTAAATGGGTTTGTATATTTTAACTTTAACTTCTATATGAAGAAAACTTCTCTCCTACTTATCTTTTGCTGGGC
>Ga0247813_10002685_pt1 | contig 11925 bp, 9 predicted proteins | sample UWRJL169409C1_FD_180719 | JGI IMG/M metagenome (GOLD analysis project Ga0247813, IMG submission 180719) | Plant litter microbial communities from Arlington Agricultural Research Station in Wisconsin, United States - UWRJ-L169-409C-1 | ecosystem: Environmental > Terrestrial > Plant litter >... | reverse complement strand
GGTACCGGTATCGTACACATTGCGCCCACCTTTGGTGCAGACGATGCACGAGTAGCCAAGCAAGCCGGTATTCCTGCCATCACGGTATTGGACGATGAAGGAAACGAATTGCCTTTAGTCGATAAGCGCGGTCGCTTTGTGAAAGAAGTAACAGACTTCGCCTTGGAATACGTGAAGGAAGCTTACTATACAGAAACAGAGTTAGAAGCAGAACGCAAGAAACAAGTGCGTGAAAAATACCTTTCAGTAGATGAACGCATTTCGATCAAAATGAAAGAAGAGAACAAAGCTTTCAAAGTAGAAAAATACGAACACAGTTACCCGCACTGCTGGAGAACAGATAAGCCTGTACTCTACTACCCACTGGATTCCTGGTTCATCCGCACCACAGCGGTGAAAGACAGAATGGTAGAGTTAAACAAAACCATCAACTGGAAGCCGGAATCTACCGGTACCGGACGTTTTGGTAACTGGTTGGAAAACCTGATCGACTGGAACTTATCCCGTTCACGTTATTGGGGAACTCCTCTTCCAATCTGGAGAACAGAAGATGGGAAGGAAGAAATCTGTATCGGTTCTATTGCTGAACTCGAACAAGAAATAAACAAAGCACGGGAAGCCGGTATCAAGAATCCTGATTCCATCGAGGACTTGCACCGTCCTTATGTAGATGATATCGTATTGCTGTCTGCGACAGGCAAACCGATGTTCCGTGAGAAAGACCTCATCGACGTGTGGTTTGACTCCGGTGCCATGCCTTATGCACAGTGGCATTACCCCTTTGAAAACGAAGACATTTTCGCGAAAAACTTCCCTGCCGATTTCATCGCGGAAGGAGTAGATCAAACACGCGGCTGGTTCTTTACCCTGCACGCCATTTCGGTGATGTTGTTTGATAAAGTCGCGTTCAAAAATGTCATTGCCAACGGATTGGTCTTGGATAAAAATGGCAACAAGATGTCCAAGCGATTGGGCAACGCGATCAACCCATTCGAAACCATCGGCAAGTTCGGACCAGACGCCACACGCTGGTACATGATTGTCAATGCTCCGCCTTGGGATAATTTGAAGTTCAACATTGATGGGGTTGCTGAAGTACAACGTCGCTTCTTGGGTACTTTACAAAACACCTATTCTTTCTTTGCTTTGTATTCTAACCTGGATGGTTTCACCTTCAGCGAAAAAGAAATTCCTTTGGCGCAACGCACCGAAAGCGACCGCTGGATCATCTCTCGGTTGAATACCCTGATCATCAACGTCGACAAGGCATACTCCGAATACGAACCAACCCGTGCAGCCCGTGAAATCCAGGACTTTGTCATGGATGAATTGAGCAACTGGTACGTTCGTCTCAATAGAAAAAGATTCTGGAAAGGTGAATACAACGAAGACAAGCAAGCCGCTTATCAAACCTTGTATACTTGTCTGGATACCATCGCTCACTTGAGTGCACCGATCGCTCCGTTCTATACGGAGAAATTGTTCCGCGACTTAAACGAAGTAACCGGAAAATCAAAACATGCTTCTGTTCATTTGTCTTTGTTCCCGGTTGCCAATACGGCACATATCGACATGGAACTGGAACAACGCATGAACCTGGCCCAACGCATTTCATCGTTGATCCACTCGTTGCGTAAAGCCAGCAACATCAAAGTAAGACAACCGCTTACGCGTGCCTTGCTTCCGATCCTGAACGAACAAATGAAACGCCGTGTACAAGCGGTGGAGAGCTTGATCTTGTCCGAAGTCAATATCAAGACTTTAGAGTATATCGAAGATACTTCCGGTGTGATTGTAAAAAGCATCAAACCCAACTTTAAAAAGCTAGGCAAAGAATACGGAGCCAAACTGAAAGAACTGGGCAATGCCATTCAGGCCATGCAGGAAAAAGACATTCTGGCTTTGGAAACCAACAACAGCTACAAGCTGCTATTTGCGGATGGTACATCCATTGATATTACACTTGAAGATGTAGAAATCCGCTCACAGGATATTCCAGGATGGTCTGTCGCTTCGGAAGGAAATGTTACCGTAGCCTTAGACATCAACCTTACGGATGAACTTCGTCAGGAGGGTATCGCGCGTGATGTGGTAAACCGTGTACAGAACCTGCGCAAAGATTTAGGTCTGGATGTACAGGATAAAATTAAGATCACGATTCAGAAATCTGATGAACTTATCAATTCCGCTTTGATGAGCAACAAAGAATACATCTGCGAAGAAACGCAAGCCCTGACATTAGAACTGCTGGAAAACGTGATTGGCGCCACCATTGTGGAAATGGATGAACAATCACTACTAGTCAAAATAGAAGTTCAATAATTATAAAAGGAATAAGTGCTGCATTGCACAGCCTGCACTTATTCCATTTCTTACTCCTTACAAAAACCTTGATGAAAACTTATAAATATTTTTTAGCCACCCTGTTTGTCATCCTGTTGGATCAGGCGGTCAAGTTGTATGTATTTTATACTTTTCCTTTTGAAGGCTATGAAATCAAAGTATTCGGGGATTGGTTCAAATTGAATTATATCACGAACGCAGGCATGGCCTTTGGGATCAGCATTGCCGGCGACTATGGGAAATTATTATTGACACTATTCAGGATCATTGCCTGCGGTGGTATCGCCTGGTATTTACATCAATTGATTTTAAAAAAACTTCCCGATGGTTTATTATGGAGCATCGCTTTGATTTTGGGTGGTGCCATTGGAAACGTAGTGGACAGTACATTCTATGGTGTATTCCTCGGCAACGCTCCTTATGATGCACCAACCCCTTGGTTTCATGGAAAAGTAATCGACATGTTCTTTGTTGATTTATGCAATTGCTTTATCCCCAATTGGATTCCTTTGATCGGCGGCAGCTACTATCCTTTATGGCCCGTTTTCAACATAGCGGATGCCAGTATATTCATCGGTGTACTTTGGATCATCATTTATCAGCGTAAGTTTTTTAAAGACGATTCGGCTAAAGAAGAAGTTGCTGCATAATAATACAAACTGTCTAAACCCCTAATCCCCTAAAGGGGACTTTACTATTTACTAAAATGAAAAAGCTCATCGCATATAGTGCGATGAGCTTTTTGTTTTATTAGAAGCTAAGTCCCCTTTAGGGGATTAGGGGTTCAGGAAGCTCGTTAATACTGCTGAAAAACAGAATAGTCTACAAACTTATTCCCTGTGGATACAAGAGTTGCCGACCAGTTGATCAGGTAGCCATTTGATGCACAAGTCTGATCAAGGACGTTATTCACTCCATCCTGGCGGTAACCGGCTGTGGCGGTAAATTGGTACTTTAGTTCTCTGTTTGCACTAAATGCAGTATGTGTAACTCTACCTGTTTTCAATATATACGGACCACTGTAATTTGTTCCGCAATTGCTCCATACAAAAGGAGTAGAAATAGTATGAATGAATTCTCTGTTTTCTACATCCAATCCATATTCACTTACTGCTTCATAAGTGCCAGGAAGATACGTGTCTGCGGCAATAGTCGTGTCTCCTTCAAATTTTAAAGAGATACCGGTAGAGGTTCCGTTAGAAGAAAATGTTTTCTTACGGAATAGATTCCAAGTTCTAGAGAAGGTTGATCCTCCGTTACCTGTTGTATCATAAGTCAATGTCAGTGTACCACGTGTTCTATGAATAACTGTTCCAGGTGTGGTAGTAAACAAACTGGCTAAGGTGCCGCCTGTTGAGTTGGTAATATAAGTAGTGCCATTGTACACGATTTCCTCACCAGAAGAATTATAATGTACTTTATAATTATTGAATACTATTTTCAATTTGGCATTCGCATCAGAAAATTTATCTCCACTTACCAGGGTCACAGCTATGGAACCTCCCAATACACGAGAACCACAATTCACGCCATTGTATGTAATAGTGAAATCATTTGTGTTTAAGGTAACACTGCCACAAGGCAGGTTAACAGCAGAGCCTCTTTGATTACCTGCATACTGATCAGAGTTATAAACTTTTTCAATATCCTCCTGCGCACGATCCAATTCATTTCTTGCCGCTGCATCATCTGCCTGTTCTCCTTTGCTCGGAGGTACTTCTTCTTTTTGTTTGCAAGCAGTAAAAAGTAACGTTCCCAGCACAAATACTGTGAGAACAGACATCCATTTCTTTTTCATAAAACTGTTTTTTACGTTTATTTAATTTTGGAGGTATTCTAAAAAGTTTGATTCATTAGGCTTATTTTGCCTTCTGTGCTATATTCCAAAGGACAAATCATTCGTTTACCTTTATAAGTATAGGAATTTCTTGTGGCTCTTAGAGCATAACTCCTACCAATAGTTTAATGTATTCATTCTTTTTCAGATTTATTATAGGATTATTCTGTTTTTTTCCGGTTGTTTCAAATGCTCAATTTGTATCTGCGACCCTGGGAATTAATGGATTAACCTGTTCCATGTGCTCTTTTGCCGTTCAGGCCGAACTGGAACGCTTATCCTTTGTTGAAAAAGCAAGTTTGAATTTGAATACGAACATTGCAGAAGTATTGTTTAAACAGGACCAAAAAGTAAATATACGACAGGTAGTAGAGGCTGTTTATAAGGCAGGTTTCTCCGTCGGCTACACAGAAGCCGATTTTATCTTTGATCAGCGAACCGTATCGGATCAATTTATTTTCTCTTACGAAGGATCTAATTATCAATTTCTGAAACCGACTCAGGGAATATTAAATGGAAGAACTACCTTAAAATTTTTGGATAAAAAATTTCTGCGTAAAAAAGCCTATAACTTTTGGGCACCCACGATCAGGGAAAGTGTAAAAGGTAAAACAAAAGAGGAGCTCGAATCTCTTTACCACGTAACGCTGTGACACGTTTATTCATTATAGCGGCCCTTCTGTTTTCTTCGTCAGCTGCCATGGCGCAAGAACTTTATCCTTACGCAGAAGCTGCCAGTACACAACCCAAAGGCGTTGCAGGTGTTCGCTTTGCGTATGAAAATTTCCGGGAACTTCCTTCTCAGCGCGCACGCAATTATGGCGGCTTAAGATTAATCTATGGTGTCACGGAAAAACTAACTGCGGGTGTAGCGATAACAGGTTCTAATCATCATTTAAAAAAACTTCCGGCAGACCTGAGTTCTTATTTCACCAAACACCATCAAAAAAACTACCCTCAAAATCCCTATCAGATCGAAGGAATCATTGCCTCCTTAAAATACAGGTTCTTAAATCTCGATGGTCATCAACGCCATTTTCGAATGGCAGTCATGGGCGCTGCAGCCAAATCCTTTATTCCGCACGACGGAGCCGAACCACGATTGGGTGACAACTCAGGCGTAGACGGTTCCTGGGTGGCGACCTTTTTGGTCAAGCGATTTGCGGTTTCATTAACCAATGGTTATCTCTTTCCTTTTAAATACAAAGATGAAAGTCAGGGTTATGAATTCAAATCCGGAAATTGTCGTTACCTCAATCTCTCTTTCGGTTACCGGCTTATTCCCACTGCTTATTCCAGCTACAGCAATTTAAATGTTAACCTCTACGTAGAATTCATCAGCGCCAATTACGAAAAAGCCAACATGACCGTAAATGGCCAGTCCTATTCTTTTGACATTTACCAAAATGCCGACAAATACATTTACAACAGTTTGCAATCCGGAAGCTATACAGAAGTGAGGCCTTCCATTCAATTGATCTTTTATTCTACGACACGTGTAGAAATAGGAGTCGCCAGTCCGATCTTTAATCAATCGTACTTACATTTTTACCCTATGTATTTCGTGTCCCTTCACAAGAATTTTTTTAGGAGTAAAAAAGTGGTGAAGAAAATCTAACGATCATTTAGCACTCGCCATTTCGTTGATATTAAAACACAATTTTGTATATACGTTAATTCCTTCATACAAGGAAACAATTCGCAGTTGCTCATCTACATTGTGCACGGAAGAAATCTCGTCTTGAGTAAATACAGCTGGGATACAGCCATAAACAGGCACTCCCTTTACTCGGAAAATATTGTTGTCCGTACTTGCAGGGAACAAATAAGGAATCACGCTTCCTTTAGGGTTCTGTTCATGAATGGCTTTGGCAAACGCTTCGTAATAAACCGTGCGCGGTGAAGGTTTAGAAGCCGGACTCGCTTCTAGTATTTTGATCTTTAATTTTTGATTCGATAGCCTTCTAAGTTTATTGATAAATTTTTCCGTCTCTTCTCCCGGTAACAGACGGCAATCCAATACGGCTATGGCCCGGCTTCCGATCTGGTTCTTCACACTTTGCCCACTGGAAAGTTGAGTGATCACAAACGTATTGTAAACAAAAGGATGAAAGATTTCCCCTTCTTCAAAATACTTTTTGACAAAAGGCCACACGAGCATCCAGTTCACATGTTTTACAAAAAAACCTCTAGTTCCTCCGATGTACGTGCCCATGCTCTTGAACATGGCCAATGTCAAAGGATCAAAACTCGGTTGTCTCGGTTGATCCATCAATCGGGTCAGGTAGCGGATCAATCGTTTATTGGCATATAAGGAAGGAGGCACAGCACCATGGCCGGAAGATTTTTGTTCCACTTCCAATTGCAACCATAACGCGGATTTCTCTGCCAGTGAAACACCGTATAAATCAGGAGACAAGATGCCTTCCAAGGGATTACTGATTCCGGAACCGCCTTCTCCAAATACGACGACAGGGTTCAGCAATTCAAAATGTTTACTGACCACATAATGCGTTCCCCGCTCTCCGCCGGATTCCTCGCCGGATACAAAAAGAATGGAATAGTTGTGAGACAAGTCTACACCTTTAATGCTGTCTTTAAATGCCATCAAGGCATAGAGCTGCATCACCGCCAGGCCTTTACAGTCAATGGATCCACGACCGTACACTTTTCCGTCTTCAATGGCTCCCGAAAAAGGAGGTTTTGTCCAACCGTCCAGGTCACCGGGAGGCACCACATCCAGGTGATTTAAGAACACCACATTGGGTTTACCGGATTCTAATGGATAAAGCGATACACAAAGATTCCATGCCGTATCTGCACCGTTAAACCAGTATAAGTGAAAAGGATATTTACTGGCTTCCTCGTACATCATACCGGCTACTTCTTTTTCATTGCCGCTGATAGAAGGAACTTGTATCAATTGTGAAAGAAAACGCTCTGGTAATAAATTGGTTTTTTCCTGAGCAAAGACTTTTGTTCCACACAGGATCAACATCACCAAAAAAGAAAGGGTATATTTTTGCATCTTTATTCACTGTTTGTTCAGTTAATATAGAGGATTCAGAAGGAATAAAAAAGGGTGGTTCTGCTTATTCGCAAAACCACCCACCTTACATCAGATTAAAAAATTGGGATTGTGAAAGGTCTGTTGGTGACATTCACTTCTTCCCATTGCCCTAAATAATTTCTTCTTCTCACTTTTTTGACCTCTACTAAAATGTTATCATTTGTGTTCAAGGTGGATGCCATTTGACCTAAACTGAAAACTGTCTTGGAAGGATTTTGATTCCCAACTACTTTTCTATTGCGCGCTACGCATACATTCCATTCCACAACTTCGTAATAGGCATCTTCCGGTTGGCTCTGTGCAAATTCCGCATTTGGAATAATTTTTACTGAGATCGTTCGGATTACTCCTTTTGATATGCCAACTACAGGATCTACCAATTGGTTGTTCACTCTTACTTCTATGTCAGGTTTAGGGATGAGTTTAACTTTGAATTTTTTTTCTCCTATCAATTGTCCTTGGTTCATTACTTTTACTTTCACAGCAGCAGCTTGTGGCTGAATGGTCACCGTTCCTTGTCCGTCTATTTTTTTCAGAGTCCCTCCTTCCGTTGCAAAATCCGGATGGTAGTAGGCTCCAAGCGCAGGTACTTTGATTGCCATTTTATTTCCGCAGTTTTTATATAAACTCTCCATGGTTACAGAATTAAATTCAATGACCGGCTTTACTACTGTATAATCTTCTTTTATCTGCAGCAATGTATCCGTGCCATCGGGCTTCTTCATTTTGATAGAGGCCGTCCAGGTTTTTTTGAGCATTCCTTGTGGATCATAATTACCTCCACTGGCTACGAATTTATAATTGCCGATCCCATCAGCTCCTACCACTAAATTCTGAGCACCAACAGTCATTTCGGGACGAATACTGGAAGACGTTGCCGTCAAAAAAACTTCCGCTTGGTAAGGTGTACCTGCAGGTACAAAGTGACTTTGCGCTCTTACCATGGGCATCAATTTGTCAAATTTAAAATCCGTTGCACCTAGACTTTCCGCTGTTTCTGTCAACACCGTGCTTTCCATCGCCAGCACTTTTGTTTCTATTTCACTGATTACAGCCAGTGCAGCGGCTAAAGGTGTTTGCCCAAAATTCAACTGGGCAAAATCCTTGTTTTTATGTTCTGAACTGTTCTTATATAAGTTATTATCCTTGCCATCCGGTGCCATCAAGCCATATGATTTTTTGAAATCCTGATTGACAGATTTCACATAATCGTTCAATCTGGCTTTCAATTCATAGGCCTTTCCCTTTTGCAAATCCGATCCCAGCATGTATACTTCCACCGCTGTTTCTTCATTGGCTCCTTTCAATTTTCCTTCCTCGTCTTTTCCTCCGGCTTCTTCAATCAGATTTTTCTTTAATGCTTCCATATAACCAATTAACTCTATGGTCTCTTTGTGAAGCTTTGAAGATTGACTAGCCAAAGCTATTTCCTTTGGTTTGTTTCCCCTTTGAACGACGGATTTTTTGATGCTTTCCAACTTATCGACGTTATAACCAGTATTCTGTGTAACCGTTTGTTCCATGTTGTCGTTAAGAGCTATGAACTTCTCTATGATCGTAGAGCTGACTTGCAGTGCCAAAAGCGCCGTAAGGACCAGGTACATCATACCGACCATGCGCTGACGAGGGGATTCTTTTGTTCCGGCCATAATTTTAGGGTTTAAGTGAAAACTACCCGCATAATGACAGTAACCCGTTTTGGTTACAGCTGGAATTGAAAAATTTCGTTTTGATTAAAAAAATGTCCCTTTTGCGATTAAATAAGAAGGGAAAGAGAATAAATAAGTAGCTTTACATTTAATACAATACGCTGGTTTATACACCTAAAGACACAAATTCTTACAATTACCGAAGAGGTTTAAACAATCAACCCTTATAATATTTCGTTAATTTTTTGGATTTTAAAATGGATGTGGATAAATTAGCCTCTATATTTTGCAATAAGTATCTATTATCAAAAAACAGGTTATGAACAAGATCACTCGCATCTTTTCAGGCTTGACTTTCGCCATCGCAGGTTCTGCTTTGTTAATTTCTTGCGGCGGAGGCAATCCTACAAGTACGAATCCAGGTAGCTCTAGTACTACTACGGGTTTGGCTTACAATGAAGAAAACGGTTTTCAGGTGGCTGAATTTGCTGGCCAACCAGAAGGTCCAAACTTGGTGTACATCGAGGGCGGTAGAACTGTTTTAGGTTCATTCGAAGAAGATATTTTAAAAAGCGGCGATAACGTCGAAAGAACAGTTACCGTGGCTTCATTCTATATGGATGAAACAGAAGTAGCTAACATTCACTGGTTAGAATACTTGTTCTACATCCAAAGAGATTCCTCTCAAGAATTTTATGAGTCAGCTTTGCCAGATACTACGGTATGGGCAAGTGAACTTTCATACAACGATCCATACGTTGATCACTATTTCCGTTACCCAGGTTTCCGTTACTTCCCTTTAGTGGGTGTGAACTGGATTCAGGCAAACGATTATGCAGCATGGAGAACAATGGTTGTAAACAACCAATTGGCTCAAAATGCAGGTGTATCTATTCCTGAAGGTGGTGGACGTATTCCATTGGAATCTGGTGTGGTACTTCCTAACTACCGTCTTCCTTCAGAAGCGGAGTGGGAATATGCTGCTCAGGCTTTGATCGGAACACAGTGGTTGGATGAAAACCAAACACACAAAAGAATTTATCCTTGGGATGGTCACGCGTTGCGTAACCCTTACGGAAAACAAATGGGTATTTTCCTGGCTAACTTCAAAAGAGGCCGTGGTGACTATGCTGGTATTGCCGGTAAGTTGAACGATGGTGCCATGATCACTACTTACATCTACGAATATCCTCCAAATGACTATGGCTTGTACAACATGGCTGGTAACGTAAACGAGTGGGTTTACGATGTATACCGTCCATTGACTTTCCAAGACTTTGATGACTTGAACCCATTGAGAAGAGATGGTTACCTGGATGAAGAAAAAGGTTATGACAAAGCAGGTTTCCAATCTTTGATTGACGATCACGTTCGTGTATACAAAGGTGGATCTTGGAAAGACGTAGCTTACTGGTTGTCTCCGGGAACTAGAAGATACTTAGCTGAAGATTCAAGCACGGCAACTATTGGTTTCCGTTGTGCGATGATCCAGGCTGGATCGAACTACTAGTAGTAGATATAACACATTGCAAGGCAAAAGCCCGACTTCGTAATGAAGCCGGGCTTTTGCTTTTTATAAGACAAGGGATGAGCTAGGAGCGAGGAGGAACGATGGAATTTGTCGTACCTCCTCGCTCCTAGCTCTTAACTCAAACCGCCATCGACAAACTGTACACATGCAACTCCGCAATGTCCATGGCGAACAAAGCCTGACCACAAGCTTCAATTGTTGATCCGGTGGTGATGACATCGTCCATCAATAAAACGGATTTGCCTTTCAGATCTATAGCTTCGTTTTGACTATAAATGGATTCCGCTGCGGCCCAGCGTTCTGATTTTCCTTTATTCGTTTGCGAACTGCGGTAAATGGTGCGGCATAATGCTTCCGGTAAAACAAGCGTTTGAGTAACGGAAGAAAATCCATTGGCCAAAGCCTCGCTCTGGTTATACCCTCTTTCTTTTTTACGTTTTTCATGCAGGGGTACGGGTACCAGTACATCCGGTACAAGTCTGCCTGATTCCCGCCAGGCTTGCCCCATCAGGTTTCCAAACCAGTAGGCGTTGTTCGGTTTAGGATGGTACTTGATGCCATGCAACAATTTTTGACTGTTGTTGTTCTTATGAAAAAAGAACAAAGCCTGAGCAGATTCCAAAGGAAAGCGATTGGCCAGTTTCATAAACAGTTCGTTTTCTTTACGCTGCAGAAAACCAGTACGGGGCAGGGCATACAAACAATGCAGACAGATATGCTTTTCTTTTTCATATAAAAGACGCTTGCACACCAGGCATACCTCTGGAAAAAAGGCGTGAAGGATGGATTGAATCATGGTTAAAAGATTAAAAAATTGCTCATCCTTCATAAGATTAGTTCCGCTATCGTTTCGCTTCTATCGTTCCCGTGGAATTCTAATTTTCCGCGTTAGGGATTGAGCCACTGTCTGAGCTCTCCCGACCTACAAGTTTGTATTTAACGCACTGTCAAAGTCGGGAAGCGAGTGGCGAAAGCCCGGCCCGAAGGGAACGCCCTTATTCTTAACTACTCTATCCTAATTTTGATTTCCAATAACGTCCTATTTAGAACACTTCATTTAAATATATAACAATCCTTTCCTTACCTTTGTACCTCATGGCCAAGGCAAATCAACCTGCAGATATCAAAGAAAAATGGGACAAGTTGTCTTACTGGTTCATTAAAAGTACCGGTAAGCGACCGAATACCAATACTTTACTCTTCCTGATCGGTGTACAGGAATTGGGGAAAGGGAAAAAGAATTTCTCCAAAGAAGAGAAACAAGACCTGATGCATCTGGCCTTGTGCAAGTTATTCAGCAATTCCGGATTCTATCAATTAGAAGGCCTGGACGAAGAGGGCTGGCCGCATTACTCCCTGGTAGAAGAACTGCCGGTGATGGGTGTAGACGAACAAGAGACGTTCATCCAGTGGCACATTTTGGATTACTTTTCTGACATTATTGATTTATGAAAATAATAACCTATAACGTCAATGGTCTGCGTGCTGCGATTAC
>Ga0247813_10002683_pt1 | contig 11932 bp, 10 predicted proteins | sample UWRJL169409C1_FD_180719 | JGI IMG/M metagenome (GOLD analysis project Ga0247813, IMG submission 180719) | Plant litter microbial communities from Arlington Agricultural Research Station in Wisconsin, United States - UWRJ-L169-409C-1 | ecosystem: Environmental > Terrestrial > Plant litter >... | reverse complement strand
AATCTTTAGTAATAAATTTATAGATTATTGTTTAAAAATAGATAGATACCTGAAATTCTGAGATTAATATGTTATAGGAAGAGTTTTTTATGACATGAAAATGGTTTTTTATGTTATTAAATCAGGGATAAAAAAATGTAAAATCGATAATAAACAGATAATTCTATAAATTCTGCGGTAAATTATGTAAGATTTTATATTCAAAATTCAGGAAATTTGATATCACATAAAAAATGACATAAAATTCTTATTTGTCATTAGTTAATTTTTCAGAATTTATTAAACCTATTATAATTTTAAACTCCCAAATACTATGAAAAAACTACATTACATTGCTTTTCTGTCAGGTGCGTTATTGGCTTTAACAAGCTGCTCTAATGACGACAAAACTCCGGATACTGATCCGGGAACTGTTACAGCTCCTGTAGAAACTACTAAACCTAATACAACTTATGCTCCGGCTTTTACCGGACAAACCCGTATAAATGGTGTACAGACCAATACTCCTTATGAAGGAAAAGTAATTACATCATCGTTAGTTGCTCCATGGGGCGTAAAAAGTCTTCCGGATGGACGATTATTAGTTACTGAAAAAAGCGGAGTATTTCGCATTGTAACTAAAGAAGGTGTTGTAAGCAGTCCTATAACAGGAGCTCCGGCAGTTAACGCTGCAGGACAAGGAGGATTATTAGGCTTAGTGCTTGATCCTGACTTTACAACAAACCGAATGATCTACTGGGTTTTTGCAGAAGCTTCAACAGGTGGAAATCAGACATCAGTTGCAAAAGGTAGATTATCTAATGATGAAAAAACAATAGAGAGTGCAACTGTAATTTACCGTGCAAATCCGGCAAATGCAAGTACGCTTCACTATGGTGGCCGTATTCTTTTTGATAAAAGCGGAAACCTTGTTGTAAGTACCGGAGAACGTTCTGTACTTGAAACAAGACCATTGGCACAATCAGTGACTGCAGCTTTAGGAAAAGTAATCAGAATAACAAAAGAAGGTCAGGCAGCTTCTGGAAACCCTGTTTTTAGCCAAAGTGGTGCTTTACCAGAATTATATTCTATAGGACACAGAAATCCACAAGGATTGGCACTTCATCCTGTAACAGGCGACATCTGGGAAGGTGAGCACGGACCGCGTGGAGGTGACGAAATAAACGTTTTAAAAGGCGGTGCAAACTACGGTTGGCCAACAATTACTTATGGAATAGAGTACAGCGGTGAAAAAATTGGAGCCGGAATTCAAAAACAAGATGGTTTAGAGCAGCCGGTTTACTATTGGGATCCTGTTGTATCTCCAAGTGGTATGACTTTCTACACAGGAAACCGTGTTCCAGAGTGGGAAAACAACTTATTCATAGGATCGCTAAGCGCAACACACATTATTCGTCTTGCTATTAGAGACAATAAGGTAATTGGTGAAGAAAGACTTCTTGCCAGTGAAGGTCAAAGATTTAGAGATGTAACCCAGGGAACTGACGGAGCATTATATGCTGTAACAGACGGAGGAAGACTTTATAAAATTGATAAAAAGTAATCACAGAATAATCACGATTTTTTAATAAAATAATTAAGGTGCAGCAATGCACTTTTTTTATGCAAAAAAGTGAGCAATAATTTCTGTTGAAGTTTTGTAACAGCAACCATTAATCGTGTAAATCATTTTAAATACTATAAAAGTAATTTTACTATAAATGCAGATTATAAAAGTTAAAGAAAACTATTAGTAAGTATAATTAAAACTCTCGATTATTTTATAAAGTATTAGTTAATAGATTTTTAACTGCAATATTTTGTAAAAACTAAAAATAATTGTGTAAGAATTTCTCACAATCAAAACCTAAATTTGAATAATTAGTTATTAATAAAAACCCGTATTATTATGAAAACACTTATCAAATCAAAAATTGCATTACTTGTTGTTATAGCAGGACTTTCTTTTTCGTGCAAAAAAACAGACACAATTCCTGCAGACTCAACTTACGATTCAACAGATACATCAGTTGACAGTATCAATGCAGCAGCTGTAGATACTACAATGGTTCCAGCAGACACAACAGTTGTAAAAGACACAACAGCAACGCTGAAATAGTAAATTATTAAAGCAAAATATTAAAATAGCAAAGTAAATAGATTAATTAATCTATGTATTGGTTCAAGTTACTTTAGAATGTTAGTTATTGATTCAAAAAAACCTGCAGTAATCGTTACTGCAGGTTTTGTTTAAATAAAGATAGGGTAGTGAGTCAAAGCTGATTTAAAAATCACTTCCAGGATTAGTTTTGCTATCAGAAAGCAGGAAACAAACTCCTTTCTTCTACGGTACTTATTATTGTTTAATAAGTAAGCATTTTTCGAAGCTAAAAATCCATTTCGCTATACTTTAAATTACTCATACTAATAATTGTAACTAATTATTTTAAGATCAGGTTTTCTTTTACACTAACTAATTTCCACACACATGAACGAAACTCACTCTATACAGTTAAAAGTAAATGGTAAAGATTATCATTTAAATCTTTTACCCTGGACATCTTTGCTTGATACGCTGCGCGAAGAAATTCAGCTTACGGGTACAAAAAAAGGATGCGATCACGGACAATGCGGCGCCTGCACCGTTATTGTCGACGGCAAACGAATATTGAGCTGTCTGACATTATCAGTAATGAAAGACGGCTCGGAAATTACCACAATCGAAGGAATTGCAGACGGCGAAAATCTGCATCCAATACAAAAAGCTTTTATAGAACATGATGCATTTCAATGCGGGTACTGCACGCCGGGCCAAATTTGCAGTGCAGTAGGAATGTTAAAGGAAGGCAAAGCCAAAACAAGAGAAGACGTTCAGGAATTAATGAGCGGTAACCTTTGCAGATGTGGTGCCAGTAAAGGAATCATAGAAGCCATAATGGAAGTTAAGGAAGGAGGCCACCATGAATAATTTTTCATATACAAAAGCAAAAAATACAACAGAGGCAATCTCACAAATTGATGGGGATATTCGCAATAAAATAGTAGCCGGGGGAACAAACATCAACGATCTCTTAAAATATTTTATTACCAAAGCCGATAAGCTGGTTGATATTAATTCAATTACAGAAAATCATTCTATTGAACGTCTTGATGATGGCGGGATAAGATTGGGAGCTTTATATACCAATGCAGATACAGCTTACGATCCGATCATTGAAGAACGTTATCCTTTGTTGTCAAAAGCCATATTAGCCGGAGCTTCGGCACAAATACGAAACATGGCGACAAACGGTGGTAATCTTTTGCAGCGTACCAGATGCTATTATTTTTATGATGTAAATACACCTTGCAACAAACGTGATCCGGGTTCAGGATGTTCAGCAATTACGGGCTATAATCGAATTCACGCGATATTAGGACAAAGCGACGATTGCATTGCCGTTTTCCCTTCAGATATGTGTGTGGGTTTGGCAGCTCTTGATGCAACGATAAATATTTCAGGTCAGGATGGCGACCGTGTTTTGGCTTTCGCCGAATTTCACCGTCTGCCCGGAGATACGCCTAACATTGACAATAATCTCAAACATGGTGAAGTCATTACAAGTATTGATCTTCCGGAAAAAGGATTTCCTAAAAATTATTCTTATTTAAAATTGAGAGACAGAAGTTCGTATTCTTTCGCACTTGTATCTGTAGCCACCGCCTTTGATCTGGAAAATAATAAGATCAAAGAAGCCAGAATTGCCCTGGGCGGCGTTGCTCACAAACCGTGGCGTGTTCCAGAAGCGGAGGAATATTTAAAAGATAAAGAACCAAATGAGGAAAATTTTTCGGCTGCTGCCAAAATTATATTGCAGGGCGCAAAAGGCTACGAACACAACTCGTTTAAAATCGAACTGGCAAAAAGAGCCATTATTCGAAATTGCTTTATGGCATTAAATCCAGAAACACAGCGTCCGGGTGCAAAACCATCTTTATAGTTAATTAAAAAACGGAAATCATGACAAAATTACCCTCAATAGGACAACCGCTAAGCCGTTTAGAAGGACATCTAAAAGTAACAGGAAACGCCAAATATGCTGGTGAATATCCGGCGAAGGATTTATTATACGGTTATGTAGTAAACAGCACCATAACGAAAGGCAAAATTGCCCTAATCGATACTTCAGAAGCAAAAGCCTTAGAAGGCGTAGTCGAAATTTTTACCCACGAAAACAGACCTTCGACAGCATGGTTTGATTTTCAGTACGCTGATATGGATGCGCCACCAGGAACAGTTTTCAGACCTTTAAAAAACAATGAAATAAAATACAACGGTCAGCCAATTGCATTGGTCGTAGCCGAAACTTTTGAAATGGCGAGATACGCCGCAACAAAAGTAAAACTAGCCTATACCGAAGAAGAATTTGAAACTGATATGGAAGCCAATATTGCAAAAGCAAGAAAACCTCAAATGGGTTTGGCGTCAATTTTAAAGCCACCTCCGCCAAAACCAAAAGGAGATTTTGAAGGGGCATATAAAAATTCTTTCGCTCAGGTCGAAGGCGAATTCAGACACGGAACAGAACATCATAATCCAATGGAAATGTTTGCTACTACTGTACTTTATGAAGGAAAAGACAAATTAAAAATATACGATAAAACGCAGGGAACGATTAATTCGCAAATGTATGTGGCCAATGTTTTTGGATTAAAAATGAAAAACGTTCAGGTTATTGCCCCATACGTTGGTGGTGGTTTTGGTTCCGGACTTCGGCCACAATACCAGCTTTTTATGGCGGTTATGGCCTCGCTTCAGTTAAAACGAAATGTTCGCGTAACCTTAGATCGTGCCCAAATGTATACTTTCGGGCACAGACCGCCTACTTTCCAGTATACCAAATTTGGCGCCGATGAAAACGGAAAAGTAAATTCATTGTACCATAAAGCAGTTGGCGAAACTTCGCAATTTGAAGATTATGTTGAAACAGTTGTAAACTGGGCCAATATGATTTATCCGGCAGAAAACACCCTGCTTGAACACAAATTAGTTCCGTTAGACGTTTATTCTCCTCTCGATATGCGCGCTCCCGGTGGAAGCACAGGAATGCATGCAGTAGAAATAACGATGGATGAACTGGCTTATAAATTAAAAATTGATCCGCTTGAATTGCGGCTAATCAATTATTCGGATACAGACAACAGCACTGATAAACAATATTCCAGTAAAGAACTAAGAGAATGCTATTTGAAAGGTGCGGAAAAATTTGGCTGGAGCCAAAGAAATCCGGAACCGCGAAGCATGAAACGAGGCAATAAATTGGTTGGTTACGGAATGGCAACCGGAATTTGGGAAGCCAACAGAATTTTGGCACGAGCCCAGGCCATTATGAAAAGTGATGGAAAAGTAGAAATAAAAAGTGCCGTAACCGATATTGGTACAGGAACTTTAACCGTAATGACTCAAATTGCTTCAGACGAGTTAGGACTTCCAATTGAGGATATCACCTTTTCTTATGCTGATAGTAAAATGCCTTTTGCACCCATACAAGGCGGATCTTTTACAGTTGCAACTGTTGGACCCGCAGTTCAGGCGGCGTGCAGGGCTTTGCTTAAAAAATTATTCAAAAAAGCAAAATATCTTGAAAATTCAGTTTTAAGTGAAGCTAAAGTTGTAGACGTTGTCTTTAAAGATAGTTCTATTCAGCTTAAAAATAATCCGGATGCTAAAGTTAGTTTAACCGAAATTTTTGAAGCAAACGAAAATAAGGAAATAAAAACGACAAATACTTCAATGCCAAATCCGCTAAAACACAGAAATAAAGCCAGAGCCGCACACAGCGCTGTTTTTGTTGAGGTTGAAGTCGATCAGGAATTAGGAACTATTGAGGTTAAACGAGCTGTAACAGCAGTCGCGGCCGGAAAAATTATAAACCCAAAAACGGCTGAAAGTCAGATTTTAGGCGGAATGATTTGGGGAATAAGCAAAGCGCTGCATGAAGAAACAATTCTGGATCACCAATTTGGAAAATACATTAACGCTAATTTAGCTGAATACCATATTCCTGTGCATGCTGATGTTCACGATTTAGAAGTTCTTTTTGTAGAAGAAAAAGATAAGGTCGTAAATGAGCTGGGTGTAAAAGGCGTAGGGGAGATTGGTATTGTCGGGATGCCGCCGGCCATTGCAAACGCCATTTTTCATGCCACCGGAAAACGTATCAATGATTTACCAATTCACTTTGATAAACTATTGTAAATCTAAAAAATCATAAATTTAAAAGATGTAAAAATGATGCTATCACCGAGAAAAGCAATATTCACAATTCTAGTACTTATGTCAGTAAGTACAACTCAGGCACAGCAAAAAGAAAGTAATGAAAAATGCCGCTATATAAAAACGGCATATGGATATTTAATGGTTTTGAGAGAAGGAGATGATGTTTTGGCTAATATTGAAAATTTAGCAACAGAAAAACAAATTCCGTCAGCAAATTTTACCGGAATAGGTTTTGCCAGCGACGCCACTTTTGGTTTTTATGATTTTACTGCAAAGAAATTCAATCCAAAAACATTCAATAAAGTAGAAATGGGAAGTTTAACAGGATCAATTGCATGGAAAGAAGGAAAGCCGTCAATTCATGTTCATGGTGTCGCAACAGATGACAAATTTAACGCTTACGGAGGACATATTCTGGCCTTAAAAGTAGGAACAGGTTCTATGGAAATCTATATTACAATTCACTCTGAAAAATTGGAACGTAAACTCGAACAGCCTTTAGGTGCCAATGTTTTACAATTGCCTTGTGTACAATAAAATTCATTCTTTTGTATTTTATTGAAATAGAAAACTTGTTCCTAAATTAACTATAAATACGTTAATTGGGAACAAGTTTTTATATTTTTTATTTTTAACCAAAACTATCTAATAGTAATTGCCATATTTGGAACAATGATATTATCATTACTTCCTCCTGAAAAACGCTGCGCATAGACCTCAATATATTCATTGTTGCTTAATTCAACAGAAGCATTTAGAGGAAGAACGACTATGTCATTGTTAGCTAAACCTCTTCCATAAATTTTATATTGGCTTATAACAACTCCACCTTTAGCAATATAAATTATGTAAGTTCCTACTGCCTGAACCTGAAAAGAAATAGATCCGGCAACCTGAAAGATTCTTTTCTTTTTTCCTAAATATCTTAATCTATTGCTAAGTGCATCATTGGAAAATCGGAACAAATTAGAAGATGTAGAAACTCCTGCCACTTTTACACTATTACTCGGGTTTGAGCTATTAAAAGTTGTTTGAGCTCCACTACCCACGGCATAATCAATAGAGAAATCGCCAACAGCGTTTGCATCTGCTTCGGTAGGAATTCCTGCGGCTCTTACTGTCCAGCTATTATTAAAATTGTAACCTGTGTATGTTCCTGTAGTGTATGGTTTGACGTAATTAGCAGGTGTAGGGCCAGTAAAAACAACAGATTCTAAAACTGCATCACCGGTAATAGTAAGACCTGCTGTAGAAACATCTAAGCCATAAGCTCCTGTATTTACATTGGAAAAGCCTCCTTGTTTTTCGATAAGATTAAAAGTTCCGGTAAATTTTTCGTAAGTACCACTGTTATTACTAAACCAAGCCATATTACTCAATAACAATTGTCCAATATTGGTGTAGGTAATGCCGTTTGTATTTCCGGAGTAATTGACAATACTACAAAAAACCAATCCAAAACCGGCTATGGTACCAACACTTGCTGAGTTGGCAATAACAGTATCTCTAAGTAAAAAAGTTCCGGTTGCTGCTCCACTTAAATTAAAAACAGTTCCGGTTGTTGTAAGAGTCAGATTTTTAATACTCCCACCAGTGCTTCCTTCAAAAAGAACTCCACCTGTTTTAGAAATAATATCTTCATTTGCATCTAAACCCTGAATATAGGCAGTATTTAAATCTATTGGCAAATTAAATGAGATAGCACCATTAATTTCATACAAAGTATTTGCAGTCATAACATATTTAGTGCCACTGCCCGCAGCAAGTTCTGTTGCCAGAACAACAGCTAAATTGTCGCCAGCTCTAATACGTTTAAAATTTAGTCGTGGCGCTGCACCGCTGTTAACAAGGGTCCATAATGATGTAGCTGATGAGTAAAAATAAAATGATTTTATAGTGGTATCATACACAAGCAAGCCATCTGTGGGTGTGGCAATAGCAATTCTTTGAGCAGTTGTCATTCGGGGGGTTAACAAACCTTGTGTAGTAGAAGTAATATCTAAAACAGCGCTTGCATTAGGTGTTATTGTTCCTATTCCAATTTGTGCATTTCCTAAAAAGGATACTGAGAAAAAAAACAGTATTAAATATGTTTTGTAATTTTTTAGAGTGTATTTTTTTGACATAGTAGGTATTATTAGCTAGTTAAGAGTACATTTAAATTATTTGAAGTGTTTTTTTAGCTGGTTTAATTGAATTTGTATTTAATTATCTTTTTGCTGAATTTGATATTATTACCTTTTGAGATATTTTGTCATTGTCAGCAGTCAGAAAAGTAGCAATATAAATTCCACTGCTTAAAGCGGAAGTCGGGAAATTATAATTTTGTTCAATCCCCAACTTATTTACAGACAATACTGCTTTACCAAGAACATCATACAGCATAAATGCGTTTACAGCTATGTTGTCTGGGTTTGATGCTTTTAATATTTGGTTTTCATTATCCTGACTAATGAAAAAATTACGTTTTATTTCTTCCTTGATTCCAAGAGTCTTATTGCTAAAAGTGATTTTAAATCGGTCTGTATAAACGCCGGGAGCAATAGTAACCTTATAAGACTCATTTTTGATATCATGGTACGAAGAGTCAAGTCCATCATATAAATAAATATCTTGCAAAGGGTCAAAATTTATAACTTCAGGAATATTGAATTTCATTGTGGTAGTGGTAGTTATTTTTACAACTAAGGGTATTTTTTTTGTTAAGTCAAGACTGACTCCTTGTATAACGTAATTCCTGTTTTCTATATAAAAAGAAACATCAGCAGGCAAATTATCTATATTTAAAGCATCAATTCCAGGGTCAACACCATCTGTTGCTTCCGGTAAAAATGCCAATGCAATTTGTCTGGTAAACTGGTCATTAATGCTTGTGTTTATTCTAAAATGTGAGATTTCCACGACTTCTTCACCAGTGGCAGGTGTCTTAGCTTCTGAAGACTTCGCAAACTGAGACAAACCAGAATCTTCTTTATTAAATACACGATGTTCATTTTTAAAAGTAACAGTACTGTTTGCGGTTCCTCTAATTATAAAACCTTGACCTATAGGAGTAAATTTTCTGGGAACTGCAGTTCCGGTTGAAGTTCCGGTTGTATTTATAGATCCGTCACCTTTATAAGTGTTAAAAGTAGCGGGAGTATAAATTCCGGCTGAAGCTAAAGAAACGGGAGAATAAGTTGCATATCCTCCTTTGTAAGCAGAAAGCAAATGAGAATTTACCGTTTTATCCTGTTCCCAAAAATAAGCAATACGGGTGCAGGCAGAATTTGAAGCATCTAATAAAAAAGCATTTAGATGCAATGCAGAAGGATAAGGATTTCCTGTTAACGTTGCAGTATTTCCCGAACCCACCACTACGCTAATATTGCCATTATTTGGTTTCCCTCTAAAATCATATCGCTGGGCTCCTGTGCCGGGATTATTAACGACTCCTGTACTTTCCGGATCTGTCAAATCTGATCCGCTTGTCCCTTTCATCGTAAATCCTTCGCCGGGAGCAATTGTTGTTGCGCTGCCCACCTGAACCCATTGTGAGTAATTAGTAGCACTCGTTAATTTATAAATCCAACGTGAGGCTATTGCCAATGGACTTGATGTGCCGTCAAAATTTCCGTTCGGCAGCATTGTGGCAGCAACCGAAGCAATTGAAGAAGTAGGCCTGTTGAGTAATGATATACCGAAACTAGTATTACCTGTAGTTGAGGCGGAGGCTGTGCCAACAGGAGAGCACCAATAATTGTAATCATAATTATCCGATGTTCCTTCCTGATAAACCGATATAATTCCGGTGCCTGTATTAGCTGATGATCCGGCTGCACCCTGTACCAACTGTGACTGATTTCTTAAATAGAGAGTCGAATTGCTGGCTAAATCTAAATTCTGGCCCACATATAAAACCTGATTTTTCACATAAACCGGTGTAGCTGAACCAATATGAAGCTGTGAAAAAGCCTGAATAGAAATCATTGAAAAAAGCAAGATTATTTTTCTTTTCATAATTTAATGTATTTTTTAGAGTTTAGGGATGCCCGGTTTTTTTATTGCTTTTTTTATTATGTAAATACCTAGCAAAATTCCTGCAATCAATAAAATGTATAGCATATCATCTATTGGGGCTGCAACAGGATCTTCGTCACCCGGAGGAGGAGGTATAAAAGCAAAGCATGCGAAGAACACAAATAAAAGGGCTAAAAAGTTTCTTGATTTCATTTTTGATATTTAAATAGATTTTGAGCTTTTGTTATAACTTTAAAGGACTTTTAATTATTTATGACTTTTTTTATATTAAATAAAATTTTATCTCCATTTTTTTTTGAAATATACATTATTTTAATTGTTTGATTATCAATAATTTTCAACTTTAACATAAAAAAAATCTTATGTAATTTTCATTTACTTAATTTTAGCGTTGTTAAAATCACAAAAACAATGTTTGTAAGATTATTTCGGTTCAAATAAAAAGTGACAGATAACAGAAATCCTTAATTTTAAAAAAAAGCAATATGTAGTCTATTAAATTGATAGGGTATTAAAAGTTTTATACTTTTATGCATTTAAATTCAAATTATCTCTTTAAATTTGCAGCAGCAATGAAAAACATGATCCAGAATTTTACGTATTATAGCCACAGCATGATGTGTTGTGATGTTGTTATGCAATAAAATGTCTGGCTTAGATATAGAATAGTAAAATTTATTACGTAGCCTTTCATAATCGTTGAAAGGTTTTTTTGTTTTAAATAAGAAAAATTTTATCGCAAAGCTGAAATAGATGTTGCATAGCAAACTTTATATTTTCTAATGAATGCCATGAAATAATATTAGCATTCTTGCGGTAAAATGACATTGCAGCTTACTTAAAACACAAATTAATTTGAATTAAAATAATGATTGAATTAAAAAATGTTACCAAAACTTTTCACCAGAAAAACAGGGTTGTAACGGCCTTGGCTGGTGTTTCACTTAAAGTTCCGCCGGGAAAAATCTTTGGTGTAATTGGTACTTCAGGAGCAGGAAAAAGCACATTAATTCGATGTGTAAATTTGTTAGAAAGACCAACTTCAGGAGAAATTATAGTAGACGGAAAATCGCTGATGCAATTATCAAATTCTCAGCTCGCGATTGAAAGAAGACAAATCGGCATGATATTTCAGCATTTTAATTTGCTTTCGTCCAGAACCGTTTTCGAAAACGTAGCTTTTCCGTTAGAACTTGTCGGAACTTCAAAAGCTGCGATCCAAACACGTGTTTTAGAATTGCTTCAATTGGTAGGTTTAAAAGAAAAAGCAAACGATTATCCTGCAAGTCTTTCAGGAGGGCAAAAGCAAAGGCTCGCTATTGCAAGAACTTTGGCAAACAATCCAAAAGTGCTTTTGTGCGACGAAGCTACGAGCGCACTGGATCCTGCAACAACAAGATCTATTTTAGAATTATTGAAAGACATTAATCGCCGTTTAAATATTACCGTTTTACTTATTACACACCAAATGGAAGTCGTAAAATCTATTTGCGATGAAGTAGCCGTAATCAGTCAAGGAGAATTAATTGAGCAGGGAAGTGTAGGCGAAATTTTTGCCGATCCAAAACACGAACTTACAAAGGAGTTTATCGCTTCTTCTTTGCATCTTGATGTTCCATCTGTGTATCTGGATAAACTACAAAAAGAAGACAACGGAAATTTAAATCCGTTGTT
>Ga0247813_10002682_pt1 | contig 11939 bp, 6 predicted proteins | sample UWRJL169409C1_FD_180719 | JGI IMG/M metagenome (GOLD analysis project Ga0247813, IMG submission 180719) | Plant litter microbial communities from Arlington Agricultural Research Station in Wisconsin, United States - UWRJ-L169-409C-1 | ecosystem: Environmental > Terrestrial > Plant litter >... | reverse complement strand
CGACCCCTGCGGCGATGAGCACCACGTCAGAGAGCGCGCAGACCAGCACCACCGGGAGCACGTGGACCCCGCGCAGGCCGGCTCGCAGGACGAAGAGGTTCTGGGCGCCGATCGCGACGATGAGCGAGAGCCCGAAGGCGGCGCCTGTGAGCACCGTGAGCGCGGAGGAGGTCATGGCGTCACCGTAGAGAGCAGATAGCCAGTAGTCGAACAACTAGAAGTGATCGAACATAAGATCTGCTGATGACGTCGATCGACTCCCCACAGCTCGCCGCTCTGGCCGCCGTCGTCGACGAGGGCTCCTTCGAGGCCGCGGCCGACGTGCTGCACCTGACCCAGCCGGCAGTCAGCCAACGGATCAAGGCCCTCGAGTCCTCGGTCGGGCAGATCCTCGTCCGGCGGACACGACCAGTCACGGTCACCGAGGCCGGTCGCAGCTATCTGCGCCTCGCGCGGCAGGTCTCTGTCCTCACCGACGATGCCCGCCGAGAGGCCGCGGGCTCGGGGGCATCGGGGCGGTCTGTCGTCCTGCCGATCGCCGTGAACAGCGACTCTCTCGGCAGCTGGGTGCTCCCTGCGCTGGCCCCGCTCGCCGCGGAGATCGCCTTCGACCTCCACCGGGAGGACGAGGCGCACTCTGCAGCGCTCCTGCGGGACGGCAGCGTCATCGCCGCGATCACCACCTCTCAGGCTCCCGTCCAGGGGTGCACGGTCCGACGGCTCGGGATCATGACGTACCGCGTCTGCGCGGCGCGCGGCTTCGCCGACAGGTGGTTCTCTGGCGGGGCGACGACGGCAACCCTCGCCGAGGCGCCGGTGGTCGTCTTCGACCGCAAGGACGACCTCCAGGACGCCTATCTGCGCGCCCGGAGCGTGGACCCGGGCACTCCCCCGCGCCACTACGTGCCCTCGTCAGCGGACTACGCCGACGCCGTCCGGCTCGGCATGGGGTGGGGGCTGCTCACCGAGCCGCAGTGCCTCGACGGGCTCGAGAGCGGTGCGCTGGTCGAGCTCGACCCTGGTCGACGTACCGAGGTCACGCTGTACTGGCAGCAGTGGTCGTTGCGGACCGCAGCCCTCGACAGGGTGTCGGCGGCCGTCCACGAGGCTGCTGCTCGGCATCTGCGATGAACGGGCCTGCGCCCCGGGCACGCCGGCTCAGGGCGTATGCTGGTCCCAGACTTCCGGCCCTGAGCGGTTCGGTACCAGACTGTTGAGACAGCAGGCAGCGCGACCCCCGTGTCCACACACGGGGGTCGTTCTGTGTCTGCAGGTCCCTGGTGCCGCCACCCGGCCTGGGACGGCTGGCTGGCAGGCTGCAAGCCTGCGCCGGGTCTCAGAGACTAGACGTCAGGCGCCAGCGCGCCCGTGCTCTGCCAGGACGGCGTCGGTGAAGACAGGCCAGACCTCGGCGGCCCACGGTCCGAAGTCGCGGTCGGTCAGGGCGACGCAGGCGATCCCCGCGGCAGGGTCGACCCACAGGAAGGTGCCGGACTGCCCGAAGTGGCCGAAGGTCCGCGGTGAGCTCTGCGCGCCCGTCCAGTGCGGGCTCTTGCCGTCACGGATCTCGAAGCCCAGCCCCCAGTCGTTGGGGCGCTGGCGGCCAAAGCCTGGGACCACACCGTCGAGCCCCGGGAAGACGACCGAGGTCGCCTCCGCGACGGTCTCCGGGTGCAGCAGAGTCGGCCGCTGCAGCTCGGCGGCGAAGCGTGCCAGGTCCGTGACGGTCGAGCGAGCACCGGCCGCCGGAGAGCCTGAGACGTCTGTCGACGCCATGCTCAGCGGCGCCAGGACGGCCTCGCGGGCGTAGGTCGCGAAGTCGATCCCCGCGCGGTCGGTGATGGTCTCGGCCAGCACCTCGAACCCGACGTTGGAGTAGATGCGTCGTTCTCCCGGTGCGGCCCGGACCGTGCGCTCGGAGAAGTCGTAGCCCGCGGTGTGCGCGAGCAGATGACGGATGGTGGCCCCCTCAGGACCCGCAGGGTCGTCGAGCTCGACGGCGCCCTCCTCGACCGCGACGAGCGCCGCGTAGGCGGTGAGGAGCTTGGAGACCGAGGCGAGCGGGAAGACCCTGTCGAGGTCGCCGTGGGAGGCGAGGACCTCACCGTCCGCAGAGACGACAGCCGTCCCCGCGTGCTCGACCGGCCAGGACTCGATGAGTTCGACGCTTCGCATCACACGACCCTAGAACACCCGCACGAGGGTCTCGAACCAGCGGGCAGCCGACCCGGCACTCCAGGGTCGCCGGAGACTCTGCAGCCCCGTCCCTGGGTCAGCCCGAGTGACGCCCAGACTGCCCCGAGGTGCCCTCGTCGGGCAGGACGACGTCGTCGTCGGTGACAGGCGTGGGCGGGGTGCGGACCCGGCGGGGCTGCTCGGTCCGGCTCCTGCCCAGGGAGACCGGGGGCGGGACGCTGACGCCCGCGTCGGAGCGGACAGGGGCTGGACGTGCCTGCTGCCCGGGGTCGGGTGTCACCGAGACGGCACCTGTCTTGGTCGGCTCCGGGCGCTTCGCGGCGGGCACGGGCACGGACTCGACCGAGGACTTCGGCGGGGTCTGAGGCCGAGCCGGCGGCTGAGCCTCGGCCTGAGGCTGCGCGAGTGGCTGCGCGGCCGGGGCAGCGACGGGCTTGTCAGCGGTGACTTGCGTTCCTGGGGACACGGCCGAGGGCACCGACGGTGCCGGAGACGGGTCGGACGCTGCGCGTGCTGCGGTCCTCGTCCTCGCCGGGGCAGCACGACGCGCGACAGGTGCCGGTCCTGCGGGGGCAACGGCGGCTTGCTCGTCAGGAGCGACGTCCGGGTCGACCGACGCGTCCGGGTCCACCTCGGCCGCCTCGGGCTCGGGCTCGGGCTCGGGCTCGGGCTCGGGCTCGGGCTCGGGCTCGGGCTCGGGCTCGGGCTCGGGCTCGGGCTCCACGATCGTCGGCTCAGGGGCCCTCGTGCCAGGCGCGGCTTCGGCGACCTCGTCGGTACCGGTACCGGTGCCGTTGCCGACGCCCGTGCCGGCGCCGGTCCCCTCCTCGGCATCGACCGCCGCGCTCTCCTGCTCTGCCGGAGGCTCTTCGACCAGCCCGGCGGAGTCTGCGGGCTCGGCAGGATCTTCGGTCCTGGCAGCACCCGTGGGACCAGCGGCACCTGTGGGACCGGCGGCAGCTGTGGGACCGGTGGCAGCCGTGGGACCGGCGGCAGCACGGGCCCCGAGGACGATCTCCTCTGCGGCCGCAGCCGCGTCCACGCCGTCGGGCTCAGCAGCGTCGGACCTGGCCTGGCGCGCAGCCGTCTCGTCGGGCGTCGTCTGGTCGGGTGCTGTCTCGTCGGGCATCGTCTCGTCGGTTGCCGGCGCGTCGGGGACGGAGATGCCCTCGAGGGCCATCCGGACGAGCGTGCGGGCGTCGGCGGGCAGCGGGGCGAGCGGGCGCGGGAGCTCTCCGACGTCGAGACCGAGCATCTGCGCGATGCTGTGGGCCGTCCGGATGCCGCCGTACTGGCGCACGATGATCGACAGCGGTGTCAGCTGGCGCTGGAGGCCACGGGCGTGGGGCGCGTGCCCGGACGTCGCGGCCTGGGCGATGGCGACGCAGATCTCGGGGAGCACACCGGCCAGGCCGGAGTGCCAGGCTGTCGCGCCGGCGAGGAGCACCTGGGCTCCGTGACCGTCCCCGCTGAAGCCCCAGTCGATCTGACGGGCCGTGCGCGGGGGCATCGCCGCAGCGATGCGGTCCATGCGGTCCTTGGCGTCGGTCGCGTTCGCGGCGCGGTCCTTGAACCCGGCGACGGCGCTGAGGCGGCCGATCTTGGTCAGCTGCTCGACGGAGAACCTGTGACCCGTGGTCGAGGGGTTGTTGTAGACCCAGAGCGGGATCTCGGTGGCTGCCGAGGCGTCCTTGTACAGGCCGTAGATCTCGTCGAAGGTCAGCGGCTGGTAGGCCATCGGCTGGAGGAGCGCGCCGCTCGCACCGACGCTGTGCGCCTCGGCGAGGTTCGCCAGGACCTCGGCGGTGCTCAGGGCTCCGACACCGACGATCACCGGGGCACGCCCGTCGGCGACCTCGACGGCGCTGCGGGTGATGCGCTTGCGGGCCGAGCGCGGCATGTAGGCGAAGCCACCCGTGCTGCCCAGCACACCGACGGCGTTCGCGCCTGCGCTGATCGCCGAGTCGACCAGCTGCTCGAAGGACGAGGTCAGCAGACGCCCGTCCTCCCCACGGGGGGTCAGCGGGTACGCGACGAGTGGTCCGATCGTGGGCATCGATTCAGAGTAGCGATATTGCTCGGCTCGCGTGCGGATGAAAACCCCTGCGTTCATTGGAAGTCTCGTGAAGTTGTCGTGACCTGCAAGGACAGGGCCGAGAGGTGCTCGGCAACCAGGTTGGTAGCACCGTCGTTGCGTTCCAGCCGCCCTCGGACCACGAGAGCCGCAGAAGTTCGCGCCACACGCCTGAACCGCTGCCACAGGCCCGGCGAGCAGATGACGTTCAGCTGGCCGGTCTCGTCCTCCAGTGAGAGGAAGGTCACACCTCTCGCGGTGCCGGGTCGTTGCCTGTGCGTCACCACGCCACCGACGGCGACACGCCGTCCTTCGTCGGCCGTGGTGCACTCCGCGACGGTGATCGCACCGATCCGCAGGAGCGCCGGGCGCGCGTACTGCGTGGGGTACGACTCGGTCGTCACCCCTGTCGCCCACGTGTCGGCGACGGCGGTCTCGACCTCGCTCATGCCCGGGAGCATCGGGGCAGCCACCCCGACGGAGACCCCCGGCAAGGTGTCGGGCCGCTCCTGCGCGAGGGCGCCGGCAGCCCAGAGCGCCTCGCGGCGCTCGACGCCGAGGCAGTCGAGCGCCCCGGCGGTCGCGAGGGCCTCGAGCTGGGCCGTGCTCAGGCGCACCCGTCGGGCGAGGTCGCGCAGGTCGACGAAGTCACCGTGCTCGGTGCGCTCGGTCACGATCTTCTCGGCGACCTCTGCGGTCACCGTGCGCACCGACGAGAGCCCCATCCGGACCGCCAGACCGCGGGTCCCGCTCCCCGGGGACTGCTCGACCGCCGCCTGGACCTGCGAGGCCAGCAGGTCGGGGCGCAGCACCTCGACGTCGTGGCGGCGCGCGTCGGCGACGAGGGACTGCGGGGAGTAGAAGCCCATCGGCTGGGCGGCCAGCAGGCCCGCGTAGAAGGCCTCGGGATGGTGCACCTTGAGCCAGGCGCTCGCGTAGACCAGGTACGCGAAGGAGTAGGCGTGAGACTCGGGGAAGCCGAAGTCGGCGAAGCCCTTGAGCTTGTCGAAGATCTCCTCGCCTGCGACGCGGTCGATGCCCTTCTTCTCCATGCCGCTCAGCAGGCGCTCGTGCAGCGCCTCCATCTTCTCGGTCGAGCGCCTGGAGCCCATCGCACGGCGCAGCGCGTCGGCCTCGGTCGGGCTGAAGTCCGCCAGGTCGATCGACATCTGCATGAGCTGCTCCTGGAACAGCGGGACACCGAGGGTCTTGCCGAGGGACTTCTCGAGGAGCGGGTGCAGGTAGGTCACCTTCTCGCGCCCGCGCTTGCGGTTGATGTAGGGGTGCACGGAGTTGCCCTGGATGGGCCCGGGGCGGATGAGGGCGACCTCGATGACGATGTCGTAGAAGCAGTCCGGCTGCAGGCGCGGCAGGGTCGAGATCTGCGCGCGCGACTCCACCTGGAACACCCCGATCGTGTCCGCAGCGCACAGCAGCCTGTACACCCCGGGGTCTTCCTGCGGCAGGCCGTGCAGCGTGAGCTCGACACCCTCGTGGGTGCTCACCTGCTCGAAGGCGATGCGCAGCGCTGTGAGCATGCCGAGGCCGAGCAGGTCGAACTTGACCAGACCGGCGTCGGCGCAGTCCTCCTTGTCCCACTGCAGGACCGTGCGCCCCGGCATGCGCGCCCACTCGACAGGGCACACCTCGATCACCGGGCGGTCGCACATGACCATGCCCCCCGAGTGGATGCCGAGGTGCCGCGGCAGCCTCAAGAGCCTCTCGGCGAGGGCGACGACGGCATCCGGGATGTCTTCGGTGTCGCGCTGGGGGGCGTAGCCGCCCTTGACCCACATGCCCTCGCGCGCCATCGCCCTGTCGTCGCGGGCTGTCGGCTCCACGAGCGGGTCCCGGATGCGCTCGCGCTGCTCGAGCGCCCCGTAGGGCTTGCCCTCGGGCATCCCTGAGTGCGCAGTCTCGGGTGATGACGGTGCAGGTGGCGCGGGCCGCAACGACCCCCAGCGCTCGATCTGCTTGCTCCACGCGTCCTGCTGGCCGGTGTCGTAGCCGAGCGCGCGGGCGGCGTCGCGCACAGCAGACCTCGGCCTGTACGAGATGACGTTGGCGACCTGGGCGGCGTGCCGGCGCCCGAAGGTGTCGAAGACGTGCTGGATGACCTCTTCGCGCCGCTGGGACTCGATGTCGACGTCGATGTCGGGCGGCCCGTCACGCTCGGGCGCGAGGAAGCGTTCGAAGAGCAGCCCGTGGGCGACGGCGTCGACGGCGGTGATCCCGAGCGCGTAGCAGACGGCCGAGTTGGCCGCGGAGCCGCGCCCCTGGGCGAGGATCCCGTTGACCCTGCAGAACTCGACGAGGTCGTAGACGACGAGGAAATAGCCGGGGAAGGTGAGGTCTTCGATGATCCGCAGCTCGTGGTCGATCTGCGCGTAGGCCCCGGGGACCCGCTCGGACTCGCGCGGTCCGTACCTGGCGAGGGCTCCGCGCCGGACGAGCTCACGCAACCAGGTGGCCTCGGTGTGACCGGCCGGCACGGGGTAGGGCGGCAGGTTCGGGGCGACGAGCGCGAGGTCGAAGGCGCACTCGGCACCGAGCCTGGCTGCTGCGGTCACGGCCTCGGGGTGGGCGCTGTGGCGGACGAGCATCTCGCTCGCCGAGCGCAGGTGCGCCGACGGCGCACCGGGCAGCCACCCGTCCATGTCGTCGAGGCTCGAGCGGGCCCGGACGGCGGCGAGGGCCGCGGCGAGGTCGGCGTCGCGCGGGTGGGCGTAGTGCGCAGCAGTCGTGGCGACCAGGTCGACGCGGGCGGCCTGGGCGAGCGCGGCGAGGTGGTTGTTGCGCTCGTCGTCGTAGGGGTCGCCGGTGCTGGTGATCTCGACGGCGACGTTGTCCCGCCCGAAGGTGGCGACCAGACGGTCGAGCTCGGTCGCCGCGCCGCGGGGGTCCCAGTCCGGGCCTGGCCCCAGGGCGCTGCGCACGGCCCCCTTGCGGCACCCTGTCAGCACGAGCCACTGGCCGTCGGCGCGCGCGCCGAGCTCGTCGAGGGTGTGGTCGGCGGCGCCCTTGCGGCCCGTCGAGAGGTGCCCCTCGGCGATCGCGGACGACAGGTTGCGGTATCCCTGGGGTCCCCGGGCGAGGACCAGCAGGTGCTCCGAGCGCGGGTCGGGGACACCCGTGGGCGCGTCGAGGGTGCCTGCGGCGTCGGGCAGGTGCAGCTCGGCCCCGAAGATCGTCGGCAGGCCGAGCTGGCGAGCGGCCTCGGCGAAGCGCACGACGCCGTAGAGACCGTCGTGGTCGGTGAGCGCGAGGGCTGTGAGACCGAGGCGGTGAGCCTCGGCGGCCAGCTCTTCGGGCTGGTTGGCCCCGTCGAGGAAGCTGAAGGCGCTGTGGGCGTGGAGCTCGGCGTACTCGGGCCGGGCTGACGGGCGGGTGCGGTGGGTCATGTCACGGCTTCAGTCGTAGAGGGCTTCGCAGGTCCACTGCCCACCTGTGCAGGCGAGCAGCAGGGCGGTGTCGTCGTCGAGGACGACCTGCACGTACACACGGCGCTGGGCGGTCTCGCCCCACCACCGTTCGGCGAGCGGCCAGGGACCAGCCCACCCGGTGACCCTGTGCCGTCCGGACGCGGTGACGAGCACGGCGGGCTCGCCGCTCGTCGCGAGCCGCACGTTCACCAGCACCGGCTCCCCCTGGGCGTCGAGCAGGGTGACGTCGGCGGGCTCGGCGGGCACCGTGGCAGGGGCGGGCTGCGGCAGCTGCCCGGGCCAGGGTCTGTCGAGGGCGCGGGGCGCAGGGTGGGTGTCTCCCCACGGCACGAGGTGCACCTGGTCGCGGGCGCTGCGTCCGCCCTGGAGGGTGGCGCTGAGCACGCCGTCACCGCCGAGGATGCCCTGGACACGCTCGGTGACGCGCCGGGCGCGGAGCTCGTCGCCGCTCGCCGCGCCCCACAGCCGGCCCTGCTGGGCACCGGCGGCGACCACGCCCTCGGCGGTGATCGCGAGGCGCACCAGCGGAGACGGCTCGGGGTCGCCCTCGCCGCGGACCCCGGTGGCCGACAACCAGCCCTCGAGCTGCCAGCGCACCCTGTCGGTGATGCGCGCGGCGGACAGCCCGCCGAGCGCGCCGTCGTCGGTGCGCCAGGTGCGCGAGAGCGCGAGCCCGGACTCCGTGTGGGCGCTGATGCGCAGCCGGGAGCAGGTGACGGAGCGCTCGAGGACGAGGGCGTAGAGGTCTTCGGCGAGCGAGCGCGCGACGAAGGCCGCGGTGTCGACGCGCTCGACAGGCGGGTCGAGGGCTGTCTCGACGCCGATGTCGGGCTCGAGCCGGCGGCGGGACGGCGGGCGCAGGTCCGCGCCGCGCGCCATGCGGTGCGCCCAGCGCCCGCGCTCGCCAAAGCGGGTGTGGACGTCGGCCTCGGCGAGGGCGCTGAGGTCGGCGAGGGTGCGCAGACCGAGCCTGGTCCACAGGTGCACGAGCTCACGCGTCTCGTCCACGGCGTCCGGGCTGGTCGCGGCGTGCAGCAGCGCGTCGAGCGGGTGCGTCGCGAGGAACTGCGCTGTCTGACCGGGTGGGAGCAGCAGGGCCGTGCGTGCGGCGAGCAGGGAGGCGAGGATCCCGTCTGCGATGCCGACCTGGCTCTCGTGCCCTGTGCGCTCGGCCACGGTCTCGACGAGACGCCGCGCGAGCTCCTCCTCCGAGCCGTGGTAGCGGCTGGCTCCGAGGGCAGGCAGCAGGATCAGGCCCGGCCGTGCGATCTCCAGCCCGGCGACCAGGGTCTCGACGGCGACGGCGACGGGCTCGAAGTCGCGCGTGTCGCGGGCGTCGTCGACGGGCAGCAGCTCGAGCTCGGGGCAGCACTCCTGCGCCGTGCGCAGGCGCATGCCGCGGCGGACGCCCTGGCTGCGGGCTGGCGCCGAGCTCGCGACGATCCGTCGTCCGTCGTGCACGGCCGCGGGCTGCTGGGCCGGGACCTCGGCTGCACGCATCGCTGCGACGACGGGCCAGTCGGGCACCCACACCACGGCGGTGCGGTGGGCTGAGGCCCCCGGGACGTGCCGGGTGGCTGCCGCGCTGGTCGACGTGGCAGCGGTCGGGTGAGCGCCTGTCGGCTGAGTACCTGCAGGGTGGGTGCCTGCAGGGTGGGTGCCTGCAGGGTGGGTGCCTGCCGGAGGAGCACCGGTCGGTCGGGCGTCGGCCGGGCTGGCGTCGGCCGGGCTGGCACCGGTCGGTCGGGCGTCGGCCGGGCTGGCGTCGGCTGCTCGGACGTCGCCCGGCGGGACGGTGGTCATCAGCCGACCTGCGCGAAGGAGGGCTGGACGGCGTCGTGGCGGGCAGCGGCGACGGCTGCCGGGGCCGTGGTGGGTTCGGGGACGACCACGGGTGCGATGTCGGGGGCGGTGGCAGGCTCAGCGAGCGGTGCAGTGACCGGCGCAGGTGCGAACACACCTGAAGTCGTGCTCGCTGGTCGTGCGAAGGGCAGCGTCACGGTGTGGCGGTAGGTGATCCCCTGCGCCCTGTCGGTGCGGGTGACGGTGAGCTCACGGCTGCTCAGCCTCCCGCTGCCGGCACCGAGGCCGGACCACCGGGTGCGCTCTGCGGCGAGGGTCATGTGGGCCCCCTCCCAGGGGCGCAGCGAGACGATGACGCTCGCCCGCTCCCGGGCGCGGGCCACGAGCCGACGACGGTCGGCGCGCAGGAGCGAGACCTCGGGCCCGACGACGACGATGTCCATGCCGTCGAGCAGGGCCGCGAGCGCCGGTGCGGCCTGGGCCCCGGGCGCAGGGACCAGCACGAGCCTGCTGAGGTCGATGCCCGCCTGGGCGACGGCGAGCAGCCCGATGCTGGGTGCACCGACGACGGCCGCCCAGGATCCGGCGCGCGAGGCCTCGGAGAGCAGCGCGAGGAGCACCGAGGTCGAGCCGTCGACCTGGACGGTGATGCCTCGGCGCAGACCTGCGGGCAGCAGCGGCAGGAGCTCGTCGGGGACCGGCAGTGGTGGCCGTTCGGTGCTGATGATGGTGTCGACAGCGTGCAGGGGTGCGGGGGCGTCTGCGGGCACGGCCGGCTCGCCCTGCTCGGTGCGCCCCACCGCGGGGGGCACCACGGACGAGAGCGTCGCGTGCGAGGGGACTGTGGGTGAGGGGGCTGTGCGTGAGGACGCGGTGTGCGAGGACGCCGTAGGTGACAGCGCGGCGGGTGGGGTCGTCACCGGCACCGAGGTGGGCCGTGCCGACCGTCGGCCTGCGTCGACGGAGCCGAGCCGGGTGGCGACCTCTGCGGCGGGCACCACGCTGAGCGACCTGGCTCCGGTCCGCTCTTCGGCGGCGCGCAGCGCCTCGCGGGCCCGGGCCACACGCTCGGCAGCGGTGCTCAGGGCCGGTGCCGGAGCAGGACCTGTCGCGTCCTCCGGGGTGGCGTCGGCCCGCGGAGCAGGGTCGTCCGACGAGGTGAGTGCGTGCATCGGGGGTCACCTGCCAGTGGTCGTCGTCCCGAGCGCCGGAGGTCTGCTCGGCAGGCGTCCGTGTCGAACACCTGTTCGAACAACGATACGTCACGTCACCGACACCGAGCAGCCCCGGACGCCGACCTCACCCGTCCCGACGGCCCGCAGCCAGACCACCCGTCAGGTCATGAGACCCCCGACAGGCAGCTCGACCTGGCACGACGCCCCGTCGGACCACACGACTCGCACGGTGCTGCCTGTGCGCCCAGCATCACCGCCGCCACCGACAGCGCCGACAGCACTGGCAGCACCGGCACCCACGACCTTCGGCGGCGTCTCCTCGGGGACGGCGGCCCCCGCGAGCCGCACGGCCACCGCGTACCACCCGGCACCGGGCTCCCCCGGTGTCTCGAGCCACGGCACCGCTGTGCACGGGCCCAACGGGGTGACGTCCTCCTCGACGTCTGCGCCCGCGACCAGGTCCCCGACCATCGCCTGCACGGACGAGACGAGCGTCCTGGTCGTCGCACGCACCATCGGCCGGGCAGCGACCTCCGCCCCCTCGCTCGCACCTGTACCCGTACCGCGAGCTCCCTCGACCACCACGGCTGGCGGCACCGTGTCCGACAGCGCCCAGCCGGCGACCCGCAACCGGCCGCTCGTCGCCCCGGGCACGGCGTCGACCATGACGAGCCGCACCTCCCAGGCCCCGCGGACCACAGACCCCGTGGTCACCCACGGTCCCCAGGTGACCTCGCCGGCGAGCCCCGAGCCGTAGTCGCGTGCGTCGTCGGCCGGTCGCACCCAGTGCGCCCTGCTGCGGGAGAACGCCACCCCGGCCTGCGCGACATCACCGCCCGTGCCCGCGGGATCCCCGTCACCTCCGGCACCCTCAGCACCCCCAGCACCCTCGAGCGCGACGACCCCGACGCTCACCGTCTCGAGCCCGGAGCGGTGGCTCAGCCGTCCGTCCGGGCCGACGACAGCGGCGGACTGGTCGAGGGGGTCTGCCGCGCCACGGGAACCCATCACGGGCGACGTGGCCGTCGAGTACCCGAGCCGCGCGTAGACCGGGGAGTCGGTCACCGCGTCGCCGGGCAGCGCGTGGTCCGTCCCGTGGTTGACCACCCTGACGAGCCCGTCTGCGCGGGTCCCCGAGACCAGCCACCCTGGCGCCCGCGCCACGGTGAGCACGTCGCCACGCTCGACCGGGAGCGGTTCTTCGGTCGCTGTCCACACAGGGTGCTCGGCCGGCAGCGCGAGCCCGAG
>Ga0247813_10002679_pt1 | contig 11954 bp, 12 predicted proteins | sample UWRJL169409C1_FD_180719 | JGI IMG/M metagenome (GOLD analysis project Ga0247813, IMG submission 180719) | Plant litter microbial communities from Arlington Agricultural Research Station in Wisconsin, United States - UWRJ-L169-409C-1 | ecosystem: Environmental > Terrestrial > Plant litter >... | reverse complement strand
GGCATCTGGCCGACAACCAGTTCCTGGCCGGATCCGATTACACCATCGCCGATATGGCGACCTGGCCCTGGTACGGCAATCTGGCGCTCGGTCAGGCCTATGGTGATGCCGGCACATTCCTCGATGTTGCGAGCTACAAGCACGTGCAGCGCTGGACGGCCGAGATCGCTGCCCGCCCGGCCGTGAAGCGCGGCCGCATGGTCAATCGCCTGAGCGGCGACCCTTCTGAACAGCTGCATGAACGCCACGATGCCTCCGACTTCGACACGAAGACGCAGGACAAGATCGCCCCGGCCAGCACGGCCAAGGCGTAAGGAGACGACGATGGCCAAGCGGCCCGAGATGACAAAACACAGGGGCTTTCCCTCCGGCTTGCCGGGCCATGGCCATCATTTCACCATCCGGCGGGCGAACGAGAAGGGCGTCACGCCGCTCAAGGTGCTGCAACGCCTTGCCCGCCCGAACTCGATCGAACAGAAGGTCGATGCCGCCTTCCTGCATGCGCTCTGGCACCAGTTTGGCACCGAGCCGTTCGAGCGCGGCAATCTCGATGCCGGACGGCTGAACCTTTTGTTCGGCCGCGAAGTCGTGCCGGCCGAGGAGCCGTTCAATGCCACCTCCTATGAGGCGTTGCTGCGGATCGATGAACGGGTGGGGCGCAAGAACTTCCCGGAAGCTTTCGAAGACGTGTTCGAGGTGTGACGCCATGGCCAAGACCCCTGAAATGCCCAAGCATCGCGGCTTTCCCGCCGGCCTGCTCGGAACCCAATGGCAGTTCACCCTGCGCCGGGCCAATTCCAAGGTCACCCCTTTGACGGCCTGGCCACGGCAGCGGACCATGGATCAGACGGTGGCGCTGGCCGATATCGGCTTCGTGCAGGCGCTCTGGCAATATTTCGGCACGACGCCGTTCCAGCGCGGCAATCTGGATGGAGAGCGGCTGTGCCGCCTGTTCGGGCGCGAACTGCTGCCCGCGGAACGGGGCTTCGATCCGGCCTCATATGAGGGATTGCTGAAGCTCAACGAGGCCTTGGCCCGCAAGAACTTCCCGCAGGCTTTCGAGGAAGAGAAGAAGGATGCGAGCGCGGCGCGCAGCATCAGGAAAACCGCCGAATGAGCGAGGCCAGCCGTCCATGATCCAGAAAATCCTCATCGCCAATCGCGGCGAGATCGCCTGCCGGGTGATCAAGACGGCCCGCAAGATGGGCATTGCCACCGTTGCTGTCTATTCCGATGCGGACGCCGATGCGCTGCATGTGAAGATGGCTGATGAGGCCGTGCATATCGGGCCTTCGCCGTCGAACCAGTCCTATATCGTCATCGACAAAATCCTCGATGCGATCAAAAAGACCGGTGCCGATGCGGTGCATCCGGGCTATGGCTTCCTGTCGGAAAACGCCGTTTTTGCGCAGGCGCTGGAAAAGGCAGGTATCGCCTTCATCGGCCCGCCTGTCGGAGCCATCCAGGCGATGGGCGACAAGATCACCTCGAAGAAGCTGGCGGCCGAGGCCGGCGTTTCCACAGTACCCGGCCATATGGGCCTGATTGCCGATGCCGACGAGGCGGTGAAGATCGCCAGCGAGATCGGCTATCCGGTGATGATCAAGGCGTCGGCCGGCGGTGGCGGCAAGGGCATGCGCATCGCCTGGAACGATGCGGAAGCCCGCGAAGGTTTCCAATCGTCGAAGAACGAGGCCAAGGCTTCGTTCGGTGACGACCGCATCTTCATCGAAAAATTCGTCACCCAGCCCCGCCATATCGAAATCCAGGTGCTCGGCGACAAGCATGGCACCGTGCTCTATCTCGGCGAGCGCGAATGCTCGATCCAGCGGCGCAACCAGAAGGTCATCGAGGAAGCCCCCTCGCCGTTCCTCGACGCAGCCACCCGCCGCGCCATGGGCGAGCAGGCAGTGGCTCTGTCGAAAGCGGTCGGCTATCACTCGGCCGGTACCGTCGAGTTCATCGTCGATGGCAACAGAAACTTCTATTTCCTCGAGATGAACACCCGCCTGCAGGTGGAGCATCCCGTCACCGAACTGATCACCGGCATCGATCTGGTCGAACAGATGATCCGCGTCGCGTCCGGCGAGAAACTGTCCTTCGGTCAGGACGACATCAAGCTGAACGGCTGGGCGATCGAAAGCCGGCTCTATGCCGAGGATCCCTATCGCAACTTCCTGCCGTCGATCGGCCGCCTCTCCCGCTACCGGCCTCCGGTCGAAGGCAAGACCTCCGATGGCATCATCGTGCGCAACGATACCGGCGTCTTCGAAGGCGGCGAGATCTCGATGTATTACGACCCGATGGTCGCCAAGCTCTGCACCTGGGCACCTGATCGTTTGACTGCCATCGACGCCATGTCGGCGGCGCTCGACAATTTCGAGGTCGAGGGCATCGGCCACAACCTCCCCTTCCTGTCGGCCGTCATGCAGCACGAGCGGTTCCGCTCCGGCAACATCACCACCGCCTTCATTGCCGAGGAATTCCCGGATGGTTTTCACGGGGTCGAGGCCGATACGGCCTCCGCACGCAAGCTGGCGGCCGTCGCCACGCTGGTGCATCAGGCGCTGCAGGACCGCGCCGTGCAGATTTCCGGCACGATCGGCAATCATCGCCGGGTGATCGGCAAGGACTGGGTCGTCACCTTTGCCGGCCAGGAGCATGCGGTGACGCTCAACACCTCGGCCGATGGCGCCTATATCCAGCTGCCGGATGGCAGCGTCTTTGCCGTCGCCGGCGACTGGACGCCCGGCCGCAGCCACGCCACGTTCAATGTCGATGGGACAGAAATGGGCGTGAAGATCGATCTTTCGGGCACCGGCATCCGCCTGCGCTGGCGCGGCATCGATATCACCGCCCACGTGCGCAGCCCGCGCGTCGCCGAGCTTGCCCGGCTGATGCCGAAAAAGCTGCCGCCGGATACGTCGAAAATGCTGCTTTGCCCGATGCCTGGTGTCATCACCGCCGTCACGGTTGTTCAAGGCGAAACCGTGGAAGCCGGCCAGGCGCTGGCGACGGTGGAAGCGATGAAGATGGAGAATATTTTGCGCGCCGAACGGCGGGGCGTGGTCAAGCGGGTGGCGGTGTCGGCCGGGATTAGCCTCGCCGTCGATGAGCTGATCCTAGAATTCGAGTAGTGCGGTGGCGGGGAAAACGTGAGCCCCTCACCTATAAAATCTGGCACTTAGCTGCGCTAAGTCCTGATTTTATGTCCTTTCCCGCAAGGGGAGAGGTAGGCCGCAGCGACGGCCGCGATATATCTCTCCCCTTGCGGCAGAGAAAGCAATTTCAACATCTTAGCTTCGGCTAAGTGTTAGAAATTGCAAGTGAGGGGGTCCGCGTTGGAACGGGAAGGGAGAAGGGAGCGAAATTGGAAACCAAAAAATCGACCGATTCTGGCCGCTTGCATTTTCCCCGCCCATCCGATTCGTGTCATGCTTTTCTCATCCCGCCATCGGATACGCTGCCAGGCGTGGCAGTGAGGCGGGACCGGCGCCGGGTGCAAGGGGATGACGCAAACCCTTTCATCGGGGGCCTGCGGAAAATGGTCTCCCTCCGGCGACACGGGAGAAGCGGTGAGGCACCGGATCGTCCTTCCCGCTTCGGATGCCCGAAAGAGCGCGCCGGGCGTGCCTGTGCGGCACACAGGGTGGCAGACGGAATGGTTTCGCCGGACGTGCCAAAAGTCCGTCCGATTTCTCCTCTATATTCCGGGTTGATCCTCGGGTTTAACCCGAGGACGAAGACGGCGAAGAGGACATCGGAGGCACCGGCGGTGGCCGGGTGGAGTGTTGCCGATAAATTGGTTCGGCCGGGCTCCATCGGGTCAGACGAACACCATTTTGGCAAGCCACCTCAGAGGGACCCAAGTCGCAGGCAAAAACCGCCGAACGGGGTGCTGAAGGGTGCCATCTGTTCTACTCTTTCGCGGCAGCTTCCAGCGCCCCGTCCGAGTGTCGTTCCAGCAGACCCACGGCGCGGATCGCGCGCGTGGTTGAAAGCCGTTGAGGCCGAGGCCATGATGGAAGAACAGGTGATGCGCATCCACTCTCCGTCATGTCAGCCCTTGTGGCGGGGATCCAGCCGCGCCGCGTCTGCGGCGCGAAAGACCCCTTTCACGCGATGGACATCGCGTGGCTGGATTCCTGTGACAAGCACAGGAATGACGGATCTCACATCTGCCGCACATCCATCACTCTACCCGTTGCCTGGCGAATTGGAGGAATCCCATGTCCGATAACAAAACCCTCGCCGACTGGGCCACGCTTGCCGAACGCGAGCTCAAATCCTCGCCCGACAGCCTCACCTGGCAGACGCCCGAAGGCATTGCCGTCAAGCCGCTCTACACCGAGGCCGATCTCGAAGCCGCCGGGCACCTCGGCTCGCTGCCGGGGCTTGCACCCTTCACCCGCGGCCCGCGCGCCACCATGTATACAGGGCGTCCCTGGACGATCCGGCAATATGCCGGTTTCTCGACGGCAGAAGCCTCGAATGCCTTCTACCGCAAGGCGCTCGCCAGCGGCCAGCAGGGCGTTTCCGTCGCCTTCGATCTGGCCACCCATCGCGGCTATGATTCGGACCATCCGCGCGTCGTCGGTGATGTCGGCAAGGCGGGCGTGGCGATCGATTCGGTCGAGGACATGAAGATCCTATTCGACGGCATACCGCTCGAGAAGATCTCGGTCTCGATGACCATGAACGGCGCCGTCATCCCGATCCTCGCCTCATTCATCGTTGCCGGCGAGGAACAGGGGGTGCCGCGGGCGCAGCTGTCCGGCACCATCCAGAACGACATCCTCAAGGAGTTCATGGTCCGCAACACCTATATCTATCCGCCCGAACCCTCGATGCGGATCGTTGCCGATATCATCGACTACACGGCGCGCGAGATGCCAAAATTCAACTCGATCTCGATCTCCGGCTATCATATGCAGGAGGCCGGTGCGACATTGGTACAGGAGCTGGCCTTCACGCTGGCCGACGGCCGCGAATATGTCCGTGCCGCCATCGCCAAGGGCCTCAGCGTCGATGAGTTCGCCGGCCGCCTGTCGTTCTTCTTCGCCATCGGCATGAATTTCTTCATGGAAGCGGCCAAGCTGCGCGCCGCCCGGCTGCTCTGGACCCGGATCATGGAAGGCTTTCACCCGAAGAAGCAGTCCTCGCTGATGCTCAGGACCCATTGCCAGACCTCCGGTGTGTCGTTGCAGGAACAGGACCCCTATAACAACATCATCCGCACCGCGTTCGAGGCGATGTCGGCAGTGCTCGGCGGCACCCAGTCGCTGCACACCAATTCCTTCGACGAGGCCATCGCGCTGCCGACGGAATTTTCCTCGCGCATTGCCCGCAACACCCAGCTGATCCTGCAGCATGAGACCGGCGTCACTAAAGTAGTCGATCCCTTGGCCGGCTCCTATTATGTCGAAAGCCTGACCGCAGAACTTGCCGACAAGGCCTGGGCGCTGATGGAGGAGGTCGAGGCGCTGGGGGGCATGACCAAGGCGGTGGCCGATGGCCTGCCGAAGCGGCTGATCGAGCAGGCTGCCACCCGCCGCCAGGCCGCCGTCGACAAGGGCGAAGAGGTCATCGTCGGCGTCAACAAATACCGGCTGGAGACCGAGGACGATCTCGATATTCTCGACATCGACAATGCCGCCGTCCGCATCGCCCAGATCAGCCGCATCGAGGAGACGCGCAAGCGGCGCGACACGGCCGAAGTGACCGCAGCGCTCGAAGCCCTGACGCAGATTGCCCGCACCGGTGAAGGCAATATCCTCGAAGCGGCTGTGACGGCTGCCCGCGCCCGCGCAACCGTCGGCGAGATCTCCGATGCGATGCGCGTGGTGTTCGGCGATCACATCGCCGTGCCCGAAGTGGTCAGCGATATCTACGGTCACGCCTACAGGGACGAGCCGGAACTGGCGACCTTGTCGGCCCGGCTGTCCGACTTTTCGCGTACCACCGGCCGCAAGCCGAAGATCATGGTCGCTAAGCTTGGTCAGGATGGCCATGACCGCGGTGCCAAGATCATCGCCTCGGCGTTTGGCGATATCGGCTTCGACGTTTTGGCCGGTCCGCTGTTCCAGACGCCGGAGGAAGCAGCCGACATGGCGGTCAGCGCCAAGGTGCACGTCATCGGCATGTCGTCGCTGGCTGCCGGCCACAAGACGCTGGCGCCGCAGCTGATCGAGGCGCTCAAGGCCAAGGGCGGTGCCGACGTGATCGTGGTCGTCGGCGGCGTCGTGCCGCGCCAGGATTATCAGTTCCTGCTCGACCATGGCGTCGCTGCCGTTTTCGGCCCCGGCACCAACGTCATGGAGGCCGGACGCGCTGTCCTCGACCTCATGGAAGGCAAGCTGCGCAACGCGTGAAGCGAGAATTCTCCACAATTAATCATCGCTGAAAAGTTGTGCTTCCGATTTCAAGGAAATGTCGCATTCTGTTCTCGTGCTCGGGTGATTCGCCTCATGTGCCTGCGTCCAGGCCGGATTGAGAGCAGAACGACAACGCTAAATGATTTAGCCGGGGGGCAGCGCAATGCAGAAGCGCGACGACGTCGAAAACTGGGCAGTTTACAGGGCACAACAAATTCTGATGCGCGAGGGCATGGACCTCGCACTGTCGGCACGCGATTTCGACAGCGGCGCGATCAGGGCCAAGGGCAAGCTCCTTGCCATGGCGATCGCGGCGTCCCTGGTCGAAGCGTCCGCTGCCAGGGCAGAATGATCGGACAGAGCATGTGCTCCTGCTCCTAGCGGCAGTGACACTGCCCGGTGGCTTGTTCTTCGGCTTACTACCCCCAGATCTGGGAATTGCCAGCGCTCCTCAAGGCTTTACTCTATCGGCCAAACTGGGTGTGTTTCGAACGGTAGGGTGGAACAATGTCGTTTCTGTCGGACATGGCCTTGAACCAGAGTGAAATCGAAGTGGTATGTGGCGCGCTGGAGGAATGGTGCGAGGAAACCCGCACGGCCCTCGACAGCGATGACGGCCGCGACGTCGCCACTGTGATGCTCGGCCTCTACAAGACCGGCCACGGAACCAAGGGCGCCATCCTCGAAGCGATGCGCCGCGTCAACGGCGAGTAACTCAAGCGACTTGCAGGATGAAAGCCGAGGCTCTACATAGGAGCCATGCAGCGCCGGAACTTCGATGAAATGAACTGTCCCATCGCCCGCACCCTCGACCGGGTGGGCGAATGGTGGAGCATTCTCATCCTGCGGGATGTGTTCTTCGGCTGCACCAAGTTCGATGAATTCCAGAAAAGCACCGGCATTGCGCCCAACATCCTGACCCGCAGGCTGAAATCGCTGGTCGAGGCTGGGCTTCTGGAAAAACGCGCCTATCAGGACCGGCCGGTGCGCTATGAATATCTGCTGACCGACATGGGACGTGAATTGCAGCCGCTGTTGATCGCGCTGTCGATGTTCGGCAACCAGCATTTCGCCGATCGCGGCGTCACCATGCGGCTGACCGACACGGAAACCGGCGCCGCTGCACTGCCTGTCTATATCGACAGCCTGACCGGCAAGCGGATCGATGCCGAGAATTTCTCCCTGAAATCAATTCGCCAGGCCTGAATTTTCCCCGGCCATTGGCACTGCGGTAAACTTCCCTGAGATCGTCAGCGGAGTTCATGTCCTTGCGCTTTTCCGTCCCTGCCATTCTGGAACTCTCTGATCACCACGGCCCACTCTGCGCACCGCGCCTTTCCCTTTCTTCCAGTAACTTGCATCATGAAAGCTTTTGTATTAGTGACTTGCATATCGATAGTAACACAGCCCGCATCTCTCCCGATGCCGGCGCCCGTTGAGAACCCTGCCCATGCTCTCCACAACACTTTCCAGACGGCTTGAACAGCGCGACATCCATTATGGCTGGATCGTTGCCGCCACCGCATTCCTCACCATGCTGGTCACCGCCGGAACCATCGGCGCGCCATCGGTTCTGATCCTGCCGCTGCAGAAAGAGTTCGGCTGGGAGGCAACGGAGATTTCGGCGGCGCTTGCAATGCGCTTCATCCTGTTCGGCCTGATGGCGCCGTTTGCCGCCGCACTGATGAACCGGTTCGGCATGCGTCTAATGGCGCTGACGGCACTGACAGTCGTGTTTATCGGCATGGGACTGTCGCTGTTCATGCGCGAGGTCTGGCAACTGGTCGTGCTCTGGGGTTTCGTCGTCGGCACCGGTACGGGGCTGACGGCCATGGTGATGGGCGCCACCGTCGCCACCCGCTGGTTTACGGCCCGGCGTGGTCTCGTCATCGGCCTGTTGACGGCCAGCACGGCCACCGGCCAGTTGGTCTTCATGCCGCTGATTGCGGCTTTGACCGAGGCTTACGGCTGGCGCGCTGCCATCATGTTCATTCTCGGCATGCTGTTCGTCTGCGCCACGGCCATGCTGCTGTTCATGCGCGACCGGCCATCCGATCTCGGACTGCGCCCCTATGGCCAGGTGGTGGACGACCCGCCGGCGAGCACATCCCTCAAGACCAATTCACCGATCGACGTGCTGATCGCGGCTTCGAAGACACGGATTTTCTGGGTGTTGTTCCTGTCGTTCTTCGTCTGCGGCGCCTCGACCAACGGGCTGATCCAGACGCATTTCGTCTCGCTCTGCGCCGATTACGGCATGACGGCGATCACCGCGACGGGCATTCTCGCCATCATCGGCGTGTTCGATTTTGCCGGCACCGTCGCCTCCGGCTGGCTGTCCGACCGTTACGACAATCGCTGGCTGCTGTTCTGGTATTACGGCCTGCGTGGACTGTCGCTGCTGTGGCTACCGTTCACCGGCTTCGAATTCCTCGGCCTGTCGATCTTCGCCATTTTCTACGGGCTCGATTGGGTCGCCACCGTGCCGCCGACGGTCAAGCTGACCGCCCAGCATTTCGGCCGCGAGCGGGCCAACATGGTGTTCGGCTGGGTGTTCACTGGCCATCAGATCGGCGCGGCCTTCGCAGCCTTCGGCGGCGGCTTCATCCGCGACAATTACGCCAGCTACCTGCCCGCGCTGATGATCGCCGGAGCCCTTTGCCTGATGGCGGCACCGCTGGTGCTTTCGGCCGGCACCGCCAGGCTGAAACCGGTCACGGTCAGTTGACGCTGACGGGCTTGGATCGCATGCGCGATACCGTTTCGCGCTCCGCCCGCTTGCAGCGCATGGGCGGCAGGTTGCGGTCCATCAGGTCCATATCCTCCAGCACCATGTCGCCCATTTTCTTGAAGGCGCTGTCGAGCGCTCCGGCCCGGTGGGCGGAGCGGAGAAAACCCTTGAGGCTGCGGACGGGATGATCAAGCGGCAAAGGCTCGTCCGGATAGACATCACTCGCCGCCACGATATGGCCGCTTGCGACCGCCGCCATCAGCGCGTCGAAATCGACGACATTGGCGCGGCTGAGCAGGATGAAGGCAGCGCCCGGACGCATGCTGGCAAAGGCCTTTGCACCGAGGAAATGCTGGTTCTCGCTGGTGACGGCCGCGACGACAAAAATGAAATCGCTCTGCGTCAGCACATCCTCGAGGCTCGACGGCTTGACACCGTTGTCGATCAGGATCGAGGCCGGCATCCATGGATCGTAGACACGATTATTGGTGCGGAAACCGGAGAGCACGCGATTCAGCGCCTTGCCAAGGTCGCCAAAACCGATGATGCCAACATCGGCGCCCGACAGCAGCCGCGCCCTGGCATTGCCCTCGCCGCCCCACAACTCCCGCCCCTCACGGAAATCGACGTCGGCATCGACGATGCCGCGGGCGATATTGAGCGCCATGGCAAGCCCCATCTCGGCGACCGGCTCGGCAAATACCTGCCCGGTCGTCACCACATGGATGCCGCGGGCAAACAGCACCTCATAGGGCATGTTGTTGATCAGGTTGCTCTCGACATTGAGAATGCAGCGAAGCTGCGGCATGCGCGCCAGCGTCTCGGCGCTGAGCGGCGGCTGGCCGATGATGTAGCGCGCTTCACCGAGGATTTCGTCACCAAGCCCGGCGATATCGTCCGGGTCGGCTTCGACGATGCGATATTTGGCTTTCAGCTGCTCCAGTGCCGCCGGCGTGAAGATCAGATCGAGCGTGCGCGGCTCCGGCGCGCAGATGGCCAGAGGCCGTTGCGTTTCAGGCATGATATCGTCTCCCTCGCCGGGCGTGGGAAAGGCCCGGCATTCCTCTTGGCCGAATGTGTATTGATGATCGGCCAATTTGCAAGGCGGCCTGAAGGAAGGATGGGTCTAATAATCGAGGCCGCGCAGCTGGCGCTCAATCGACCGGGGCGTTCCGGGAGACTGGAAGACTGGCCCATTGCCCTTGCGGCAATTGTTGATGGTCCGGTAGCGCGGCGCAAAGGTGGGATGGCCTTCGCGCTCGACTACCGTCTGTTCGCAGTAGATCCGCGTGGCATCGAACGCCTCTTCCGGGGTCTTCACGCCGGGCAGATCGGTATAGACCTGGGCAAGCTGAACGGGCGTGGTGGACGGCGGCGTAGCGACGGCGGGAACACCGGACAGAACCAGGGCGGTGGAGAGAAAAACAGTCTGCAGGATCAACATCTACGTTCCAACTGGTACCCGATGAACGCCATGACTCTCCTCCCGGGCATGAGGAGACGGTATCGTTTCTGCGGAAGTTGCGCTATAGCCCAACGACTTGAACCAAAGTGCTGCACCTTGTCCGGCTGATGTGGGGTTTTCCATGGCAAATACAATACGGCTTCACGAAGGCGACATTTCAGTTGAAGACGCTGCCCGCTACAAGGGCGCCATCGCCATCGACACCGAAACGCTCGGCCTCATTCCGCGCCGCGACCGACTCTGCGTCGTGCAGCTTTCGCCCGGCGACGGTACGGCCGATGTGATCCGGATTGCCAAAGGCCAGACGCAGGCGCCGAACCTCGTTGCCATGCTGGAAGACCCAACCCGCCAGAAGATCTTCCACTTTGGCCGCTTCGATATCGCCGTGCTGTTCCACACGTTCGGCGTGACGACGACGCCGGTGTTCTGCACCAAGATCGCCTCGCGTCTGACCCGGACCTATACGGACCGGCACGGGCTGAAGGACAATCTGAAGGAACTGCTTGACGTCGATATTTCCAAACATCAACAGTCCTCCGACTGGGCAGCCGAAAAGCTCTCACAGGCGCAGGTGGAATATGCCGCATCCGACGTGCTGCATCTGCACGCGCTGCGCGACAAGCTGACCGCACGCCTGATCCGCGATGGCCGCGCCGAGCACGCCGACGCCTGCTTCGCCTTCCTGCCGACCCGTTCCAAGCTCGACCTGATCGGCTGGGAAGAAACTGATATTTTCGCGCATAGCTGATGTGGCCTATCAGAGATCACCAGACCGGGCCTTTTCTCGAACCCGCACGCGTCTGGATTCGCCGGCAACTTAACAGGCTGCCGCCGGGTCTCGCCGAGTTCGTGCTGTTCGGACTGAAACAGGCATGGTCATGCCTGTTTGGCGCGCTTGTCTTGTTTCTGATCATCGCGACCAAGCTTGTCTGGAACCAGGACTGGGTGATCAACCGCTACGACGCACTCTTCCTGGCCGCATTGGCGATACAGATCACCTTCCTGCGTCTGAAGATGGAGAGCTGGGAGGAAGCCAAGGTCATCCTGATCTACCATGTGACGGGAACGTGCATGGAGATCTTCAAGGTCCGGATGGGATCATGGGTCTATCCAGAGGATGCGGTCTTCCAGATTGCCGGTGTGCCGCTTTTCTCAGGCTTCATGTACGCCTCCGTCGGCAGCTATATGGCGCGCGCCATCCGCATCTTCGACATGCGGTTCACCCACTATCCGCACTTCGCACTGACAGCCCTGCTGGCCGCCGCCATCTACATCAATTTCTACAGCCATCACTATGTAACCGATCTGCGCCTCGGGCTGTTTGCAGCCACGCTTCTGCTTTTCGGGCGGGTGCGGATCTATTTTACCGTGGAACGAAAAGCCC
>Ga0247813_10002678_pt1 | contig 11963 bp, 9 predicted proteins | sample UWRJL169409C1_FD_180719 | JGI IMG/M metagenome (GOLD analysis project Ga0247813, IMG submission 180719) | Plant litter microbial communities from Arlington Agricultural Research Station in Wisconsin, United States - UWRJ-L169-409C-1 | ecosystem: Environmental > Terrestrial > Plant litter >... | reverse complement strand
ATCGCGGTAGCCGGGCTCACGACGGAGTCCATCGGGGCTGCGAGCACCGGGATGTCGAAGGTGTAGGCGTCGATCGTCCAGCTCACCGAGACGTCTTTCGGGTCACGCGTGCGCCTGCTCGGCACAATCGCGATGTCGTCAAAAGCGTAGGCGCGGCGTGCGCGCTTGGCGCGGCCGATCTCGATATCACTCACGCGCCAAGCCTACCGGGGTACACCGTGAGTGCCGTGGATGCTGCGTGGCCGCTGTGCACGCACGCTTGCATCGTGGAGGGAGAACCGACACGCCCCGGAGGGAGAAGTGTCGTCGCGGCGGGAGAACCTTCCCCCGCCGCGACGACACATCCCCCTCCGTCACCGTGCAACGCGGGGCAACCCCGCCGCCATGAGCTTCGCAATCAGGCGCTCGGGGTGCTCGAGGTCCGACCAAAAGATACGAACGATCGTGAAACCCAGTGCGCGGAGGCGGTCTTCACGCTTTTTCTCCCGCCACAGCGCCTCGGACGGGTCTCCATTGACAGCCATATTCCGTGAGTACTTCTGCCTGCCATCAAACTCGCCCAGAACACCGTGAGACTCCCAGGCGAAGTCCGGGAACATCGAGCCATCCCTGTCGCGAAACTCCCTCTGCAGGGTTGGTCGGGGAAAACCCAACGACCACATGTCCACGCGTGCAAGCGACTCTCCGAACGAATCTGAGAGAGATGTGGACTCCGTAAGCGCAATCTCCAACGACCGACGCCCTCCGCGAGGGTTCATCAAGTCAAGTTCGGCATGGAGATCGCACAGGTCGAGACCGCTCGTGCCTCGCTTCCACAGCGCCCAGTCGATCGTGGCAATAGCCTCGCGGATGGGAACAGTTCGTGCTCGATCCAGAACAGTTCGAGCGATGGATGTGACGGAGAACTCCCCCACCGCAACTGCGAGCGCTGACGTTGCGCCCCGCGAAGTACGCGTAACACCCGGCTCGGAGCGACCGCCGCCCTTCCAACGATCAAGCACTGTCACACGGTCGGGAAACTCTCCCAGCAACGGCAGTCCCCACACCGCAGCTGCGGAGATTCCCGCGAACACCACAGGATTGCTCGCTTCTCGTTGGACGATCGACATCAGCGCCATGTGGCGGGATCTCGAGTCCCGGGCCATCCACTGATCTTTGTCCGCATACACGCCACGACGGATTTTCAGAAGAGTGCCGCGAGCAGCTTCTGCCCGCAGCACTCGGGGATCTACGCCCTCACGACTCAGGTCGGAGCTATACACGACGCCTTGCTGGATGAATCGCTCTAGATGCATCCAGCGATGATCGCGAGTTGCCCGTCATCTGGACCGACGATTGCGCAGATCGGTGGACAAGTCGCTGCGACCCCCATCACCGCGGAGGGGGTACCCACTACGCGGCGGGAGTTGTTACTCCCGCCGCAGTGCACCTTCTCCCGCCATGAGGTGCGACTACTCCCGCCACAGAGCGACTGCGGCCGCCCGGGGTGCCGCACTCGCGCAGCTTGGGCAGCTTGGGCAGCTTGGGCAGCTTGGGCAGAAAACTAGCGCGAGTAGTTGGGCGCCGCGACAGTCATCTGGATGTCGTGCGGGTGGCTCTCCTTGAGGCCGGCAGCGGTGATGCGCACGAACTTGCCCTTGTTCTTGAGCTCGGTGATCGTGCGGGCACCCGTGTAGAACATCGACTGGCGGAGGCCTCCGAGAAGCTGGTACGCGACCGCGCTGAGCGGGCCGCGGTAGGGAACCTGGCCTTCGATGCCCTCGGCGATGAGCTGCTCGTCGCTGGGGACGTCGGCTTGGAAGTAGCGGTCGCGCGAGTACGAGGTCTTCTTGCCTCGGGTCTGCAAAGCCCCAAGTGAACCCATTCCGCGGTAGTTCTTGAACTGCTTGCCGTTGACGAAGACGAGGTCTCCGGGGCTCTCGTCGCAGCCGGCGAGGAGTGAACCGAGCATGACGGTGTCTGCTCCGGCCACGAGCGCCTTCGCGATGTCACCCGAATACTGCAAGCCACCGTCAGCGATAACGGGCACTCCCGATTCACGAGCGGCGAGGGATGCTTCATACACGGCGGTCACCTGCGGCACGCCGACCCCGGCCACAACCCGGGTTGTGCAGATGGAACCCGGGCCGACGCCCACCTTGATGGCGTCAGCCCCGGCATCCACGAGCGCCTGTGCACCGGTGCGGGTCGCGACGTTGCCGCCGATGACGTCGATGTGGGCGAAAGCGGAGTCGCTCTTGAGGCGGGAGATGATGTCGAGCACGCCGGCGGAGTCACCGTTGGCCGTGTCGACGACGATGACGTCGACACCTGCCTCGTTGAGGGCGACGGCGCGGTCCCACGCGTCACCGAAGAATCCGATGGCTGCTGCGACGCGCAGGCGACCCTCGTCGTCCTTCGTGGCGTTGGGGTACTTCTCGCTCTTGTCGAAGTCCTTGACCGTGATGAGTCCGCGGAGGATGCCCTCGGCGTCGACGAGCGGCAGCTTCTCGATCTTGTGCTGCGCGAAGAGGGAGATCGCGACATCCGAACCGACGCCGACGGGCGCCGTGATGAGCCCCTTCGTGGTCATGACATCGCGCACAAGCGTGGTGTGCTTCTCGAAGTCGGAGACGAAGCGCATGTCACGGTTGGTGATGATGCCGACGAGTCGACCATCGCCCTCGACCACGGGAAGGCCGGAGACGCGGAACTGGCCGCACAGCGCATCGACTTCGGCGACTGTAGCGTCGGGGGTCGTCGTGACCGGGTTGGTGATCATGCCCGACTCCGAGCGCTTGACCTTGTCGACGTGGGCAGCCTGGTCGTCGATCGAGAGATTGCGGTGCAGTACGCCGATGCCACCGTTGCGCGCCATGGCGATGGCCATGCGCGACTCGGTGACCGTGTCCATTGCGGCAGAAAGAAGAGGGGATGCGACGGAAATCCGCTTGGTGAGCCGCGTCGCCGTGTCGGCCTCACTCGGGATCACGTCAGTGTGGCCCGGAAGCAGCATGACGTCGTCGTAGGTGAGTCCGATGAATCCGAACGGGTCGGGCTGGTCCATGAGTCCCCTTGGGTGTTAAGCGAAGTGTGACCCGGATGCGACTGTGGATTCCGGTACCCAATATTAACGTGTTTCGTGCCTGTGTATTCCGCGCGCATAATAAGCGGAACCCGATTTGGTGCCCCGCGGAAACACGGAGGCAACAAATCACTTGTATCGTCAACGACGACGTTGCGCCAGAACCCGCGAGATAGCAGATCTCGGCTGGTCCCGTCTTGGAGGTTTCGTGGAAGTCGCTCGAAGGACTAGCCAGCGCAGGTCAACCCTGCTCGTGTCCCTATTTGCCGCAATATTTGCCCTGACAACGTTCGGGTCGATGAGTGCTGCTCATGCGGACGAGATCAACGTCGAGGGCAACGACTACTACTTCGCGGGCAACGTGAAGTACAACAGTGAGCCTCTCGAGGGCGTTCTCATCAAGGTCTCAGGCGGCGGTTACAACGCCGAGGTCAAGACCGGTGACGACGGAAAGTGGAAGATCGGCGTGCCGTCGAAGGACACGTACGACGTGACCCTCGACGAGTCGACACTCCCCAAGGGCGTCATCGTCGTCGAAGGTGAAGCAACGCGCGAAGCCGAGTTCGGTCTCACGAACTCCGCTGCCGTCAACTTCTTCCTCGGTGAGGGTGTTCGCGTCACAGTGAGCTTCTGGGACCAACTCGTCGAACGACTGTTCAACGGACTCAACTTCGGTCTCATGCTCGCGCTCGCCGCGATCGGCGCCTCTCTCGTGTTCGGAACGACAGGGCTCTCCAACTTCGCCCACGCCGAGATGGTGACGTTCGGCGCCATCATGGCGTTCGTGTTCAGCGTCAACCTCGCGTGGCCGCTGTACCTCGCGATTCCGGTCGCGGTCATTCTGAGCGCGGTTCTCGGTCTATTCCTGGATGCCGGGCTGTGGCGACCACTACGAAAACGCGGAACCGGTATCGTCCAGCTGATGATCGTGAGCATCGGTCTCTCGCTCGCACTCCGCTACGTCTTCCAGTACTTCATCGGTGGCGGCACGTACCAGCTGCCCGGATCCAGTTCTGACTCCCTCACCCTGTTCGGCTCGGTCAAGCTGACCGCAACCGACATCGTGAGCATGGTCGTGAGCGTCATCGTGCTTCTCGCTGTCGCATGGTGGCTGCTCCGCACCCGCATCGGCAAGGCGACCCGCGCCATCTCGGACAACTCCTCGCTCGCCTCGGCCAGCGGTATCGACGTCGACCGGGTTGTGCGCATCGTCTGGATCCTCGGAGCTGCCCTCGCCGGCCTCTCCGGCATCCTGTGGGCGTACTTCCGCCCCGGAATCAAGTGGGACATGGGCGCAAGCATCCTCCTGCTGATCTTCGCCGCCATCACGCTCGGCGGACTCGGAACAGCATTCGGAGCCCTCGTCGGCTCGCTCATTGTCGGAATCCTCGTTGAAGTCTCGACGCTGTGGATTCCTTCGGACCTCAAGTACGTCGGAGCGCTCGTCGTTCTCGTGCTCGTGTTGCTGGTGCGTCCTCAGGGCATCCTGGGCCGCCGCGAGAGAATAGGTTAGGCAAGAACATGGACTGGGGATCAATCCTCTCGAACACCGCCGCGTATCTGATCTCTCCCGAGACCATCGCATACGCCCTCGCGGCCCTCGGCCTCGCAGTGCACTTCGGCTACACCGGACTGCTCAACTTCGGCCAGGCCGGCTTCATGGCCATCGGCGCCTACGGTTACGCCATCTCGATCCTGAGCTTCGACCTCCCCTGGTGGGTCGGAATCATCATCGGCATGGCCGCTTCCGTGGTCTTCGCCTTCATTCTCGGAATCCCGACGCTGCGACTGCGCGCTGACTACCTCGCGATCGTGACCATCGCGTCGGCCGAGATCGTGCGCTTGCTGTTCACAACGCAGGCCTTCGACGAGTACACCAACTCCGCTGACGGACTCGGCAACTACCACGCGGGATTCCGCGCGGCCAACCCGTTCACGTTCGAGGGCAACGTGGGCTTCGGCCCCTGGGTCTACAACGCCAACGGCTGGTGGGTGCGTGTCTTCGGTATCGCACTCGTGATCGTCGCAGCACTCATCGTCTGGCTGCTCATGCGCAGCCCGTGGGGCCGCGTCATCAAGGGCGTTCGTGAAGACGAGGATGCTGTGCGCGCCCTCGGCAAGAACGTCTTCGCCTACAAGATGCAGGCCCTCGTGATCGGTGGAATCTTCGGAGCTCTAGGCGGTGTGGTGCTCGCGCTGCCCTCCGCAGTGGTGCCGAGCGTTTACGTCACGAGCCTCACGTTCTACCTGTACACGATCCTCCTGTTGGGTGGCGCCGCGACGGTCTTCGGACCCATCGCCGGAGCGATCATCTACTGGGTGATTATGGCGTTCCTCTCCAACGTGCTCCCCGCCCTCGTGCAGGTCGGCGCGCTCCCCTTCATGGACACAACGCAGTCGCAGGTGCTGAGGTTCATCCTCGTCGGCGTCGCGTTGATGTTGATAGTGATATTCAGGCCCCAGGGCATCTTCGGAAACAAGAAGGAGCTGACCTTTGTCAAGTAACACGCTCCCCACGGCCGGCAAGCCGGTCAAGACCACAGGCCTGCACACCGGCGAGATCAAGCCCGGTGTCGCAAAGGTCGACCCGATCATCGTCGTCGATCAGGTGTCGCGCACGTTCGGCGGCCTCAAGGCTGTCGACGTCGAGCACCTCGAGATCCCGCGCAACGCCATCACGGCGCTCATCGGGCCGAACGGTGCGGGCAAGACCACACTGTTCAACCTGCTGACCGGGTTCGACAAGCCGAACACCGGCACCTGGACTTTCGACGGTAAGTCGCTCTCGGGCGTTCCGGCCTTCAAGGTCGCCCGCATGGGCCAGGTGCGCACGTTCCAGCTGACGAAGGCGCTCGGTCTTCTCACGGTGCTCGACAACATGAAGCTTGGTGCGAAGAACCAGATCGGCGAGGGGCTGTTCCGCAGCCTCTTCCCGTTCCTCTGGCGCAAGCAGGATGATGAGCTCGAGATCCGCGCTCACGACCTGCTCACCCGCTTCAAGCTTGACGCCAAGAGCGAGGACTACGCTGCATCCCTCTCGGGTGGACAGCGCAAGCTGCTCGAGATGGCTCGCGCCCTCATGAGCGAGCCCGTACTCGTCATGCTCGACGAGCCGATGGCAGGCGTCAACCCGGCGCTCACCCAGTCGCTCCTCGACCACATCCTCGACCTCAAGACCCAGGGCATGACCGTTCTCTTCGTTGAGCACGACATGGCCATGGTCAGCCACATCGCTGACTGGGTGGTCGTCATGGCCGAAGGTCGCGTGGTCGCCGAAGGACCGCCGGACATCGTCATGAAGGACCCGGCCGTCATCGACGCCTACCTCGGTGCCCATATCGACACCGACCTCGGTGTCGTCACGGGCCGCTTCGCCGATCCCTCGGCTCCCGCTGGCGGCATCACCGCCGACGAGATCACCGCTCAGGGCGAAGCCGAGGCCGATGAAGTCGAGCCCACACCCAAGAAGGCATCCAAGCGCGCAGCCAAGAAGGAGGCCGACAAGTGAGCGAGTCAACTGCTCCCCTCGTCGTCGAGGTCAAGAACATCACCGCGGGCTACCTCCCCGGGATCAACATTCTCAACGGGGCATCCCTCACTGCCGCCAAGGGTGAGCTGATCGGAATTATCGGCCCGAACGGTGCAGGCAAGTCCACGCTTCTCAAGTCGATCTTCGGGCAGGTCAAGGTGCGCGAGGGCGCGATCCTGCTCAACGGCGAAGACATCACGGGTCTTGCGGCCAACAAGCTCGTTGCGAAGGGCGTCGGGTTCGTTCCGCAGAACAACAACGTGTTCCCATCGCTCACGATCGAAGAGAACCTGCAGATGGGGCTCTACCAGAACCCCAAGATCTACGGTGAGCGTCTCGAGTTCGTCACGGGTATCTTCGCCGAGCTCGGCAAGCGCCTCAAGCAGCGCGCCGGCTCACTCTCCGGTGGTGAGCGCCAGATGGTCGCCATGAGCCGAGCGCTCATGATGGACCCGCAGGTGCTGTTGCTCGATGAGCCGTCCGCGGGCCTCTCTCCGGTTCGGCAGGATGAAGCGTTCATTCGCGTCTCCGACATCAACAAGGCCGGCGTCACCACGATCATGGTCGAGCAGAACGCACGTCGCTGCCTGCAGATCTGCGACCGCGGCTACGTGCTCGACCAGGGCAAGGACGCGTACACGGGCGCTGGACGCGACCTCATGAGCGATCCCAACGTGATCTCGCTCTACCTCGGAACACTCGGTGAGGACGCCGCCTAGGCGCTCTCAGCACTGACAAACGGCCCCGGGCGCACACCCGGGGCCGTTTGCGCGTTGTGGGGGCATGTGGGGACACTCTGTGCGCCTGTGGCCGGCGTGTGCGTTTGTGGGTCCCTGATGATGGACCCGGCGGCTTGTACGGCCGGTTCGGCGCACAATGGGGAGTTGCGCACCGCCAGGGGCGCCCTCGTGGTGCGCAGGCGACAAGTTCTCTGCGTGTCAGCCGCAGCCTCATGGTCGAGACCCATGACACGATCAGCCGAGTGGATGCCGAGCAGCCACCCTGCCAGGCGGCGCTACGCGGGCGGCAGCGGGCGTAGCATCCACGATTCGCGGGCTGTGGGTGGGTGGCGGCCCCCTCGACCCGCCACGGGGCGCGAGTCACGCGGGATCGGCTCGCCGCCCAGCCGCCGACGCCAAGGATTGGGTCGCTACCTGAGCGCCCGCGCCGCGTTTCGCCCAGTTCTGCGGCTTAATCGCGTGCGTCAGCCGCAGAAGTGGGCAAAACGCGAACTCACTGCGTGTGTGCAGCACCGGGCCGGCCGCACGCACACCCCGGCTCCTGGGCACCAGCACCGGTCCGCGCCGCACGCCACCGGGAGTTCCGCCACCGCACGGCACTCACGCACCCGACGTGCCCGGCACCCTCGTTAAACGAGAAAGCCCCCGACCTTGCGGCCGGGGGCTTCTCTGCTTCAGTTAGTTACTGGAGAACCAGTGACTAGTTGATGCGTGCGTACTTGTTGGTTGCGTCGTACTGGTAGATACCGATCGTTGCTTCGGTCGGGTCGCCGTTCTCGTCGAACGTGATCGGACCGGAGTTTCCGTCGTAGTCAACCGTGCCGCCGTCGAGGATGATCTGAGCAGCCGACGCGAAGTCGGTTGCCTTCTCGCCCTCGCCGGAGCCGCCCGAAACTTCCTGGAGCTTCGCAGCGATGTCCGCACCGTCGACCGAGTTGGCCTCGAGCGCTGCGAGAGCGAGGAGGATCACTGCGTCGTAGGACTCAGCTGCGTAGCTGAAGTCCTTGAGCTCGGGCTCGCCCTCGCCAGCAACGTACTCCTGGAGACGGTCGGTGAAGTCACCGAGCTTGGCGGTGTCGAGGCCCGGGAGGGTTCCCTTGGCGCCGGTGAGGGCGCCTTCCTTGAAGTCTGCGCTGTAGTCGGCAAGGTTGCCGTCAACAAAGTAGAGCTTGTCGGACGGGAAGCCGGACAGGCCGGGAACGATCGTCTTCGTCTCTTCGAAAGCGATGAGCGCGATGGCGTCGGGGTTAGCCGCCGTCACCTGGCTGATCTGAGCGTCGAACGAGGTGTCACCCGTGTTGTAGGAAGCCTCTGCGACAACTTCGCCACCAGCGGCGGTGAACGCCTTGGAGGTGAACTCCTTGAGGCCGGTGCCGTAGGAGTCGTTGAGGTAGATGATTCCGAGGGTCTCGTTGCCGTCTTCTGCGATGAGGTTACCGAGAACCTCACCCTGCAGAACGTCGGAAGGAGCGGTACGCCAGTAGAGGCCGTTGTCGTCCCACGTCGTGAAGTCAGCCGAGGTGTTGGCCGGGGAGAACTGGATGACTCCAGCGCCGGTCACGTCATCGATGAACAGCTTGGAGGTACCCGACGATGCTGCACCGATGATGGCGGAAACGCCATCAGCGAGAAGGCGGGGAACCTCGGTTGCGTATGCCTTGTTGTCGGTGTCACCCGAGTCACCGTAGGTGACGTCGATGGTGATGCCGAGGTCAGCCTCGTTGATCTCCTGTGCTGCGAGTCCAACGCCGGCGATCTCGGGCGGGCCGAGGAATGCGAGGCTACCGGTGACGGGAAGTGCCGTACCGATCTTCAGCGTGAGGTCACGGGGACCTTCAGGCGTCTCTTCGGGAGTCGAAGCGCAGCCACTCAGGACGAGTGCGCTGACGCCCACGACGGCAATGCCGCCGAGGACAGACTTCAGGGTGCGTGAGCGTGAGGCCGAGGCCTTCGCGAATGCGCTCATGTTGCTCCTAGGGTTCTATGAATGTGTTGGGACGCAGCCATGCTTGGCGCACAACTGTTCTGCACAAGCTACGGCGCAAAGTGCTCGTACACAATACGTGCGTGTTACAGCCCTGTAACACGGCCCAATCGTTACAGTTCGTGACATGAATTAACCCCCCGAAATCGGGGCACCGTTAGCGTTCTGCGACTATCTCGCGCTTGTTGGCCGCGTCGAACGTGTAGGTCGTGAAGGTCAGGTCGGCCCTGTTTCCGCTTTCAGCCAGATCGGCGCGGCCCGACCGCCCCACGTAATCGACGTCGCCCTCGATGCCCCAAGGCTCGGTGCTCGAAGATTTGGTGCTCGAAGGTTCGGCGCTCGAGGGTTTGGTGTTCGAAGAAACGGCGGCGAGAACGTCGAGGCACTCCGCGAACGATGCGCACGGGATGCCACCGCTCGACGCCGCACGCAGGTCATGGGCTATCGACGGCCCACCGTCATCCTGAGCGAGCGTCGCGGCTATCGCGGCCAGGACTACGGCGTCGTACGCCTCTGCACCGAACATGGAGGAGGTCAGACCCGGGTCGGACTGTCGCAACTGCCCGACGAATACCCGGTCTGCGGCCGCACCGGCGGCGACGCCCACTGCACCCTCGAGACTGCCATCGGGCACACTCGACCCCCAGTTGCGCAGCGCAGCATCGAGCAGCACGAATGACGAGCCCTCGTGGTCGGCGGCGAGCAGCGCAGTGAGGAGCGCGGTGGTTTCGTCCCCGGCTTCCACAGGGGCGGAGATGATGATGGATGTCGCCTCCGCGGTGGAGAGTTCGGCGATCAGCCGCGTGAAGTCGGTCTGGTCGGGCGCGAAAGTCGCGGTGAGTGCTGGAGTGAGGCCCGCGGCATCCAGCGCTCCCCCGAGGTCGGCGGCGGAGCCCTCAAAGGTAATGAGGGCGGCAACCGTGTCGGGGCGCGCAGCGACAACTCCCGCGGCGAGCGCTGCGGGGGATTGCGCGGTGCTGAAGTCGAGAGTGCCCGGATCGCTGAATGCTGCAGTGGGCGAGATCAGGGTAACGCCGGCTTCTGCCGCGATCGGGGAGAGTGCGTCGGCGACGGCGCTACTCGACGGACCGATGACGACGTCGACGCCCTTCTCGACGAGGGCCGCGAATGACGCGGCGGCCGCCTCAGGGTCAGAGCCGTCACGGTGGAACAGTTCGACGGGCGCGCCGCCGAAACCACCCGCCCGATTGATGTCGCGCACGGCGATCTCGGCGCCCGCCACCTGGGCCGGGGACTGCGCCCGAAGCGGGCCACGGAGGTCGAACAGGGTGCCGATGCGCAGGACCCCGTCACCCGAGGGTGCGACAGTCACGGTGGGCGTTGGTGCGGGCGCCGGATTGAGCGCCGTGCACCCGGAGAGCGCGACGCTGACAGCGACGAGGAGGAGAGTGCCGGAGCGCTTCACACCCGCACCCTACCCCTGGCTCAGACCCGTTCGAGTGAGGCGCGACGCGGACCGCGACCCGCGGTGAACATGTCAACCGTGAGCACGATGAGTGCGACCCATACGAGGGAGAACCCGATCCAGCGGGCGACCGGCATGTCTTCGTGGAGCACGACCACGCCGATCACGAACTGCAGGATGGGTGCGAGGTACTGCGTGAGTCCCATCGTCGTGAGGGGCAACCGGCGGGCTGCAGCTGCGAAAAACAGGAGCGGGATGGCCGTGACGGCCCCTGCGCTCAACAGGAGGATCGTGTGTGTCAGCGAGACCGTGCCGATCGTGAGCCCGGTCGTGACTCCCGTTGCCACGAGGGCCGCGATCGCTGCGGGGGCGAGCCACGCGGTCTCGAGTGTGAGGCCGCTCACGGCATCGACCCGGCCGCCGACCTGCTTCTTGATGAGGCCGTAGAAGCCGAACGAGAACGCGAGAGCGATGGCGATCCAGGGGAACTTGCCGTAGTTGACGGCGAGCACGAGTACGGCAGTCGCGCTGATACCGATCGAGATCCACTGCAGGGGTCTCAGTCGCTCGCGCAGCACGAACACTCCGAGGAGAACCGTGACGATGGGGTTGGTGAAGTAGCCGAGCGAGGCCTCCACGACATGCCCGGTGAGGGTGGCGAAGACGTAGACGACCCAGTTGACGAGGATGAAGGCGCCCGCCAGACCCATGATGAGAGTCGTGCGGCGGTCACGCAGAATGGCGGCGAGCTTGCCCCATCCACGAGTCACGGTGAGCAGGAGCGCGCAGAAGACGAGCGACAGCACGATACGCCAGGCGACGATCTCGACGGCACCCGATGGGGCCAGGAGAAGGAAGAAGATCGGGAGAAAGCCCCACAGCCCATAGGCGGCGATGGCGAAGATCAGGCCGGTGCCCGACGAAGGCTGTTTAGGGGTTTCTGGCACGACATTCAGCCTATGGCTCGCGGGAACAGCAGAACGCCCGGAAACCGAGGTCACCGGGCGTTCTGGCGGTAAGTTGCTTGTCGTTGGCGCTTAGCGAACGACGACTGCGAGTACGTCGCGAGCCGAGAGCACGAGGAGGTCTTCTCCGCCGTACTTCACCTCGGTTCCGCCGTACTTGGAGTAGATGACCTTGTCGCCGACGGCGATGTCGAGGGGAATGCGGTTGCCGTTGTCGTCGATGCGACCGGGGCCGACGGCGACGACTTCGCCCTC
>Ga0247813_10002673_pt1 | contig 11976 bp, 11 predicted proteins | sample UWRJL169409C1_FD_180719 | JGI IMG/M metagenome (GOLD analysis project Ga0247813, IMG submission 180719) | Plant litter microbial communities from Arlington Agricultural Research Station in Wisconsin, United States - UWRJ-L169-409C-1 | ecosystem: Environmental > Terrestrial > Plant litter >... | reverse complement strand
CTCCTCCCTCGGGTGTGCATCGGCGAAATCCTCCTCCCTCCTCGTACGCGCGACCGGGGTTTTGGGGCCGGCCGCCTGCTCGGCCGGAGTTTCGGGGCCGGCCGGCGCGGGGCATCCGGTTCACGGGGCGGGTGTCGGCTCCGGCTCGGTGTGATGGCTCCGGTCGGTGTCGCGCGTTCTGGTCCCGTGGCAGCGGAGGAGTTTCTGGGTTCGACCCGAAGTTTCTCCTCCCTCCGGTGTACATCGGCGAAATCCTCCTCCCTCCCCGTACGCTCGGTCGGAGTTTCGGGGCCGGCCGCCTGCTCGGTCGGAGTTTCGGGGCCGGCCGGCGCGGGGCATCCGGTTCGCGGGACGGGTGTCGGCTCGGGCTCGGTGTGATGACTCCGGGCGGTGTCGCGCGTTCCCTTTCCGGTCGGCGAGGGAGGAGTTTCTGGGATCGACCCGAAGTTTCTCCTCCCTCCGGTGTACATCGGCCGAATCCTCCTTCCTCCCCGTCCGCGCAACCGGCCGCAGTACTCCCGGGGGAGTAGCCGTCCGCCTCCGGTGAGCGGATGCCCCCGCCCGCCTACCGCAATAAACTCGCCCTATGCGAATCCCGGGTCGTTCCCACGCCCGCGAGTTCGGGAGAGGCGCGGCAGCAGGCGCCGCCCCCTGGCATGGACCCTGGGATCCGGAGCTCGCCCCCGGGCGCTTCAGCGGCCGCTCGCCGCGCTGGGTGCGCGTCTGGCTCCCCGTGATCATCTCGTTGATCGTTCAGGTTCCGTCGGTGTTCGTGCAGTGGGGCGCCCTCCACCGCCCGGAGCTCAGCACCGCGAGCCTGGGCGAGCTGCTGTCGGCCCTCGGCCTCGCCCTCGTCGGCCCGCTCGCCCTGATCGGCGCGCGCCGCTACCCCGGACCGGTCGTGGCCGTCGTCGCGATCGCCGCGGGGGCCGACCTGCTGCTGTCCGGCAACACCGACGGACCCCCCTACATCGCCTTCGCCTTCGCGATCGGCTCGGCGATCGTGCGCGGCGCCCGGGTCTGGGCCTGGATCTCGATCGCGGTCAGCTGGGTCTCGACGATCGCGCTGTCGATGGTGTTCGGCATCGACTGGCAGCCGTGGCGGATCGCGGGAATCACCGTCGGAATCCTCCTGCTCGTGGGAGCCGCGGAGGGCGTGCGAACCCGCGCCGAGCGCGCCGAGCGCTTCCGCCAGACGCTCGCCGTGCGGCGGCAGTCCGAAGTGCAGGCCGAGCGCGTGCGCATCGCCCGCGAGCTGCACGATGTGCTGGCCCACTCGCTCAGCCAGATCAACGTGCAGGCCGGAGTCGGGCTGCACCTGATGGACAAGCAGCCGGACAAGGCGGCCGAGGCCCTGGCCAGCATCAAAGAGACGAGCAAGACCGCTCTCGACGAGGTGCGCGCCGTGCTCGGAATCCTGCGGGCGGAGGGCGGGGCCGACCCCGCTGCACCGCTGGTGCCGGAACCGGACCTCTCGCGACTGGCCGGACTCGCGGCATCCGTCACCTCGCAGGGCGTCGAGGTCGTGCTCGACAACCGCCTCGGCGAGGTTCCGCAAGCCACGGGGCTCGCGATCTACCGCATCGTGCAGGAGTCGCTGACGAACGTCGTGAGGCACGCGCGTGCCTCGAGCGCACGGGTCGAGCTGGGGGAGACCCCGGGCCACTACTCGGTCACGGTGACCGACGACGGAACCGGCGTAGCCGACAGCCACGACACCCACAGCACCGGCGGGCGCGGCCTGCTGGGCATGCACGAACGGGCCGAGCTGCTCGGCGGAACGCTCGACGCCGGCCCGCTGCCCGGCGGGGGCTTCCGCGTGACCGCGACACTTCCGAAGAAAGAGGCACCCCAGTGATCCGAGTCGCCATCGCAGACGATCAGCAGCTCATCCGCGGGGGATTCCGCAGCCTGCTCGAGTCGGAGCCCGACATCGAGGTGGTGGGCGAGGCCGGCACGGGTGTGGAGGCCGTGGCGCTCGTCACGGCGCAGCGTCCCGACGTCGTCCTCATGGACATCCGTATGCCCGACGGCGACGGCCTCTGGGCCACCGGGCAGATCGCGGCCGACCCCGCCCTCGCGGGCACGCACATCGTGATCGTCACCACCTTCGAGCTCGACGAGTACGTGGGAGAGGCGATCCGCGCGGGCGCGAGCGGCTTTCTCGTGAAGGACACCGAGCCGGTCGAGCTGATCCGCGCCGTGCGGGTGGTGGCCGGCGGCGACGCCCTGCTCAGCCCGGGCGTCACGAAACGCCTCCTCGAGCGCATCGCCGGCGGTCTCAGCGAGGCGCCGGACACCGCGCAGCTGAACGTGCTCACCGACCGCGAGCGCGAGGTTCTCGGCCTCGTGGGGCTCGGGCTCACCAACGACGAGATCGGACGCGAGCTGTTCCTCAGCCCGCTCACGGCGAAGACCCACGTCTCGCGAATCATGTCGAAGCTGGCGGCGCGCGATCGGGTTCAGCTCGTCGTCGTCGCCTACGAGACCGGACTGGTGCGCGCCGGCCGTTCATAGTGCCGCCCACCGACGTAGCCGCCCGCTCCGATCTGCGCCGAACGGAGTACCCCGGGTGCCTCCGCCGGGCAGATTCGGATTCGCCTCGAGCCGGTCAGGCTGATCCCAATGGCTCCGCCGGAGCCCCGAACGAATGGATCGACCGTGTTCACAACACTCGCCGCACTACCGATCGCAGCTCATGCCGGAGGCCCGTGGGGCGCCGGATGGCTCTTCCTGCTCATCCCTCTGCTCTGGATCGGGTTCTTCGCGCTGATCGCGTTCGTCGCGTTCCGCGCCCGCCGGGCCGCATTCGCCGACGGCCACGGTCCGCGCTGGGCCACCCCCTCGCGCAACGCCGAGTCGACACTGGCCGAACGGTTCGCCCAGGGCGACATCGACGAGCAGGAGTACCGGGCCCGTCTCGAGGTTCTGCGCGCCAACGCCCTTCCCCGGTCGCCGCGCAAGGGCTGAGCTCACGCGATAGTCTCTCTCTTGGCCAATTTCCGGCCGAGAGGGAGACTGCAGTGAACACCTGGATCACCGAGAACTCGATGATGGTCGTCATCGCGCTGGCGGTGGCCTCCGGAGTGCTCCTCATCACCACCGTGATCCTCCTCGTGGCGTACGCCCTCGCCCGCCGCAGCCGACAGCGCGAGGCGAGCCGTCGCATCCGCCTCGAGCGCGAGCGCATCGACCTCGAGCTCTCGCTCGCCGAGCAGACCGCGCGCATGCGCATCATCCGCGAGCTGCACGACTTCGCCGTGCACGACATGACGACGATCATCGGTCAAGCGGATGGCGCCGGCTTCGCCGGCGACACCGACCCCACGGTGGCCGTGCGCGCCGCGGGCACGATCGGGGAACTCGCCCGCACCACCCTCGCCAATCTGCGCCGCGTCATGACCGTGGTGCGCGAGGGCGAGGCGGAGACCGAAGTTCAGCCGCGGCTCGAGAGCTTCCGCGCCCTGTTCACGGTGATGGGCGACGCCGGCCTGCGCATCTCCTTCACCGAGACGGGGGAGCGCTTCGACCTGCAGCCCGGCGCCGACCTCGCGCTCTACCGCATCCTCGAGGAGTCGCTCGGCAACGCCCTCAAGCACGGAGGAGCCGGCACCCAGGTGACCGTGCTGTTCACGTGGAAGGAGGAGGGCTTCCAGCTGCGCGTCGACGACGACGGTGTGCGCAACGAGCTGCGCCGCTCCGGCCTCAACCCGAACGACGCTACCCAGCACCGCCCGGGCGAGATCGACGACGACCTGTTCGCCCTCACCGGTGTGATCGGCGGGGCCGGCATCACCGAGATGCGCGAGCGCACCGAGCTGTTCGGCGGCGTATTCACCTCGACCCTCAACGCGGGGGTCGGGTTCTCCGTCGCCGCGAGCTTCCCGTCGCTGCGCTATCACAACGGCGTGCACGGGGTGAATCTCGAGCAGTAGGCCCGCCCTGCCTACTCGTCGAGGTTGTCTACCCCGGGCATCCACTCGAGGCCCTCGGAGCCCCAGCCGCTCTTCTTGATCTCCTTCGTCGCCGCCTTCGCGTGCTTGTACTCGAGGCGGTCCGCGTAGAGGATTCCGTCGAGGTGGTCGAACTCGTGCTGGAAGATGCGTGCGAGCCAGCCGGAGGCCCTGATCTCGAAGGGCTCGCCGTTCAGGTCGACCGCCTTCAGGATGGCGAGCTCCGCGCGGCGCAGGGGGTAGCGCGCACCCGGGATCGAGAGGCATCCCTCGGACTCGTCGTCTTCATCCGCCTCTCCGACGGGGGGAGGGCTGATCCACAGCTCGGGGTTGATGGCCTCGCCGCGCCAGAGCACGCCGTCGTCGTCCTCCCAGTCGTAGACGAAGAGCCGGAGCCCGACGCCCACCTGCGGGGCCGCGAGGCCGACGCCCGGGGCGAGCTGCATCGTCTCGTACATGTCGGCGACGAGGGTGCGCAGCGAGTCGTCGAACTCGGTGACGGGTGCGGCGGGGGAGTGGAGAACGGAGTCGCCAGTGATTCGAATAGGGAGTACGGCCATTCGTCAAGAATATCGGAGCGGCAGCGGGTACCTTTGACGGGTGCCGCCAGAACTCAGCGACCTAACGGACCAGATTTCACTGACACCCGACCAGTACATCGGTATTCCGATCGCGCTCGTCGGGGCAGTGTTCCTCGCTCTGGGTACCCAATTCCAGCATCGCGGGGTCACCAAGGTCGAGAACAGCCTCGGCTCCGGGGCGAAGGCCGGCCTCAACGTCCGCCAGCTCAAGGCCCTGTTCGCACGCCCCTCCTGGGTGATCGGCACCGTGATGCTCGCGCTGGCCATTGTTCTGCAGCTGCTGAGTCTCAAGTTCGCGCCGCTCATCATCGTGCAGCCGCTCGGCGCCGTGGCCCTCGTGGTCACCGCCATCGTCAACTCGCGCATCAGCAAGGTGAAGCTGGGGCGCAAGGCGATCCGCTCGATCCTGTTCTGCGTTGTCGGCGTCGGCCTGTTCGTCACCGTCGCCTCGCCCTTCGCCAAGTCGTCGCCGATCACCGCGAACCAGCTCGCGACCGTGCTGATTCTGCTCTGCATCGTGCTGGTGATCTTCGCCGTGATCTTCGTCACGCTGCGCAAGCGCTTCAAGGCCGTCTTCTACATCCTCGGCGCCGGTGTGCTCTTCGGCTTCGTCGCCACTCTCGCCAAGACCGTGATCGACCGCATCTCCACCATCACCATGGACGGGTTCAAGCCGGACAGCGCGGAGTGGCTCACACTGCTCTGCATCATCGCGCTGCTCGCGGCATCCGCTCTCGGAAGCTACTTCGTGCAGTCCGCGCACGCCCACGGCCCGCCCGACCTCGTCGTGGCCGGGCTCACGGTGATCGACCCGCTCGTCGCAGTCACGATAGGTATCGTTGTGCTGAACGAAATGGCGGGCGCTCCGCTGTGGACGATGTTCGCCCTGCTCATCGCGGGAGGAATCGCCATCTACGGCGTGTTCCTGCTGTCTCGCGTCCACATGCCAACACCTGAGGAAACCGTTGCCTGACTCACCCAGCAAACCGACCACCGAGAAGCCCCTGCGCATCGTCATCGGCGCAGACACCTTCGCGCCCGAGATCAACGGCGCGGCCACCTTCGCGGCGCGTCTCGCGGCGGGCCTGGTCGAGCGCGGACACGACGTGCACATCGTGGCGGCCGCGCCGTCGCGCAGGCACGGCACCTTCACCGAGGTGATCGAGGGCCAGCCGATGACGGTGCACCGCCTGAAGAGCTGGCGCTGGTACCCGCACCCGTGGCTCCGCTTCGCGCTGCCCTGGCAGATCGAGAAGAACAGCGCCCGCATCCTCGACGAGGTGAAGCCCGACGTCGTGCACTTCCAGTCGCACATCATCATCGGACGCGGGCTCTCGAATCAGGCGCAGAAGCGCGGCATCCGTGTCGTGGGAACCAACCACTTCATGCCGGAGAACATGCTCGAGCACACCCTGCTGCCGAAGTTCGTCGTGCCCTTCGCCGTGCGCGCCGCGTGGGCGGCAGCCGCCCGCTCCTTCGGACGCGCCGAGGTGGTCACCACGCCGACTCGCAAGGCCGCCGACTTCCTCGAGCACTACACCAAGCTGACCGACGTGCTCGCGATCTCCTGCGGAGTCGACGCCCACCACTACACCCCCGACTTCGAGCCGCGCACCGAGAATGTCATCCTGTTCGTCGGACGCATCACCAACGAGAAGCAGCTCGACAAGCTGATCCGCGCCTTCGTGCTGATCGATCCGTCGCTGAACGCGCGCCTCGAGCTGGTGGGCGGCGGCGAGCAGGAGAACAGCCTGAAGTCGCTCGCCACGCAGCTCGGCGTGCGCGACCGCGTGACCTTCACCGGCTACGTCGACGAGGACTACCTGCGCAATGCGCTCACCCGCGCCACCGTCTTCGCGATGCCCTCGATCGCCGAGCTGCAGAGCATCGCCACCATGGAGGCCATGGCCTCCGGGCTGCCCGTCGTCGCCGCCAACGCCATGGCCCTGCCGCACCTCGTGCATGATCAGGAGAACGGCTTCCTGTTCGAGCCCGGCAACGTGGAGGAGTTCGCCGCCCGCCTGACCGACGTGCTCACCATGCCCGAGGAGCGCCTCCAGGAGTTCAAGCGCGAGAGCCTGCGCATCGTGGCCGCCCACGACATCCAGCGCACGCTCACCACCTTCGAGGCCATCTACCGCGGGGAGCCGATCCCCGACCTCACCCTCGCGGTGCCGGAGATCAAGCCGGCCCCGTAGGCCGCGCCGCTACCGCCGGAGTCTCGGGGCGCTTCGCTTGCCCGACCGGAGTCTCGGGGCGCTTCGCCGCCCGATCTCCGGTCGGTGAGCGGATGCCGCGGCCGGCACGGAGGGGAATCTGCACTTGACCGACAATTCCTCCTCCCTCATCCGCTCATTGGGCAAAATCTCCTCCCTGACGACCCGCCCCCGCCTGCCGGACCTGGGCGGGCGAGCCTGTATCGTAGATCTCCGGTGGCCCCGGGGCCGCCGGTGCCCGCTCCGGTGACCGGGGCGAGCGCGGGGTGGTAGCTCAGCTGGTTAGAGCAGCGGACTCATAATCCGTCGGTCACGGGTTCAAGTCCCGTCCGCCCTACCGATGATCACTGGGATGCGGGAGTACCCTCTCGACTCCACGAAAGCTAGAGCGCTCCGCACGCACTCCGAGATGGGCGACGCCGATAAACTCAGGGCATGAAATGGCCCGAATCGGCGTTTGGCGATAGCGTCGCTGGTTTGCTGGCTAATGGGTGATGCGCCCACCCGCGTTCTCGTCGCCGCGGGGTCCGGTCGCTACGGCGACCCGTGGCATCCGCTCGCCGCGACCGCACGGCTCGTCGCCGAGATTCTCGCCGGCGACGGATGCGCGGTGACGGTCAGCGACGACGTCGACGACGCGCTCACCCGTCTGCACGGGGTGGACCTGCTGGTGGTCGACGCCGCCGACCCCTGGCGCAACGGGGAGACCGGGGTGGGGGCGGCGCCCGGCGCACGCGAGGGGCTCGCCGAGGCTCTCGGGCGGGGGATCGGCGTGCTCTCCGTGCACAACTCGGTATCGAGCCTGCGCGACTATCCGCAGTGGCGCGCGGCGATCGGGGGCGAGTGGATGCCGGGGAGGTCGTGGCACCCGCCCCTCGGCCGGTCCGAGGTCACCCGTGTCGACGACGATCACGAGATCACCCGCGGGCTCGCACCGTTCGCCCTCGTAGACGAGCTCTACACCGACCTCGCGGTCGACGACGACGTGCGGGTGCTGCTCGCGCACGCCCGCGACGGAGTCGCGCATCCGCTTCTCTGGACACGCGAGCACCTCGCGTCGCGCGTCGTCGTCTCGGCCCTCGGGCACGACGAGCGCTCCTTCGCATCCGAGGAGCACCGCACGCTGCTCGTGCGCGCGGCACGCTGGGCCGCCGCTCCCGGCACCTGAGGAGGACCGATTTGGGCGGCTGCCGACGCTCGTGCAGGATGGTCGGAGCACGACGTCAGCGGCCACCCTCCGGAGGCCTTCCGTGCGAGCAGAACCCAGGACACTGAGATGCCCACTCCCTCTGTAGACCTCCACCCGCTGCCCGGCGACTACGTGATCGCCCGCCTGCCTGCGACCGCCCGCGTGCCTGAAGGCCTGCTGAGTCTCCCTCCGACCGAGGGATACGTCTCGATAACCCGCACGCCTCAGGAGCTTTCGATCGTGTGTCGCGCCGAAAGCGCACCGGCACACGCCGAGATCGACGGTCCCTGGCGAGCACTGTACGCGGGCGGTCCGATCCCGTTCGGGTTGACGGGAGTCGTCACCTCTCTCGTCGCCCCGCTGTCGGCGGCGGGATGCCCCGTGTTCGTTGTGTCGACATTCGACGGGGACGTTCTGATGGTGCAGTCGGCGGACTACGGACGAGCTCGCGATCTGCTGGGAGAGGCGGGCCACACTCTGGTCTGAGGTGGCCGCGCGGCCGCTGCGACGACCGCACGGCGCAGGGTTAGGGAACGATGACTGCGCGACCGCGGATGCTGTTCGCGGCGAGGTCCTCGTAGGCCTTCGGGCCGTCGTCGAGACTGTAGGTCTCGGTCTGCACGTGGATCTTGCCGGCACGGGCGAGGTCGAGAACCTCGATCAGCTCGGAGCGGGAGCCCCAGTACGGGATGCGGACGGCCACGTCGAAGGCGATCGCCCCGAAGCCGAGGGTCATCATGCCTCCGCCGATACCCACGATGGTGACATCCGAATCGACGGCGGCCACGCTCTGGGCGAGCGTCATCGTCGGGTTCGCGCCGACGAAGTCGAAGACGGCGTTCGCGCCGAGTCCGCCGGTGATCTCGCGGATCTTGTCGGCCGCGGTCGCGTCGCTGATCAGGACGACATCGGCACCGACCTCGGTGGCGAGCTTCAGCTTCTCGTCGTTGACGTCGAGGGCGATGACGGTCGCGCCCGAGAGTGCCTTGAGGATCTGGATGCCGACGTGTCCGAGTCCGCCCGTGCCGATGACGACGGCGAAGGTGCCTGCCCCGAGCTTCGGCAGCGAGCGCTTGATCGCGTGGTACGGGGTGAGCCCGGCGTCGGTGAGCGAGACGTTCTGCACGGGGTCGAGATCGCCGAGCGGCACGAGGTGACGGGCATTGTCGACGATCATGTACTCCGCCATCGAGCCCTGGCTGCCGAGTCCGGGAGGGCGGATGCCTTCTGCCGCCGCGTTGGTGCAGTAGTTCTCCATGCCCATCGAACAGTTGTGGCAGCGGCCGCAGCCCCACGGTCCGTAGACCGCGACGGCGTCGCCGACCTTGAGCGTCGAGTCGACGCCCTCGCCGATCTCGTGCACGATTCCGGCGCCCTCGTGCCCGAGGGTCAGCGGCAGCGGGTAGTTCTGCTCGAGGTAGTCCTTCTCGGGGAGGTTCATGACCCAGTCGTCGGAATGGCATACGCCGCCCGCCGTGATCTTGAGCAGTACCTGGCCGGGTCCGGGGGTGGGGATCGGGATGTCGACGACTACGGGTGGTTGTCCGACTTCGACGTAACGGAGGGCTTTCACGGGTCCTTCTTTCCTTGCGGATCGAGAGGTCTGCCGCGGATTGCGGTAGGCAGGGAGCAGTCGATCACGCACTCTCATTATCCGCGACACGTGACGCTTTACGCGAAAGTCGCGCACGGGAATCCGAATGGGGGCTCCGGCGGTACCCGGATCGACGGAGTCTCCCTGCGGCGCGCGTTCGGGAGTCGAATGGTTGTGCGGGTATCGGCGCCACGTGCCGAATCCGTCGGTACTCGGTCTGAAGCCCGCCCAGAAGGAGAACCGCGTGACCGCCCCCACCATGGCCTCTGCCAGAGCACACGACACGCCCGTGCACCGCACCGGGATCCTGGTGATCGTGCTCGTCAGCTACTTCATGATCATCCTCGACAACTCGATCATCTTCACCGGCCTGCCGTCGATCCAGGCCGAGCTCGGCTTCTCGACCACCGGACTGTCGTGGATCCAGGACGCCTACACGCTCACCTTCGGCGGGCTCCTACTGCTGGGCGCCCGCGCCGGCGACATCCTCGGTCGCCGCCGGCTGTTCATCATCGGACTCGTCATCTTCACCGTCGCGTCGATGGCGGTCGCCTTCTCGCCCAGCGGCGGTTGGATGATCGGCGCGCGCGCGTTCCAGGGGGTGGGCGCGGCGATCGTGGGACCCACCTCGCTCGCCCTGCTGACCGCCACGTTCCCCGCCGGCACGGAGCGCAACCAGGCTGTGGCCTGGTACGCCGCCACCGCCGGCATCGGGGCGAGTCTCGGAATGGTGATCGGCGGAGTCTTCGCCGACCTGGTGTCGTGGCGGGCCGGATTCTTCATCAACGTGCCGATCGGCATCGTGATGATCCTCCTCGGCATCCGCTACCTCGTCGAACAGCCACGCAGCGGAGGCCGTTTCGACGTCTCGGGTGCCGTGTGCTCGACCCTGGGAATGGGCGCGCTCATCTTCGGTATCGTCAGCTCGGCCGAGGCCGGCTGGGCATCCCCGGCCACTCTCGGACCGATCGCGGCGGGGGTGGTGCTCCTCGTCGTCCTCGTCGTGAACGAGGCGCGGGTGCGCCAGCCGATCATGCCGCTCCGCCTGTTCGCGAGCCGCGAGCGCTCGGGCGCCTACGCGATCCGGTTTCTCTACCTCGGCGCAATGATGGGATTCTTCTTCTTCATCACGCAGTTCCTGCAGGAGGTCTTCGGCTGGTCGCCCCTGCAGGCGGGCTTGGGATTCCTTCCGATGACGGTGGTGAACTTCGGTGTCGCCCTCCTGGTTCCGCGGCTGCTCCGCCGGACGCCGCCGGTCGTGCTGCTCGCCGTCGGCGTGGTCGCCACCCTGGTCGGCATGGCGTGGCTGAGCATGGTCGGAGCCGACAGCACGTTCGTCACCGGCGTCGCGCTGCCGATGGTTCTGATCGGTCTCGGCCAGGGACTCACCTTCGCTCCGCTGACGAGTTTCGGCATCCACGGCGTGCGGTCGGAGGACGCGGGTGCCGCCTCGGGCGTGCTCAACACGGCTCACCAGCTGGGAAGCTCGCTCGGACTCGCCGTGCTCGTCACGCTCGGCGCGACGGCCGTCGGCTCTGGGAACTCCGGTCGGGTCGCCGACGTCGTCACCCGGGTCGACGTGGCGCTCACCGGATCCAGCGTCATGCTGGCTGTCGCCTCCGTCGTCATCGCCGCGGTCATCCTGCCCGCCTACGTCATCGGGAGACGTCGGGCGGCCACCCGATGAGCGACGACGAGGCGCAGATCCTCCGCGCGAACACCGATCAGAACCGGTGGATGGTGGAAGCCGATACGCACGCCCTCGAGGCGCTCCTGACTCCGGGCTTCGAGCTCGCCCACATCACCGGGTACGCGCAGCCGAAGGCGGAATGGCTCGAGGAGATACGCTCCGGCGGAATGGCCTACCCCCGCTCTACTGCGTCCGGGCGTCGAGGCGCTGCCCGGGCAGCCCCTCGGTGGTCCACGCGGCGAGGAGTCGCAACGCGTCGGCGGAGGCGCTGCCCGGTTCTGCCGTGTAGACCATGAGGCTCAGGCCGGGCTGCCCGGGGAACGACATGGCCTCGTACGAGAGGTCGATGTCGCCGACGAGTCGGTGGTGGATCCTCTTCAGACCCGTCTGGTGCTCGTGGACGTCGTGGGACGCCCACAGGACACGGAAGTCCTCGCTGCGCGTGGCGAGTTCGCCGATCAGGTCGGACAGCGCGCGGTTGAAGGGATCGCGGGCGGCCGCGACACGCAGCATCGCAGCACTCATCGCCGACACCTCATCCCACTCCGGGTAGAACTGCTTCGCCCGTTCGTCGAGATGGATGTAGCGGGCGAAGTTGGCAGAGCCGTCGCCAGAATCGTAGAGGTCGGCATACAGAGCGCGGCCGAGCGGGTTGACGGCGACGATGTCGTGGCACTCGTTCTGAACCGCCGCCGGCATGTCGGTCATCTGATCGAGGATCAGCTGGAGCACGGGGCGGATCTTCGGCGGGGC
>Ga0247813_10002672_pt1 | contig 11991 bp, 13 predicted proteins | sample UWRJL169409C1_FD_180719 | JGI IMG/M metagenome (GOLD analysis project Ga0247813, IMG submission 180719) | Plant litter microbial communities from Arlington Agricultural Research Station in Wisconsin, United States - UWRJ-L169-409C-1 | ecosystem: Environmental > Terrestrial > Plant litter >... | reverse complement strand
CATCAATTATATGTTATCCTGTCAAAATCAATCAAATTATGCAGAATCAAACGCTCATTCAATATTTTCATTGGTATTATAATGAACCGGATAAATTATGGGTTAAAGCGGCAAAAGAAGCCCTGAATTTGAAACAACTCGGTATCACTACCGTTTGGTTTCCTCCTGCAAATAAAGGTAGCAATGGGGGATATTCAGTTGGCTATGAATCGTATGATTTATACGATTTGGGAGAATTTGATCAGAAAAATTCAGTAGAAACTAAATATGGGAGTAAAGACGAATATTTAGCGGCAATCGGTGCCCTTCACGAACAGGAGATAGGCGTTTTGGCCGATATCGTTTTTAATCATAAAGCTGGAGGAGATGAGCTTGAAAAAATAACCGTTAGAAAAGTAAATGAAGAAAACAGGGAAGAATTTATTTCTGAGAACATGGAAATCGAAGCTTGGACAAAATTCACATTCCCAGGGCGAAATGGAAAATATTCTGACTTCATTTGGGATCATCAATGTTTTAGCGGAGTAGATTGGGCAGAAGATACAAAGGAAACTGCTATTTTTTCTATTCAGAACGAATATGGAGAAAGCTGGGAAAAGGTTCCATCCAATGAATTGGGGAATTATGATTACCTCATGTTTAACGATATCGATTACCGTAACGAAGCAGTTAAGCAGGAGTTAAAAGATTGGGGTCATTGGTATTATGAAACTACAAAAATTGATGGATTTCGGTTAGATGCCGTAAAGCACATCTCGTCAGAATTTGTGAACGAATGGATAGATGATATGAAAGCCACTTTTAATCGTGATTTTTTTATCGTAGCCGAAAACTGGAATATTGAAGAGGTAGCGGAGTTGGAAGAATATATTGAAATTACAGAGGGGCGAACGCAGCTGTTTGATTCCCTACTTCACCATAATTTCTATTTAGCCTCTACAGCTGGGAAGGCATATAATTTAATGACTATTTTCGACAATACACTCGTTCAACGTAACCCGATGAGAGCTGTTACGTTTGTAGATAATCATGATTCTCAACCCCTACAAGCACTAGAATCTTATGTAGATTTTTGGTTTAGACCTTTAGCTTATGCGATTATTTTATTGCGTGAAGGAGGTATTCCCTGTGTTTTCTACACGGATGTTTATGGGGCAAATTACGAAGATGAAGGAAAGTCTATAGAATTAATTGGGGTAGAAGAACTTTATCCATTATTAGAAATCCGAAAAGAAAAGGCTTATGGCACGCAGATTGATTATTTAGATCATCCGAATTGTATTGGGTGGACTAGAGCTGGGGATGAAGAACATTCCAATTCAGGCTTTGCGGTGTTGATGAGTAATGGAGATGAAGGGTTTAAAGAAATGGAAATTGGTGTCGAATTTAGTGGTAAAACATTTATCGATTTCCTGGGGAATAGAGCAGAGCAAGTTACAGTGAATGAAGAGGGTAAAGGAGAGTTTTTCTGTAATGGGGGAAGTGTTTCGGTGTGGGTTCTGGCAAATTAATTTTTGTAGGATTTATTTATCTAGCAGAGCGTATTTCGCTAAATCCTACTAATTCTTCCCATCTTCCTCCGGGTTTTCTGTAGTATATATATACCTGATAACTATTGTTGGTTTCAAAAAATGAGCCTTCAAAAAAAGTATCGTCAATTTTTTTCAGCTCATCTACCCAAACGTATTTATAATCGTACAAGCCTTGTTTTAATTTAATAGTAGCGATATATTTTTTTCTAGCAGAGTCATAGGTTAATTGATTAGCATCATTTAACGTATAGTTATTAAAACCACCGACTACATATATTGAGCCATTTTGGTTTGGTGGCGTGGCACTTAGGCTAAAAATAACTTTTGCGTAATCGCTGTCGGTAGTTGGTTGTCTTCCATCCTGATTACGGATAAAGAAATTTCCATTTTCGTCGAATTGATTGCTATATCTTGCCGTACTATTAGACACGTCTGTAAATAATACTGCGGTGTTAATGGTATCGATATAAATATCTTGAACATGTTCTGCTTTGTAACGGAAACTGCGGGTGTCGAACTTTCTGAACTCATTTCCTCCCCAAAACTCATTCGCGTTCAACTCATTGTAAACCAATGATCCTTGTTTGATAAAAATGGGCTTTGTATTTAAAATACTTGTATTCGGGTTGTTATTTTGCATCACGATTGCCTTAATATCTTGATGAGGATTTTGTATGGGCATTTGATGAAAAATCGTGAAATTAACTTTCTGTTTTTTAAATCTGTCGGCTACATTACTGCTTGCCACTACTTCGGCACCAACATTGAGTGCCGGATCGAGTACAAAAAAACGTTGGGATAAAATGGGTTTATTTTTATTGGAGTTTTCGTAAACCTTTAATAAATAATTTCCAGCAATTTTCGGCTTAATTTGCTCGTTTGGAAGCTTAAGCTCATAATGCGTAAACTTTTGTAAGGTATTAAACGAGTAGCTATACTTGGTAATAATATCTTCGTTAAAACTCTCCAGATAATCGATTGAGTTAATTCTAGAAGGTTTCCAATCTGAGGTGCAATGCTCAACTGTGTAAGAATATCCGCGATTTCCTCCTTTTAAATCATCGAAGCCTACGGTAATCGTCTCACTGCTTTTTAGCGTATAAATAGGAACAGACTGCTCTTTTTTGGAGTTATAGCACTCTACGGTCTTAATATTGGCCTGATAAACTTTATTTTCGTATGCAAATTGCGCATTTGCACCAAAGGTAAAAAATGCGATAAAGATAATCAGGCCAACTAATCTCATTATTCTAATTCCATAATTTCGGCAGCTAGCTCTTCCCATGTCTTTTGAGCATGATCTAACAACGCCTTTTCAGCTACATAACGCTTATTTGCTTCATCTAGTTTATGGGCATTCGAATAAATTTCTTCGCTAGCTAATTCGGCTTCCACGGCTTTAACGCTTAACTCGAATGCCGCTATTTCTTCTTCTGTACGCTTTAACTTATCGTTAAGTTTCTTGAGTTGTTGTTGTACATTCGCAGGAGCTTGTTCAACGGGTTTCTTTTTTTCTTCGACAGTGGGTTTTACAGGTATTGGCTTCGGAGTAGGAATAACTCGTTTACTGTTCCATTCCTCATATTCAGCATAGGTGCCTGGGTATTCCTTTATTTTTTCTTCCTCAATAAACCAGATCTTATTAGCTACATGATCTAAAAAATAACGGTCGTGAGATACCGAAATGAATGTTCCTTCATATTGTTGTAGCGCCTGGATTAGGATATTAACCGACTGGATGTCTAAGTGGTTGGTTGGCTCATCTAAAATTAAGAAATTTGAGTCTGTAGTTAAGGATTTTGCTAAAGCAACTCTAGATTTTTCACCCCCAGACAATACCTTAATTTTCTTGAAAACATCATCTCCTGTAAATAAAAAACAGCCTAATATACCTCTTAATTCTGTATCGGTGTGTTTAGGCGCAAAGGCCTGTAATTCTTCTAGGATAGTATTTTCTAGATGCAGAGATTCTAATTGATGTTGTGCAAAGAAAGTAGTAGTTACATTATGCCCAGTTTCAATCTTTCCGTTAAATCCCTCTGCTCCGGCAATCATTCTTAATAAGGTAGATTTACCTTTACCGTTTGCTCCGATTAACGCAATTTTATCTCCTTTTTCAATCAAGCCATCTGCATCTTCTAAAATATCGATGTTGGGATAGGCTTTAGTTGCATTTTCTACCTTAATTACGTGTCTGCCACTAGGTTTAGAAAATTTGAAGCTAAAATTAACTGTCGGATTATCATCATCTACATCTTCCACACGCTCCATTTTATCTAAGGCTTTCATACGCGATTGGGCCATTTTAGCCTTACTCGCTTTCGCCTTGAAACGCTCAATTAAACGCTCTTCTTGCTTAATTTTTGCTTGTTGATTTTTAAATTCCCCTTTTTGTATCTCACCGCGTAAAGATTTCTCTTCAACGTAGAATGAATAATTGCCTGCATAAACTGTGAGTTTACCTTTTCTGGATTCTACTGTTTTGCGAACAATTTTGTCTAAGAAATACCTATCGTGAGAAACGATTACAATCGCCCCTTCAAAACCTCCCAAATAGTTTTCTAACCATTTAATTGAAGGCAAATCCATGTGGTTGGTCGGCTCATCCAATAATAAAATATCGGGGGTTTGCAATAGGATTTTAGCCAACATCACCCGCATCCGCCAACCCCCAGAGAAGGTATTGAGCGGCCGATGTTGATCTGCAGTACTAAATCCTAAACCTGCCAAAATTTCATTTGCACGATATTCAATATTATAACCATCCAGTGCTTCAAACTCTTGTTGTTTATCGCTCAGTTTGTATAAAGTTTCTTCGCTGTAATCTGTTTCAATTTTTTTTAACAGCTCTTCAATTTCATCATGCAATTGGTTTTGGCGCTCGAAAGCTTCCATGGCCACGTGCAAAATGGTATGATGAGATTCGTATGAAAGTAAATCCTGGTTCAAATAGCCAATTTTTAAATCTTTCGCCATCGAGATACTACCCGATGAAGGTGCATATTCTCCTACAATTATTTTTAGTAAAGTAGACTTTCCGGTACCATTAGCACCAATTAGTCCAACTCTGTCGCCTGGTTTAATATGCCAGTTTGCTTCGTCGTATAAGGCCCTTGAGCCGATTAGGAAGGTTAAGTCGTTTATAGAAATCATTTCGAAAGCAAAAATACGAATTTCATCTTCCATTTTACATTATTCCCTATGATTTGTTAAGTTATGTTAACAGATTACAGCCTTGTCAAATTCAGGAGATATATTCGTTTTAAATATTTTAAAAATGAAGAAGAAGCTGTTAGTTATTAGCATTCCTATTATTATTTCTATTATAGGCATTATTTGGTTCCAAATCGATTGGATAAATAAAACGTATACACAGGAAACCAAAAAGATGAATTCATTGGTCGATACCGCTTTGCGTAAAGCAATAGTAGAGATAGACAACGAACAACAGGATACTGTTGCCAAATTTTTAGTTCCAACACTGAGGATATTAACAGATAGTGTTAGTTTAATCTTCTCTGCTAACGGCGATTCATTAGTTTTAAAGCTGAATAACACATTTGCCTATGAAGAAGGTGATTATTCTTTAGAAAGACAGATGTACGATGTAGGAAGGGTGGAAGTAAATTGGCCTATGTATGATATTTTTCCAAAGCAGATGCTAAAGAAACTCGGGTATTTAGCCTCTGGAGGTGATAAAATAATTACGGATAAGCTGGATGAAATTATGTTCCGTTTTATGAGGACTAGTGATTCATTGTACTACAAATCGGATAGCACTAAAATTGATAGGTATATGCATAAGCATTTATTATCTTTTGGCATAGATAACCCTACACACTTATATTTTTTTAAGGGAGGAAACAGGCAAATGCAAACTACACAAGCCCTTAACAACATTATTAAAGAATATAAACCTATAGGTATAAATCGATATACAGGCGAAAGAAGATGGGTTGGTGTTTATGTAGGTGATCAAAATCGTTATATTTTATCGCAAATGCTGTTTGGTAGCCTATTATCCATCGTACTTATCCTCATTATGATTGGTTCTTTTATTTATTTAGTCAATACAATTTTACAGCAAAAGCGTTTAGCAGAAATGAAAGATGATTTTATAGATAATTTAACACATGAGTTTAAAACCCCGATAGCCACCATTGGCGTAGCCATTGAGGGACTTCAAAATTTTAATGCTTTAAACGATAAGGAGAAAACGGATCGATACTTAACTATTTCCAAAAATGAGCTCAATCGGTTAAATAATATGGTTTCTAATGTGTTAAGTGTATCGTCGCAAGAAAAAAGGAACATTGAATTAAATATAACTCGAATAGATTTAACTAAAATGTTGAGTGAGGTAATTGGAATGGAACAGTTTAGATCGGATAAAGAAGTACAATTTAGCTTAACTGTAGATCAAGAAGTAAATTTATTAAGAGTAGATCCCGTGCACTTTAAAAACATATTGACCAATTTAATAGATAACGCCGTAAAATATGCAAATGATACCGTGGAAATTATTATTTCTGCACGTAAACAAGAGAGCAATGTCTTATTGCTAATTAAGGATAATGGAATAGGAATTCCTTCATCAGCAATAAAACATGTATTTGATAAATTTTATCGGGTTTCGAACGGCAATATATATAATGTGAAGGGAATCGGATTGGGTTTGAGCTACGTAAAATCCATTGTTTTAGCGCACAAAGGTACCATCACCGTAAAAAGTGAAATCAACGTAGGCACTGAGTTCAGTATTTTGATACCTTTAGATTAATGGGAAATTTTACTGTTTTACTAGCCGAAGACGAAACCGCACTGGCTCATATTGTTAGAGAGAGTTTGGAAGAAAGAGGGTACAAAGTTATTTTATGTGCAAATGGTGAAATTGCTTTAAAGTTGTATTCAGAATCTAAACCAGATATCGTGGTGCTTGATATTATGATGCCATTGATAGATGGTTTTACTGTTGCAAAGCAAATTAGGCTCAAAGATCAGCAAACGCCCATTGTATTTTTAACCGCAAAATCTCAGACCAAAGATGTAATCACAGGTTTTGAGCTCGGTGCTAACGATTATCTAAAAAAACCGTTCAGTATCGAAGAATTAATTGTTAGAATACAAGTACAACTAAGCAAGCGTGGTATACTGGAAACGAATAATCAGTTAACTGTAGTCGAATTTAGGATTGGAAAATTCGTTTTCATTCCTAACAGGAATAGTATTGTTGATGATGTAAAAACCTACCGACTCACATCACGTGAAAGTGAAATCTTAAAAATTTTAATTCAAAATCAACAACAAATTGTACCTAAAGAAATGATATTGAATGCACTATGGGGCAATGATAGTTTTTTTAACGCACGCAGTTTGGATGTGTTTATCAGTAAATTACGTAAGCATTTGTCGACCGATATAGCTGTCCAAATTATTAACGTAAGAGGAGTGGGGTTTAAACTAGTTTTTTAAATATAGTTTATCAGCAATTTTTATTTGCTAATTAAATTTTAATTTTTACATTTGTACTGTAATAAAAATAATTACAGAATGAACAACGGAAGATTTGCCATCGCTTTGCACATTTTAACCTTGCTGGATAAAGCTAAAGGAGAATTGTTATCTTCTGAATATTTAGCGGGTAGCATTAATATCAATCCTGCAATGGTTCGTAAAGAGTTAAGTAATTTGCGCAACCACGGATTTGTAGAAAGTCGAGAAGGTAAAAATGGCGGTTCAACTCTCGCTAACTCTCCAGATCATATTACGTTGGGGTCAGTGTACGAAAGTGTTAAACAGGTTTCCTTCTTAGGCAATCAGAAAAATAGCCCAAATCCTAAATGCCCAGTGGGCAAGAATATTAATAAACATTTAGACAACTTATATCACAAGACTGAATTGGTGTTAATTAAGCAGTTAAGTACCCAGACCTTGGCAGATTTCAGTAATCAATTCAAATAGATTTTTTTTAAACTAAACTGTAACAAAATTAATTACAATTAACAATTATATGAACACAGATAAGTGATTTCCAGCAATTAATGCCATACGCTTATCCTAAAATTAAAAAAATGAAAATAGCAGTAATCGGGGCCACAGGATTTGTAGGCCAAAATTTAGTTAATGAATTATTAAATCGAGGAAATGAAGTCATCGCCATTGCGCGTAACACGGATAAAATTGATCACCAGTCTGAACGGCTAAGCAAAATAGCGGTAGACGTATTGGATGTTGAGCAGTTGGCAGCTTCCTTAAAAGGGGCTGATGCAGTAGTTAGCGCATTTAATGCAGGATGGACGAACCCTAATCTTTACAATGATACGATCAAAGGTGCAACAGCGATTCAAGAAGCTGTAAAGTTGTCGGGAGTAAAAAAGTATATTTTTATAGGTGGGGCAGGTACTTTACAAATTGACGGTAAGCAATTAGTAGATGGGCCACAATTTCCAGCAGACATTTACCCTGGGGCATCTGCAGTAAGAGATTATTTCAATGTGCTGAAAGAAGAAACAGCATTAGATTGGTTATTTTTTAGTCCAGCAATAGAAATGCATCCTGGTATAACCATCGGTCGTACCGGAAAGTATCGTTTAGGTAAAACTTCTCCTGTTTTTAATGAGGAGGGTCGCTCGATTTTATCGGTAGAAGATCTGGCGATTGTAATTGCCGATGAATTAGAAAGTAATGCGCATAACCGAGAACAGTTTACGGCGGCATATTAATTATATAGTAGGATAATTCGAGGAGGAAAGAGGAATTTTGAAATACATTTTCCACTTTCCCTTTTACATCTTCTATATGTTAACTATCTTCGCAAGATGTATCGCCTCGTTAAGCCCGTCTTTTTTAAATTTGATCCAGAAAAGGTTCATTATTTTGTAGTTAAGCGCTTGAAGTGGTTTCATGATTATTTCCCATTGGGCAAAACCATCCTGCGAAGCAGTTTTGATATTCATTTAAAGGGTTTGGAACGAGAGGTTTTTGGGATTAAATTCAAAAATCCAGTCGGATTAGCAGCAGGTTTCGATAAGAATGGAGAATATGTTGAAGCCTTAAGCAATCTTGGTTTTGGTTTCATTGAAGTGGGTACGGTAACACCTTTACCTCAACCGGGCAATGATAAGCCTCGAATGTTTCGATTGCAAGACGATAATGCAATCATCAACAGAATGGGCTTTAATAACAAAGGTGTTGATGTAATGGCCGAACGCTTACGTTTGTTGAAAGAAAAAGACGCCTCTATTGTAGTTGGAGGTAACATCGGAAAAAATAAAAATACCCCCAACGAAGATGCCGTAAGTGATTATATTAAATGTTTTGATCGGTTGTTTGATGTAGTCGATTATTTTGTAGTGAATGTAAGCTCACCCAATACACCAGGTTTAAGGGCATTACAAGAAAAAGAGCCCTTAAAAGAATTACTAAATACTTTACAGCAGCGTAATCGAAAAAATGAAATTTCGAGACCTATTTTATTAAAAATTGCTCCTGATTTGACTAATGATCAATTAGACGATATTGTCGAAATTGTGAAGGAAACTGGTATTGCTGGTGTAATCGCAACTAATACCACCATCGATAGAAATGGCTTATATACGGAAGAAAAATTAAAAGCTGAAATGGGCGGATTAAGTGGAAAGCCGCTAACTAAAAGATCTACCGAAGTTATTAGATACCTCTCTGAAAAGTCGAATAAGGCCTTTCCTATTATCGGTGTTGGAGGCATTCATTCGCCAGAAGATGCAAAAGAAAAATTAGCGGCTGGGGCTTCTCTCGTGCAGTTGTATACAGGTTTTATTTACGAAGGTCCAGGCTTGATCAAACGAATATGTAAGGCATTGGTTTAATTAGATCAGTCGCTTGGAAAAATAAATTCGTTGATGTCCCGACGGGAAATTGCTAATCAGCCCTGCCTTTTCATAACCATTTTTGAGATAAAAATCAACAGCCTGAAAATCAAACGTATCGAGCATGGCTATTGTCGCTCCTTTTTCACGAGCAATACCTTCTACGTGTTTTAAGATTAAACTTCCAAGTCCTTGATTTCTGTGCGATTCACTTACCCATAGCACCTTGATTTCTAAACCATTCCAATATCCAATCCCTGCTAGTAACCCAGCAACTTGCTCCCCATTTTTTGTTTTGATAACGTAATCTAGTGATGTCCACAGGTCTGCTACCGCGGATACTTTGCTCCAGTTGTAGGTATTTATCCCCGTAAGAATAGTGGTTATATCTTCTTTGTTGCAAGTCTCGATTTTGAACCCTTCTGTCATTTTTATTTCTCGAGCTGCTGCTGAACTCTATATTTAGTGATTTTGGCGATTAATGCCAATGGCATCGGTTGATTGAGGGGAAACTGCACAGATCCTTTTGCTCCTTTATAAACGGACAATTCCTCTTTAAAAGCTTCAATTCCCTGCGGAGCAGGGTAGAGGCCAATATGATTTTTATAGGCAGCAAAGTGAATCAAATTTCCTTTCAAATAAAAAGTGGGCATCCCATAGCTAATTTTTTCTATAGCCGCTGGCGCGGCCTTTTTAATGGTTTCGCGAATTTGTTGGAGATGCTCCTGAATTGTTATTGGAAAACTGTTTATGTAGGTATCTATATCTTTAAATTGCTGCATAAAGTATTATAAATCCTTACTTCTAACTGTAGTTCCTGCTCTGTGACTTTCTCCAAAACCCTCATGAGTTTCGACAAATACAATCTGGTAAGAATTATATTTGGTGTGATCTTTAAGTGAATATTTTACCGTTCGAGCGATAGACTTAAACTGGTCCATTTCCTTCTCTAAATCTTGATCAGGTATTCTTTTGGCGTCTACAAGGCAAATGGAAAAAGTAGAGTCTGTTACTCCAGTTGCTTCCCATTTATCAAATTTTATGCTTTCAGCTTGATAAGCGATTTTTAAACTATCGATAGCTTGTCCGTTGCTTATAAAAGATTTTTCTTTTGTATTATCTGCAGAATTACAGCCAACTGAAAAAATAATAAGGCTTAATAACGTTAGAAGATTAATTAGATTTTTCATTAATTAGCGTTGCGCCAAGATAGCCATTAATCCTCAGTTTCCAAATAGTCCTTTAAAGCAGTATTTAAAAAGTAGGTCCAGCCCTCTTTGAAATTTTCTTTTGTAAAATCTTTTCCTGCTTCAGCAAATGTTTCAAGGCCAGTATGAGTTATTCTCACTAGAGTCTGGGTTTCTTTGTCCAGTAGTTCCCATGTTACGACAGAATTACCAGGGTAATTGTCGTAACGCCATGTATATGCTATTTTTTTGCCTTCAACTACTTCGGTTACCTCACATAAATGTAAGTACTGTGGACCTTCATCTGGTCCTCCCATAAAATCAAATTTAAATCCAACTTTTGGTTGGAAGTCTTCCAATTTAAAGTACCAATTTTTAAGTTCATTGTTGTCGGTTATTGCATTCCATATCTCGTTAGCGGGTAATTCAAACATTTTCTCTACAGTTACACTATGCTTATCCATTGTTGTTCTTGTTTAAGGTTAATGATTTATTTCTACTATACCAACGTTAAGCAGCTAGTTTTTGTTTGTTAAAATTGCCTTTGGAAAAGCAATCAAATTAGTTTATCTTCTTATTTGGATTTATTCTAAATAATGAGATATTTGTAAGTAATAGATGTAAATGAAATGCTTATGTGTCAAAAAACGATTATTGCGCAAAAATCAGCAATTACCATTACCCAATGTGTGAATTGTAAAGTAGTGAATATCTGGAAAACTGGCTTGTTGATGAGATTTACCTTTGCACAGTTTGATGAATTTGCTGCTATAGCTCGTTTGATTGAATTTGACGAATATCTTGCATCTGCGCCTGATGGGAGGGAAGTAGTTATTCTATCTACACCTTGTAACGACATGTGCTTGATGTTTACAAGAGAAGAATTGACCGATTTTACATCAGCAATGGATGAAGCGGTTTACATGAGAAGTATTTATCAGTTGGTTCACTATTAGCTAGGTAGCTAGAGGGAACACGCTAATCATTGTGAAAAATCGGCACATAAAAAAGCATCCCAAAAATAAATTCGAGATGCTTTTGTGTGCTTAAAAAAGACTTAACTACTAAGCTGAAGCGGTAAGTTTAGCTAATACAGCATTGTTTTTAGCCAACTGATCTGTAGTAGATTGTCTAGAGCGACTTCCTAACTCGATATTTGTAGCTAATTTCAACGTTTTAACTTCTAAACGAGAAACGTTTTTATTGTATCTGTCTTTTCTTTTTAATCTTGTAACTGCCATGGTAATGCGTTTTTTATTTCTTAATAATTATAAACCTGAGGTCGAGAGCGGATTCGAACCGCTGTAGAAGGTTTTGCAGACCTCTGCCTAGCCACTCGGCCACTCGACCCTTTAAATTCAAGGTTGCAAAAATAGTAATTATAAACGAGGATGCAAAAGAAAGAAAAGAAAATAATGTCAATAA
>Ga0247813_10002670_pt1 | contig 11997 bp, 5 predicted proteins | sample UWRJL169409C1_FD_180719 | JGI IMG/M metagenome (GOLD analysis project Ga0247813, IMG submission 180719) | Plant litter microbial communities from Arlington Agricultural Research Station in Wisconsin, United States - UWRJ-L169-409C-1 | ecosystem: Environmental > Terrestrial > Plant litter >... | reverse complement strand
CTCCCTCGGCCCCATGCTCAGCCCGCGCTCCGACACCTTCACCATCCGCACTTACGGTGAAAAAATTAACCCTGTAACCCAAGTGATCGAGGGCCGTGCTTGGTGCGAAGCCGTCGTGCAGCGCCTCCCCGATTATGTGGACTCAACCCAAGCCGCCACGGCCACGGCCACGGGCGTTAACGTCACCTACGGCCGGCGTTTCCAAGTCGTCTCCCTCCGCTGGCTCAGCCCCCAAGATATATGAGAATCCTACTCTCCTTGTTCCTCGTCGCTTTTTTAAGCGTCAACAGCGCCCTCGCCCAGCTCCCCCCCAAGGAGGTTCCCCCCACTTTCAGGGTTATCTCCGCCTCCGGCAGCTACACCAATTTGTTCTATGATATCGTCGTCGCCGGCAAAACCCGCCCGATGGCTCTCAACCTCAATCAAGCCCTCTCTGCCCCCCAATTATGGCCCGCCAAGGGCCAGCTCTTGGTTTACCGGCTTGTTCCTCCTCCACCCGGCTCGCCTCCGGAGGTCAAATACACCCGCCAGACGATTTTCAACACCACGCTCCCTTCCGATACGTCCGACTGTATCGTGGTCACCTTCCCGTTGTCCGGAAATCCGCTCGGCCCGCTGCTCCCCCGCCTCGTTCCCGCATCCCCGGCCACCCATAAAGCCGGCACCGTCAAAGTCATCAACTTCTCCACCTTCGATACCGCCGTCGGCATGGATGAACGCAGCACGTCCTTTAAGCCTGGCTCCTTCGATGTCATCCCGGCCGGCACCGGTCGCGTTCTGTTTCAAGTCGCCGTCAGCAAAGGCAATGGCTGGGCCAGCGCCTTCCGCGGCGAACGTCGCCTCGCCCCTCAGGTTCGCGGCTATATCTTTGTCTTTAATTACATGGTCGATCCCGACTACGGCGCAGACGCCACTCCCCCCCCCGCCACCGTTAAAACCTTCTTCGAGGTCAGTCCCGAAATCCTCGCCCAAAAACTCACCTCCTCCAGTAAAAGCCAGAGTATGGTTTCAAAATAAATCAGGCCGGCAGGTGCGAGATCGGTCCCGGACGACCAGGTGAAGACGATCCGGACAACCGCCCCACCCGGGGACAACAGCGGCCCAAGCCTCCGTCCCTCAAACGCCCCGTGTTCTAGGACTGGCAGTCGTCACCAAATAGCCCCCGCTCTCCTTCTCTCGTCCTTGCTTCACCACCCGTTCTCCTTTTTTCGCGACCACTTTCGCCGCCGTTCGTTATTTTCTCCCCGTATCCAATCTGAATAATACCACCCCTCGCCCGCCGCTCGCGTTTGCTCGGCGGGCTTTTTCTTTCTCTTCATGCCCGCTCTCACCCTCCGCCTGCTCCTGACTTCCCTTCTCCTGCCTGTCGCCGCCTTGTCGGCTCGGGCCGATACCATGCCTTCCGCTCCGTCCGCCGCACCGTTGCCCACCGTCGCCTCCTTCGCCGCCCGCGCCGAAAAACGTGAACCGCTCTCCGTCGTTTTCTTCGGCGGCTCCCTCACCTGGGGTGCCAACGCCTCCGATCCTCAGCGCACCAGCTACCGCGGTCGCATGATGACGTATCTCCTCAAGAAATACCCCAACACCCCGTTCACCTTCCACGACGCGGCCATCGGCGGCACCGGCTCCATGCTCGGCATGTTCCGCCTCGAGCGCGACGTCCTCGCCTACAAACCCGACTTCGTCTTCCTCGATTACACCGTCAACGACGGTGCCGAAGACACCGACATCTACAGCCTCGCCTCCTACGAGCACATCGTCCGCGAACTCGTCTCCCGCCGCATCCCCGTCATGCCCGTCCTGATGCTCTTCCGCTGGCACGCCGAAAAACCCGACGCGCCCCGCCCGCCCCGCCACGAAGCCCATCTCAAACTCGCCGCCGCCTACGGTCTCCCCGTGGGCAACACCCTCGACTACATCCGCCTCAAGGCCAAATCCGGCGTCCCCATCACCACGATCTGGCCGCTCGATGGCGCCCATCCCTGCGACGAGGGCTACCAGTTTATGTTCGAAGCCGTCCGCGACCGTTTCGAGCAGGCCATCACCGAAACCACGCCAACCGTCCTCCCGACCACGTCCGTGTTTGAGGATCTCTACCCCAAAACCACCCGCCAGATCCTCACCGACAAACTTCCCGAGGGTTGGACGCGTGAGCTCACCTACCGCACCGCCCTCTGGTTCGACGGCATGGCCAGCCGTTGGATGGGCGACGTCGCCACCGCCTCCTTCAAACACAAATCCCCCGCCCTCGAAGTCGAGTTCACCGGTTCGATGGTCGGTTTCTTCGGCGAGCGCAACGGCCTCGCCCCCGCCGTGAAAATCTGGATCGACGGCCAGCCCGTGCAGATGCCCAAAGCCGCCGAGGGCAATTACCTCTGGCCCACGGACACCTCCAAATTCGCCCCCGCCAAAAAGGGTTCCGGCAACCTCTTCGGCTGGACCCTCATCAGCCGCAAGCTCACCGACGGCAAACACACCCTCCGCATCGAGCCCGTCTGGGAAGGCGCCGACAAAGACGCCGAACTCCGCATCGAAAGCATCTGCTCCGCCGGCCGCTGATGAAGCCGCCCACCCGGTCCGCCGCCTAGCCGCCGGACCGGGTTTTTTATGCCCGCGACCACTTGCCGCGCACGCATCGGCCCGCCGCCCGCCGCCGCCTAATCATAAATCATCAATCTCAAATCATAAATTCCCCCGTGTCCCTCCAAGACCTCCACGCCGCCCTGGCCGCCCCCCGCCTTGAAACTGCCCGCCGCATCGGCCGCGCCCTCCTCGCCGATCCCGCCACCCGCACCGTCGATGCCGCCCTCGGCCTCCACGACGCCCTCGCCGCCCTCACCGATTTCCGCTCCGCCGCCGATCTCCTCGCCTCCGAAGCCGAGCTCTTAAAAACCGCCCCCTTCGCCGTCGCGCTCCGCCTCGCCGAAGACGCCCAAGTCCTCAGCTCCGAGGCCAACTACCGTCTCTCCGACGAAGCCAAGCAGGGCCTCACCATCGACGAATACGTCGACAAATACCAAGCCGTCGCCAACGAGCGTTTCGCCACCGCCATCCGTCTCGCGGATACACCTGCCCGCCTCGCCGAACTGCGCACCGCCTTCACCCGCTGCCGCCGCCCCCTGCCCCCCGAACTCGCAACACCTGTTGCAACATCGACGAAAGAGGGCGCGCCCTCCAAAGCCTTGGCGAAGGAGGGCTCCCTCCGCGGCACCCTCGTATTCCCCGACAACACGCCCGCCGCCCTTGTCACCGTCACCCTCGGACTCGAGCCCGACATCGAGCACGCCGACCCGATGGCCTACACCTCCGACGAATCCCACTACCGTCCGAAAATCGGCGAACTCCGCGCGCTCAAAACCACCACCGATTCTTCCGGCGCCTTCGTCTTCGACGCCGTTCCCGCCGGCACCCACGACTTCCTGGCCGTCTCTCTCGACCCCGCGCAACACGCCATCCCGACCCGCTTCATCGCGCGCAATCTCGCCGTCGAGTCCGGCCGCGTGACCGACGCCGGCCGCCTCGCCGTCACCGAATGGCGCAGCGCCCCGCCCGCCGCCTACTCCAGCCCGCATCCCGAAAACCTCACTCGCGACGGCCACTCCTGGCGCAAGCTCACCGATACGCGTCTCCACAATCCGTTCTACTACGACTTCCGCCGCCAGGCCCTCCGCCTCCCGCTGCCCGCCGGTTTCGCGCCCGCCACGCAATCGCTCCACGCCGAAATCCAGCCCGGCGTCGCCGAGCCGTTCCAAATCGTCGGCAACGAGGTCCTCCTCTTCACCGATCTGCCGCACCGTTCCAACCGCAGCATCGCGCTCTTCGCCGCCGACCGCGCCGCCGCCACGCCCGCCTTCTCGACCGGCCTGCGCCTCGTCGAGGAATCCGCCTCCGTCTGGCTGCTCGACACCGGCCGCGCCCGCTACCGTCTTTCCGGCCCCGGCGCCGAACTCTCCGCCGCGCCCATCCTCGCTGTCAGCGGCGTGGACAACCGTTGGCGCGGTCGCGGCCGTCTCGTGCTGCCCGCCGGCATCACCGTCACCTCCCGCGAAACCACCGTCCTCACGCGCGGTCCGCTCCTCATCGAGCTGCGCACCACGCTGCGTCTCTCCAACCACGACGCCTACACCTTCACGTTCACCGCCCACGCCGGCGAACCCTTCGTCGCCGTCCGCGAAACCTCCCCCGATCTCGCCGGTGCCGCGTTCGAGTTCTCCCTCGCCGAGTTCTCCGGCGGACGCGGTTTCCTCCACTGGACATCCGAAAAGCCCTTCGCCGCACGCCACTGGTGGGATCTTGAGCGCAAGGACGCGTTGATCGCCCGCCTCCCCGAGCAGATTCCGTGGTGGATTCCGCCCCAGGGTTTCGGCTACGCCTTCACGCCCGACAGCCTCATCGAGCAAGACTACATCGGCATCATCAGCCTGCGCCGCGGCGAGTGGATCGACCGCGAGTTCCAGCGCATCGCCCAAGGCCCCATCGACGCCGACGGCACCGAAAACCGCGAACTCGACTGGCCGTTCCCCGAAATGGTCGGCTCCTCGATTTCCGTCATCACCGGCCACACCACCGCCGAGGGCGACGCCTTCTTCCGCTTCGGTTGTTTCGACGGCGAACGCCAGTGGGGTCTCTACGTTTCCTCCTTCGAGGCCAACGACGGTCTCCTCAAGGAAATCGCCGCCGTCCAGCACGCCTACTCGTCCCCGCGTCTCCAGGAATTCAAAGACTGGCACTTCGACATCCCCGACGCCCACAGCCGTCCGCACGTCGTCGCCCCGCGCGAATCGCTCGTCGCCCTCCGCGCCAAAACCCGCAACCCGCGCTTCGCCCCGCTCTGGGAGAAGATCCGCGCCGGCACCGTCCCCGGCCCCGCCAGCGGTCTCACGTTCGCCGTCGAATGCGATCCGGTCATCGCCTGGCGCAAACGCATCGACCTCGTCCGCATCGCCGAAATCCAGGCGCGCAAAGTTCTCTACGGTCGCGACCGCGGCGACGCCTACTCGCCCGTCATGGGCCGCCCCATCACGCCGTGGGCGGAGGAATTCGATCTCATTGCGGCGAGCGGTGTGTTCGACGCCGAGGAGGAACGCACCTTGCGCGCCTTCTTCATTTTGATGGGCCACATGTTCATGGAGCCCGACTTCATGAACTTCCAGTTCAACGCCCGTAACGCCAACTTCGAGGCCGACCGCACCGACATCGTCGGCGCCGTGGGCCTGGTGTTCGACGGACACCCCGACGCCGACAAGTTCCTCAACCACGTCATCGAGCTCACCAAAAAATCCCTGCTCGTTTACTGCACGCCCGGCAGCGGCAAGTGGTATGAGAACCCGGCCTGTTACTACCTGCAGGCGTCCAAGTGCCGCATGAATCTCGTCTATCACCTCGTGCGCCACGGCCGCATCGGGCTCGACGAAATCCCCCGCCTCCAAGACTTCCTCCGCTGGGGCATCGTGCTTCTGCAACCTCCGTCCCCGATCTCCTACGAGATCATGCGCGACGGCGATGCAGCCGCCTTCGACCGCACGGAAAAGATCCGTAAGATCCCGCCCATCGGCGACCACGCCACCATCGGCCGCTGGCTACCCGAGCACTACGCCACCATCGGCAAATTGTTCCGCGACGCGGACCCCGCGTTCGCCCGCGAGCTCACCGATTCCTACTTCGCCTCGAGCGGCGACGGTCGTCGTCTCATCCTCAACAACTCCGAAAAAATCGACCAGGTCGGCGAACAGCTTTTCCACGACATCTCCGGCGGTGCCACGTTTGGCAACTTGCCGCTGTTCTTCACGGTCATCGACGAGTCCGACATCCCTTCGAAAATCCCAGCACTCCCGCTCGTCAGCCGTCGCCTCGAAGGTTTCGGCGCCGTGCTCCGCCACGAGGTCAACTCCGACCACGAGGGTTATGTGCTCCTTAAGCAGGGTCCCGGCGGTTACCGCTACCATCGCACCGAGGGCAGCATCGTCTTCTTCGCCGACGGACACCCGCTCGTTTACGACGGCGGCGAGGCCGGCGAAACGTGGCGCCACAGCACGTTGTCCTTCCACGATGTCCACATGCCGCTCATGACCGGCCACGTTGAACGGCTCTTCTCGACGCCCGCCTTCCAATTCACGCAGGGCGTCCACCCCGGCGCCGTCAGCCCCGGCAAGCCCGTTTACTTGAGCGACTCCTGCGAACACGAGCTCGTCGAGGAATCCTACCGCCGCTTCCTCCAGGAACCTCCGGGCATCGTGCGTTCCCTCGCTTGGATCGACGGCCGCACGCTCATCGTCCACGACGCCATCGAGCTCGCGCCCGAGATTCCTTCGCACTGGCATCTCCAAGTCGTCGGTGGCTCGCCCTCGGGCAACGCCGCCGCCGGCTTCCGTTTCCCCGGACGCTTCGGCACCGACCTCCAAGTCCTGCTCCCCGGCCAGTCCTTCGCCTCCGAGAGCGTCGATTACCTCCCGATCCTCGAATACAAGGGCAAACCCGAGCAGTGGTTCGGACAACAACACCTCCAAGTCGCCGCCCCCGGTGCGCGCAACTACCTCGCCGTGCTCCATCCCGTCACCGGTGACACCGCGCCGGTCTCCGCCGAGGCGCTCAGCCACCACGGTCGCATCGTCGGCGCCGTCGTCCGCGGCGAAGGTCGTGTGGATCGCGTCTGGTTCGGTCGCGGCGAAGTCGCCACGTCCGACGCCGATCACGCGTTCACCGGCACCTCAGGTTCGCTGCTCGTGCGTCCGTCCTCGGTGACGTTTGCCCTCGTCGGACGCGGACGCCTCACGCACGCCGGCACGACGTTCGAAAGCAACGGCCCCGACGCCACGCTCACGATCACCGGCACCACCGCCACGCTCACCGCCCAAGGCACGGGAAATCTCCTCATCACCGCGCCCGGCAAAGCCCCCAAACCCATCCAAATCACCAGCCCCGTCACACTCACGATCACGCTCTAACTCGTAGCTACGGGCGCCAGCGAGTGGTCGCCGGAAAAGCTGCGCAGACTTCCAGCCTGCGCAGCTTTTCCGGTGTGGCATGGGCATCTTGCCCATGTTCCGAGTTCCGTCCCCCTCCTCATTTTTCTGCCCCCATTTTTTTGCCTAACCACGTCTCCACCGCCCATCGCCCGATCTTCCTCTCTTCGTTAAAGTCCCCCTCCTTTTCTTTGCGTTCCTTGCGATCTTTCGCGGCTAAAACTCCTCCCTCTTCCCGCCGAACTCCGCCCGCCGTGCCCTCTGTGTAACCCTCCGGCTTCTCCTCCGCATCCGTCTCCGCTCCCGCTCCACCGTCCCACATGAACTGGTCCCTCACCCACGTCGCCTGCGCCGACCTCGCCGCCTACCTCGCGTGGACCCCCGCCGCCCCCGTCACCGAGCCCTACCGCCCGGCGACCGTCCCCGGCGCGGTGCAAACATCCTCCTTCGGCCTGCCCTACACCGAACTGCTCCTCCGCCAGAACTGGGAGCGCGTCGCCTGGATGGAAGCGCGCCTCTGGGTCTATCGCGCCGAGTTCGCCACCCCCGCCGCCGCCAACGCGTGGCTGCTCACGTTCAAAGGCCTCGACTACCGCACGCGTCTCTTCGTCAACGGCGAGTTCGTCGCCGACCACGAGGGCATGTTCTCCACCGTCGAGATCCCCCTGCCCACCGTCGCGCGCCACGTCGTCCACCTCGCGTTCCTGCCGCCCGCGCTCCTCGGCGCCCCCTTCGCTCCCGGACAAGAAACCGGCACCGTCCTCAACCTAAAGGCCCGCTACATGAAGGGCTGGGACTTCTGCCCCCGCGTGGCCTGCGTCGGCCCGTGGGACGAGGTCCTCCTCGCCCCTCGCCCCGCCGTGCGTATTCATGATGTGGGCACGTCCACCCGCCTCGACAACACCGCCCGCGCCCACGTCGCCGTCGTCGTTCACTTCAACCAGCCGCCCGGCCGCGGCACGCTTTCCGTCGAACTGGGCGGTGTCACCCACGCCATCCCCACCGGCGCGCGCACGCGCTACACCGTCGCGCTCCAGATCGAAAACCCCGTCCTCTGGTGGCCGCACACCCACGGCACTCCCCACCTCTACGATCTTCACGTGGTTCTGCTCGCCGCCGACGGCTCCGTAACGGACACCGCCGAGCGCCGCGTCGGCCTGCGTTCTGTGCGCCGCCGGCCCGCCATCGGACAACTCCCCACCGCCACGCCGCTCCAATTGGAGATCAACGGCGTCCCGGTCTTCCTAAATGGCATGAACCTCACGCCGTTCAGTTCCGTTCCCGCCGAGGTCACGCCCTCCGCCTACGCGCGCATCCTCGCTCCGCTGCGCGAAGCCGGCGTGAATTTCCTCCGCGTGTGGGGCGGCGGTCTTCGCGAAAAAGCCGCCTTCTACGATTGGTGCGACGAACACGGCCTGCTCGTCATGCAGGAGTTCTCCCTCGCCTGCCAGTTGATCGCCCGCGACGCCGACTGGCTCGAGCTCCTCGAACGCGAGAGCCGCGCCATCGCCCGCACGCTCGCCTCCCGCGCCTGCGTCGTCTGGTGGACCGGCGGCAACGAGCACTACCACTTCTGGGAATCCGCCGATTCCGGCACGCCCATCATGAACAGCATCCGCGACGAGGTTATCCGTCTCTTCGACATCGCGCCCGATGATCGCCTCTGGCGCGGTGGCGACGCGTCCGACCACCCCGCGCTTCGCCTGCTCGAAGGTGTCTCTACCGAGGAAAATCCCGGCAGTCTCTACGACATCACCTCCGCCCTCGAAGATCAGGGCGACGTCCACGGACCGTGGAATCTCCGCCTACCGATCAGCGACCACCGTTTCCGCGACAAGGAGTTTTTCACTCACTGGCGCACCGCCCGCGCGCACTCGTTCTCCGAGTGCGCCGTCAGCGCCGCCGCCCACCCCGAAACCGTCGCGCAAATCCTCGGCCTGCCCGACACCGCCACGCTGCACACGCTCCCCGTCCCGTCGCGCGACGATCCGCTCTGGGTCGCCCACAAGGCCTTTCACGCCGCCTGGGACCAACACCCCGACCTCTGGTTCGATATCCCCGAAACCGAGCGCTACTTCGGCCCGCTCGCCAATCTCGGTGACGCGCTCTTCGCCAACCTCTACCTGCAATGCGAAGCCGCCCGCTACATGGTCGAGACGATCCGCCAGCGCCAGGGCCACACCACCGGCTTCATCTGGTGGGGCGCCAACGAACCGTTCCCCGGTCTCGGTGGTTGCGCCCTTGTTGACTTCTTCGGTCGCGTCAAACCGGCCGTCCGCGTTCTCGCCGCCTCGCTCGCGCCGCACCTCCTGTCGCTCGCCTACGAACGCTGCGTCACTCGCAAATTCCGCGCCGACCTCGTTTTCACCAACAGCCTCCCCGAGCGCTTCCGAGGCACCTACACCGTGACCGTGGCGTGGTCCGATTCCCCCTCATCCATCGACACCTACACCGGCCACATCGACGCCGCCGGCTATTCCGTGGTCCGTCTCGCCGAGTTGATCCCCGTCACCCTCCGCCCCGACGCCCCGCTCGTAGTCCGCCTCACGCTCCTCGACGCCTCCGGCTCGACCCCGCTCAGCAAACAACACCTCTTCTTCGCCGAATCCGAAACCCCGCTCGCCAAGCTCCTCGCCCGCTCCACCGAACCCGTGGAGTCGTTCTTCCTCTAACCGCCGACCACCGCGTCCTCCTCTCCGTTTTTGCGTCCTTTAGCGTCTTTTGCGGTTAAAAAATCCTCATTCCGACTCGCCTCCTTCGTCCGCTCCGAATGTCCACCCCCGTCCCACCCGCTGTCCCTGCCCCCGCCAAGTGGCCGCACCCGCTCGCCCCGTGGAAACGCCCGCGCCATTACGTGGACGCCCAAATGTCGCAGCCGCTCGTGAAGGAAAACCCCTTCATCGACCGCATGCCCGACCGCGCCTTCGCGCCCAACTTCCCCGAGTCTCGCGCCGCCTTGCCCGCCCCCTTCTGGCAAAATCACGACGACGAGATCGCCTCCTACTGGGCCGCCTGGAACCTCGCCTTCCGCAACACCAAGCGCGTCACGCTCGAGACCGGTTTTATCACGCCTTACATCGACACCGCGTTTAACGACTGCCTGTTCATGTGGGATTCGGTGTTCATCCTCATGTTCGCCCGCTACGGCGAACGCGCGTTTCCATTCCAACGCACGCTCGATAACTTCTACACCAAGCAGCACCCGAGCGGCTTCATCTGCCGCCAGATCCGCGCGTGGAGCGGCGAAGATTCCTTCCACTACGCCGACCCCAACAGCACCGGCCCCAACGTCCTCGCCTGGTCCGAGTGGGAATATTTTCTCCAATTCGGCGACCGCGCCCGCCTCGCCGAAGTGTTCCCCGCGCTCCTCGCCTACCACCGCTGGATGCGCCTCAACCGCACCTGGCCCGACGGCACTTACTGGAGCACCGGCTGGGCCTGCGGCATGGACAACCAGCCGCGCCACACGCCCGGCATCACCCACAATCCCGACCACCTCACCTGGCTCGACGCCACCGCCCAAGCCGTCCTCTCCGCGCAAGTCCTCCAACGCATCGCCCGCGAACTCGCCCGCGAAACCGACGCCACCGACCTCGCCCCTGAAATCGCAAAACTCTCCGCCTTCATCAACGACCGCCTATGGAACGAAACCCAGCGTTTCTACGTGGACCGTCGCGGCGACGGCTCGCTCAGCGACGTCAAATCCATCGGCGCCTACTGGACACTCCTCGCCGGCATCGCCACGCCCGAGCGCACCGCCGAACTCGTCGCCCACCTCTCCAACCCCGCCACCTTCGGTCGCCCGCACCCCGTCCCTTCCCTCTCCGCCGACCACCCGGACTACGTGGGCCTCACCGGCGGCGACTACTGGCGCGGCGGCGTCTGGCCCTCGACGAACTACATGATTCTCCGCGGACTCACCGCCCACCGCGAAGACGCCACTGCTCATCAACTCGCCCGCAAACACCTCGATTTCGTCACCGAAGTTTTCCGTAAAACCGGCACGTTCTGGGAAAACTATTCCCCGGAAAAGTCCGAGCCGGGCAAACCCGCCAAACCCGATTTCGTCGGCTGGGGCGGTGTCGGTCCCATCGCCATTCTCCTCGAATACGTCTTCGGCCTGCGCCCCGATTTCCAGTCGGGCACGCTCGTCTGGGACCTCCGACTCACCGAGGCGCACGGCGTGACCAACTACCCCATCGGCCGCGAAACGACCGTCGATCTGTCCGTCGCCGCCCGCGCCAGCGCCTCCGAAAAACCGTCAGTCACGATCAAGACCAACCGCCCCCTCCGCGTAGAACTCCGCTGGGCCTGCGGCTCCACGATCCTCGACTGCCAGCCCGTCTGATTTCACCGTCCAATCCTTTACCATTTTCCCATGAGCACTTCTGCAAACAACGCCTGGTTCAATCACGCCCGCTACGGCATGTTCATCCACTGGGGCCCCTACTCCGTGGGCGGCCGCGGTGAATGGACCGCCAACCGCGAACTTTATTCGAAATACGAATACACCCTCGAATTCGTCGAAAAGTTCACCGCCGAAAACTTCGATCCGCGCGCCTGGGCCCGCGTCGCCAAGGAAGCCGGCATGGGCTACATGGTTCTCACCACCCGCCACCACGACGGCTTCTGCCTCTGGGACACCGACACCACGTCCTTCAAATCCACCAAGATCGGACCCATGCGCGACATCGTCCGCGAGTTCGCCGAGGCCGCCCGCGAAGCCGGCCTCAAGGTCGGCTTCTATTTCTCGATGGCCGACTGGTTCCACCGCGACTATCCCGGCGCCCACCGCCGCGACTGGCCCGACAACTGGCTCGACGAGGAAGCCCGCCAGCGTTTCGTCGCCTTCTACCACGCGCAGCTCGAGGAGCTCATGACCCGCTACGGCCAGGTCGATATTCTCTGGTATGACGGCTGCATCCCGTCGCCCACCGACGGCACCGCGATCAACACGCGCATCAAACAGCTCCAGCCCGGCATCCTCATCAACAACCGCAACGGCGACCCGCATGACTTCCACAGTTGCGAGCAG
>Ga0247813_10002668_pt1 | contig 11997 bp, 7 predicted proteins | sample UWRJL169409C1_FD_180719 | JGI IMG/M metagenome (GOLD analysis project Ga0247813, IMG submission 180719) | Plant litter microbial communities from Arlington Agricultural Research Station in Wisconsin, United States - UWRJ-L169-409C-1 | ecosystem: Environmental > Terrestrial > Plant litter >... | reverse complement strand
GAAGGCGCCGGCCTTGGCGTCTTCGTAGAGCGGCACGATCACCGCGCGGTTGGCGACGATGAAGTTCATGTGGCTGGCCGGGGACGGCTGGGCGCTGCTCTCGCCGTCGATCCAGCCGGGCGACGGAATGCGCATGACCTGGATCTGGCCGCCACGCGCGTCGGTCATGGTCGACAGCAGGCGGGCGGTCTCGTCGTAGAGGTCGGCGTTGGGGTCGTTGCGGCCCCAGGCGATCGGGCAGGCGACGACGCCGGGCGCGACGAAGCGGGCCAGATTGTCGACGTGGCCGTCGGTGTGGTCGTTGCGCAGCCCGTCGCCCAGCCACAGCACCTTCTTCGCGCCCATCGACGCGGCGAAGGCGGCCTCGGCGGCTTCCTCGGTCCAGCCCGGGTTACGATTGGGATTCAGCACGCACTGGCGGGTGGTCAGGATCGTGCCCCAGCCGTCGTGGTCGACCGAGCCGCCCTCGAGGATGAAGTCGTTCTCGACCAGCACCGCGCCCGAGGCGGCGGCGATCTGGGCGGCGACCTCCTCGTCGCCCTCCATCTCGTACTTGCCGCCCCAGCCGTTGAAGCGGAAGCCGGCCGCCTTGCCGTCCTCGCGGAAGATCGGGCCGGTGTCGCGCATCCAGATATCGCCGAACAGGGCGCGAACGATCTCGACGCCGGCGACGCCGTCCAGGCGCTTGCGGGCGGCGGTCTCGGCCTCGTCGCCGCAGACCATCAGCCGCACGCGCTCCTCGCCGGGTCCGGCGAGCGCGCGGGCGAGGTCGGCGACCTCGTCCTGGGCGGGTTCGAGGTCTTCCTTCCACACGTCGCCGTGACTGGGGAAACCGAGCCACATCGCGCTGTGCGGGGCCCATTCGGCGGGGATGACGAAACTGTTGCTCATGAGGCCGGGGAAGTGATGGTGGAGGGGGCTCGCGTCAAGTGAAACGCGCAAGGAAAAGGGCGGCCCGATCGCTCGGGCCGCCCCTCCGTCTCTCGTTCCGGTCCGGTGAAGGACTAGAACCGCGTGCTGAAGGTCAGCTGCACGGTGCGCGGGGCGCCGATGCTGACGAACGCCGTGTTGGGCGCACGCGAGGTGGTGACCAGCGGATCGGGGTTCACGTCGGCGATCGTCTTCGCGTTCGTGCCCGAGCTGATGTTGCCGTAGTAGTCTTCGTCGAAGAGGTTGGTCACGTTCAGCTGAACGTAGGCGCCCTTTTCGCTGACCCACGGCAGGTCGTAGCGCAGATCGAGGTCGAAGACCTTGTAGCCCGGCGCGTACTCGTCGTTCACGTCGGTGGTGAAGCGCTCGCCAACCTTCTTGCCCTGGAAGCCGACGGTCAGGTTCTCGGTGGCTTGCCACTGAGCCCGCAGGCCGAACATCCAGTCGGGCGTCTCAACCAGCGTCTTGCCCTTGAGCGGCAGAACCGTGGTGGCGCCGGCTTGCAGGTCGTCCTGCAGCTCAGCTTCGGTGTAGCTGGCCGAGGCATAGATGCTGAAGGTTTCGGTCGGGGTCCAGCCGGCCTGGGCGTCGAAGCCCCACATCTTCACGCTGCCGACGTTCCGATCCACGTTGAAGCCGAGGTCGGGATCGTAGGAGGAGACGATGCGGTTCTCGAAGTCGTTCTTCCACACGGCCGTGGACACGATCCACTGGGGCGAACGGAAGCGGTAGCCGAGGTCCCAAGCCTTGGTGGTTTCGGGTTCGACGTCCGAGAGGTTGATCGCGCCGGTCGCCGCGACGCCGCCAGCGGTATAGAGCTGGTCGGTGCGGGGCGCCGCCAGACCTTCAGCGTAGCTGAGGTAGACGGTGTGGCCGGGCGCCACGGTGTACGACAGGCCGACGTTGGGCAGAACCGCGTCGTACTTCACCGTCTTCTTGAACGGCGCGAGGTACTGGGTGCCGCCGGCGGCCGCGTCGAGGGTGACCAGGATATCGCTGGGCTGGACGCCCGCGGTCGCCGGGTCGCTATCGACGTCGTAGTAGACCGGAGCGCTGGTGCAGACGACGGTGCTCGAGTTGTTCTGGGTAAGGCAGAACTGGTTCAGTTCGCGCTTGAAGAAGGGCGCGCGCAGACCAACGGTCACGAACAGCTTGTCTTCCATGAACTGGCCGCGCCATTCCAGCGAAAGCTGGTTGAGGATCGCGAAGGACAGGCGGTCGCGGGACCGGAGGGCATAGCCGTCGGCATTGAAGACCTTCGAGCCGGTGCCGTCCTTGCCGCCGAACGGATCCTGGGGATCGCCGCTGTCGGAGATCGTGCCGTACTGGCCGGTCTGCCGGTGGTTGCCCTTGTCGAAGGTGTAGGCGACGCGGAAGGTCTGGTCGTCGTTCGGCTGCCAGATCAGCGAGCCGAGGGTGGTGTAGCGACGGGTGTTCGTGGTGCTCGGCGAGTAGAACCGAACCGCCGTATCGCGGCAGTCGCCATCGTCGTTCAGATCGAAGCCCGTGCCGCCGCCGGCGCACGCCTTGCCGCCCGTCGTGCCGGTGATGACGTTCTGGACGCCCAGCGCCGCCACTTCCGAGACCGTGGTCGAGCCGCCGCCATTGGCCAGGGTGTACTGGAACGCCGAGTCGATGGTCAGGGTCAGGGTGTCGGTCAGGGAGAACTTGGCTTGTTCGCGGATGTTGCCCGTGTTCGACGGGTTGAGGCGAAGGCCGTAGTAGTTGGAGTTGTCGCTCGGATCGACGTCGACGTCACCAAGGCCGGGAGCGGCGACGGGGGTCGAGACGATCGGCAGATAGTTCGCATTGTTGTCGTAGTCGCGGCCGAACAGCTCGAAGTTGTCCATCGTGGTCGTACGATAGGAGTTGTTGCGGTTCTCGTTGTAGTGGAACGCCAGCGAGACGAAGTCGCCGCTGTCGCCCAGCGGCTGGTAGACCTTGCCGTTGATCTGCCACTTCTCGAGGTCGCCCGGACCCTTGAACTTGTCGTACTTCTGGTACGAACCGGCCAGGTAGGCGGTGGTGCCCCACGGACCGATTTCGCCACTGTCGACGAGGCCGAAGATGCGGCGGTAGCTGAACTCACCGACGGCGCCGACGATACGGCCGCCGAATTCATTGGCCGGCTTGCGGCTGATGTAGTTGATCGTGCCGCCAGTCGCCGCCGCGGTCGGGCTGTCCACGTCGGTGGTGCCCATGTTGACGGTGGCGCGATCGATCAGTTCGCTGTCGAGCTGCTGGTTCGTGTAGATGGCGTAGTTGCCGGTGTCGTTCAGCGGCACGCCGTCGAAGGTCAGCGAGATGCGGTTGCCGTCGAAGCCGCGGATGCGGAGGTTGCCGCCCGACGAGCCGTACGGATCGCTGTTGGTGAAGTTCAGGCCCGGCGTCAGGTTCAGGGTCTGGATGATCGACTGACCGGTCGTCTGGGTCGAGATGAACGCCTGATCGATCGAGGCCTTGGCCTTGGGCGCCGATTCCGCGGTGATGATACCGTCGATGTTCGGCTGGCCGCGAGCGGCGGTGATCACCACGGCGTCGAGTTCAGTCGTGCCGGTCGATTGCGCATAGGCGCCGGAAGCGAACAGGAGTCCGCCCGCAAGCGCGGTCGTCGCCACAAAGGCGAGCTTATTCTTCATCATGATTATGAGTATCCCCTCTCATCCCGACGCCGGTAGAAACCTTGGAGGACCCGGCCCGGGCATCGTTTCGAACGCATTAGCGCCCTAATGCGAAGCTTGAATGACGATGCCGGAAGGTCCCAAACGTCTGGTTGGACACAATAAAGCGGCCCTTCGCAGGTGCAAGGCGACGTTAAGGTTTCGGCCACTTTTGAGACAGCTTGTCGCAAGATTGCGACACATTCGGGCATGGATAGACCTTTACAGCCCCCTTCCAGCGAGCCAGCGTCCCCCGGCCCATGACCAGCCAGCCCCCCCGGTTCTCCGCCGACGACTCCCGAGCCGCCCGCATCGCGCTGGTGCTGATCCTTGTGCTGACGGCCTTGCGCCTCAGCGCTCTGTTCGCCTCGCCGCTCGAGCTCTACCCGGACGAAGCCCAGTACTGGCTTTGGTCGCGGACCCTCGACTTCGGCTACTTCTCCAAGCCGCCGATGATCGCCTGGACGATCTGGACCACGACTCACATCGGCGGCGATGCGGAAGCCTGGGTGCGGCTGGGCGGGCCGCTGTTCCATGCGGTCGCGGCCATCGCGCTGTTCTCCGCCGGACGGCGGCTGTACGGCGCCTGGACCGGCCTGGCGGCGGCGGCGGTCTATGCACTGATGCCGGGGGTGGCGCAGTCGTCCTTCACCATCGCCACCGACGCCCCGCTGCTGTGCTTCCTGTCGCTCGCCCTGCTGGCCTATGCGGCGATGCAGGCCGAGCCGAAGAGCCTGCGCAACGCGGCGGGCCTCGGCGTCGCGCTGGGCCTGGCCATGCTGTCGAAGTACGCCGCCCTGTTCGTGCTGACCGGCATCGGCCTGCATCTGGCCCTGTCGCCGCAGGCGCGCCGGGCGTGGGACCTCAAAAGCGCGGGGCTGGCGGTGCTGGCCTTCGTCCTGATCCTGACCCCGAACCTGATCTGGAACGCCAACCACGGCTTCGCCACCGTCGGCCACACCGCCGCCAACGCGGACCTCGGCGGCAAGCTGTTCAACCCGGGCGAGATGCTGACCTTCATCGGCGAGCAGTTCGGCGTGTTCGGCCCGATCCCGTTCGCGGTGCTGGTCGGCGGCATCGTCCTTCTGGCCGTGCGCAGACAGCTGAAGGGGCCGGACCTGCTGCTGGCCTGCTGGACCGCGCCGCCGCTGCTGATCGTGACGGCCCAGGCCTTCATCTCGCGCGCCAACGCCAACTGGGCGGCCAGCGCCTATGTCGCCGGCTCGGTGCTGGCGGCGGCCCTGATGATGCGCGCCTGGCGGGTCGGCGGAAGCAAGCTGCCGCGCGGGCTGCTGATCGCAACCGTGGCGACCCAGGCCCTGATCGCCGGTTTCCTGCTGGCGGCGACGATGAACCCGACCCTCATGGACCGGCTGGGCCGCTCCAACGACATCAAGCGCGTGCGGGGCTGGGAGCAGATGACCGAGGCCGTCATCCGCCGCGCCGAGACGGAACAGCTGAACGGGGGCCTCAGCGCCATCGCGGTCGACGACCGCTTCCTGTTCAACGCCATGGCCTACTACGGCCGCGACTACTTCAGCCGGCCGGACGCCGCGCCGCTGCGGATCTGGGTCAAGGGCCACGCGGGCAACCAGGCCGAGGCCAACGCCCCGCTGACGCCCGCGCTCGGCCGCCGGGTGCTGGTCGCCTCGCTGGAGGACAAGGACGGCCGCCGCGCCGCCCGTATCGGAGCCGATTTCCGGACGGCCCAGACGGTCGAGATCGTCAGCGTGCTGCTGAGTCCCAAATGCCGGGCCAAGCCGAACGAAAAGCCGGAGAAGTTCGACCACCGCTGCCGCCGCAGAGCGACCGTGCTGCTCGGCGAAGGCTTCGCGCCGGTGGCGCGCTGAGGGGACATGTACAGGCTCCGGTACGGGTCCCCTGCCGCTTGCTGAAGCTGATGGGGACACGCACTGAAGTGCATGTCCCCGGCGGGGGGATTAAACCGCGACTTCGAACGCCGCCTCGGTCTTTTCGCGGACCTCGTCCACGGTCACGCCGGGCGCCAGTTCGATCAGGCGCACCGGCGTCTTGCCGCGGTTGATCTCGAACACGCCGAGCTCGGTGATCAACAGGTCGACCACGGCGGCGCCGGTCAGCGGCAGGCTGCACGACTTCAGGAGCTTGGGCGCGCCCGACTTCTCGCAGTGGTCCATGACCACCACCACGCGCTTGACGCCGGCGACCAGGTCCATGGCCCCGCCCATGCCCTTGACCATCTTGCCGGGCACCATCCAGTTGGCGAGGTCGCCCTTTTCCGAGACCTGCATCCCGCCCAGGATGGACAGCGCGATGTGCCCGCCACGGATCATCGCGAAGCTGTCGGCCGACGAGAAGTAGGAGCTCGAGTCCAGCTCGGTGATCGTCTGCTTGCCGGCGTTGATCAGGTCGGCGTCCTCTTCCCCCTCGAACGGGAACGGGCCCATGCCGAGCATGCCGTTCTCGCTCTGCAGCGTGACGTTGACGCCCTCGGGGATGAAGTTGGCGACCAGGGTCGGGATGCCGATGCCGAGGTTCACATAGAAGCCGTCCTGCAGCTCGCGCGCGGCGCGGGCGGCGACTTCGTCACGGGTCCAGGCCATTACGCGGTCGCCTTTTCTTCACGAGGACGGGTGGTGACGCGCTCGATGCGCTTCTCGAAGACGGCGCCCTTGACGATGCGGTCGACGTAGATGCCCGGGGTGTGGATGTTGTCCTTGTCGAGCGCGCCGACGACGACCAGCTCTTCGACCTCGGCCACCGTCTTGCGGCCGGCCGTGGCCATCATCGGGTTGAAGTTGCGGGCCGTCTTGCGGAACACCAGGTTGCCCTCGGCGTCGCCGGTATGGGCCTTGACGATCGACAGGTCGGCGGTCAGGCCGCGCTCCATCACATACAGCTCGCCGTCGAAGTCGCGGACTTCCTTGCCCTCGGCCACCAGGGTGCCGACGCCGGTCTTGGTGAAGAAGGCCGGGATGCCCGCCCCGCCCGCGCGGATGCGCTCGGCCAGGGTGCCCTGCGGATTGAACTCCAGCTCCAGCTCGCCGGAGAGGTAGAGCTTCTCGAACAGCTTGTTCTCGCCGACGTAGCTGCTGATCATCTTCCTGATCTGGCCGCTCTCCAGCAAGATGCCGAGGCCGAAGCCGTCGATCCCGCAGTTGTTGGAGACCACCGTCAGGTCCTTGACCCCGTGCTCGCGGATCGCCGCGATCAGGTTCTCGGGAATGCCGCACAGGCCGAAGCCCCCGGCCATGATGGTCATGCCGTCGAACAGCAGCCCGTCCAGGGCCTCGGCGGCCGTCTTGTTCACCTTGTCGACCATGAAGTCCTCCGCAGCGATGCGTCGCCGATCTCGCCTGACCGGGCGAGAAATTCAAGTGTTGGTGAAATAATCCGGGCGGGCGTGACCTGACGCTAGCATCTGCGCCAAACCGCGCCAAACCGGCAGCGCAAGGGTTCAAGAACCATCGACCCGGATCGCCGACGATGCCAGAACAACGGGCAGTGGGCGTAGCGGAGGTCTCAAGGGATGGCGGTTGAATCGGCAGGCGTGAATCTGGCCCAGGTCGTGGTGGTGCTCGGCGCCGGCGTGATCGCGGGTCCGATCTTCAAACGCCTCGGGTTCGGCTCGATCCTCGGCTATCTGGTCGCCGGCATCATCATCGGTCCGTTCGGGCTGAAGGTGTTGAACGAGCCCGAGACCATCCTGCACGTCGCCGAGCTCGGCGTGATCATGTTCCTGTTCATCATCGGGCTGGAGATGCGTCCCTCGCGCCTGTGGGGCATGCGGCGCGACATTTTCGGGCTGGGCGCGGCCCAGGTGATCGGCTGCGGCGTGCTCATGACCGCCGCCGCGACGCTCGCCGGCCTGCCCTGGCAGGCAGCCTTCATCGGCTCGATGGGCTTCGTGCTCTCCTCCACCGCCGTGATCATGCAGACGCTGGAAGAGCGCGGCGACATCGCCACGCCGCTCGGCCAGCGGGCGGTGTCTATCCTGCTGCTGGAAGACCTGGCCATCGTGCCGCTCCTGGGCGTCGTGGCGCTGCTGTCGCCGCGGCCGGAGACCGGCGGCTCATGGGTCGTGGACGTGCTGATCGCCGTCGGCGCGCTGGTCGGGCTGTACGTGGCCGGACGCTATCTGCTGAACCCGCTGTTCCGCCTGCTGTCCGCCGCCCGGGCCCGGGAGGTCATGACCGCCGCGGCGCTCGCCGTGGTGCTGGGCGCGGCCTGGGTCATGGACGCCGCCGGCCTGTCGATGGCCATGGGCGCCTTCCTGGCCGGGGTGCTGCTGTCGGAGTCGGCCTACCGCCACCAGCTCGAGGCCGACGTCGAGCCGTTCCGGGGCCTGCTGCTGGGCCTGTTCTTCATCGCCGTCGGCATGTCGCTGAACCTGGCCGTGGTCCTCGCCCAATGGCAGGTGCTGGCGCTGACGGTGCTCGGCCTCATGGCCGTGAAGGCGCTCGGCATCTATGTCGTGGCCAGGCTGTTCAAGGCCCGCAACAGCGAGGCGGTCAATCGCGCGGCGCTGTTCGCCCAGGGGGGGGAGTTCGCGTTCGTCCTCTATTCGGCCGCGACCCTGGCCGGCGTCATCGACGCCGAGAGCAACGCCATCTTCACCGCCGCCGTCATCCTGTCGATGATCCTCACCCCGCTGGTGGTGCTTCTCGTGCGCAGGCTGACTCCCGTCGCCCAGCAGGACGCCACCGGCATGGAGGCGCCGGACGGCCTGTCCGGGAGCGTGCTGGTGATCGGCTTTGGCCGCTTCGGCCAGGTGGTCTGTCAGTCGCTGTTGGCGCGCAGCGTCGAGGTCAGCATCCTGGACGTCAACGCCACCCGGATCCGCAATGCCGAGCCGTTCGGCTTCAAGGTCTACTACGGCGACGGCTCGCGGCCGGAGATCCTGCACGCGGCCGGCGCGGCCAAGGCCAAGATCATCGCCGTCTGCATCGAGGACGTGAAGGCCGCCAACCTGATCGTCGAGCTGGCCAAGGCCGAGTTCCCGCAGGCGACCCTGATGGTCCGCGCCTTCGACCGGGGCCATGCGCTCGACCTGATCAAGGCCGAGGTCGACTTCCAGATTCGCGAGACCTTCGAGTCGGCCATGGTGTTCGGCGCGCAGGCGCTGGAGGTGCTGGGCCTCTCCGAAGAGGAGATCGCCGAGACCAGCGCCGATATCCGCGAGCGTGACCAGGAGCGGTTCGCGCTCGAAATCACCGGCGGCATCTATGCGGGGGTCGGGCTGCTGCACGGCAACGCCCCGATCCCGGCGCCGCTGTTCAAGCCGAGGAAACTCGAGGACATCGTCCCCGTCGATCAGATCGCCCCGGTGATCCCACTGGAGACCGCGGTCCTGCCGACCGAAGACGGGGTCGTGCCGGTGGTTGAGGTGGTGAAACGGAAACGGGCGGCCCGCAAGGGACCGCCCGAACCGGAGTAGTCGCTAGCCCCGGAAGGGACGCAGCACGATCTCGACGCGGCGGTTGGCCGCGCGGCCCTCGACCGTGGCGTTGCTGGCGATGGGCTGGCTTTCGCCGCGGCCCTGGACATAGAGGCGGTCGCGCAGCACGCGGCTGTTGTCGATCAGGTACATCGCCACCGAGCTGGCGCGGCGTTCCGACAGGCTCTGGTTGTGCATGTCGTCGCCGGTGGAATCGGCGTGGCCGGTGACGTCCACCAGGGTCTGCGGATAGCGGTTGATGATCGTGCCGACGCCGTCCAGCACGCGGAAGAACTGCGGCTGGATGCCCGACTGGTCAACGCCGAAGGTGACGTCGCTGGGCATGTTGAGCACCAGGTTGTCGCCGTCGCGGGTGACGCTGACGCCGGTGCCGGCCAGCTCGCGGCGCAGGTCCGCCTGCTGACGGTCCATGTAGTTGCCGACGGCCCCGCCCGCGAGCGCGCCCACGCCGGCGCCGATCAGCGCGTTCTTGCGGCCCTGTTCGCCGTCGCTGGTGTTGGTCAGGTAGCCCAGCAGCGCGCCGCCGACGGCGCCCGCGAGCACGCCGGTGCCGGTGTTGTTGCGGACCTGCTCACCCGTATAGGGATCGGTGGTGGTGCAGGCGCCGAGCGCGGTCGCCCCAAGCATGATGGCGGCGATCGCCGTTTTCTTCAGCATTACGATGTCTCCGGGGAAAGTCCCTCGGCGGCCCAACGCCCACTGTCTGTCGAGGTTCCGACATTCGGAACCGGTGCACAGGTCGCGGCGGCGGTGTAAAAGGCGCTCATGACCGACACTCCGACCACCGTGGCCGCCGGCAAGTCCGCGATCGAGCCCGTCTCGTTCCAGCGCTACGACACCGACTTCGAGGGCTTCTCGAAGGCGCTGGGCGACAGCTTCCGCCGCTATGGCTTCGCCGTGATCTCCGACTACGACATGGAGCAGGCCAAGATCGATGCGGCCATCGACGCGGCCAAGCGCTTCTTCGCCCTGCCCGAGGATGTGAAGCGCCGGTACGCGGTCAGCCAGGGCGGCCAGCGCGGCTACATCCCGTTCGGCATCGAGACCGCCAAGGGCGCCGCGCACTTCGACCTGAAGGAATTCTGGCACACGGGCCGCGACCTGCCGGCCGGCCACCGGTTCCGGGAGGTCATGGCCGACAATGTCTGGCCGGAGGAAGTCCCCGACTTCCACGCGAAGATCGCCTGGCTCTACGACGCCCTCGACCGGATGGGCGGCAAGGTGTTGCAGGCGATCGCGACCAACCTCGGCCTGCCGCGCCACCAGTTCGACAGCGCGATCGAGAACGGCAACAGCGTCCTGCGGCTGCTGCACTATCCGCCGATCCCGATCGACGCCACGGGCGTGCGGGCCGGGGCCCACGGCGACATCAACGCCATCACCCTGCTGCTCGGCGCCGAGGAGGGCGGGCTCGAGGTGCTCGACCGCGACGGCCAGTGGCTGCCGATCAACCCGCCGCCGGGATGCCTGGTCTGCAACATCGGCGACATGCTTGAGCGGGCGAGCAACAACGTCCTGCCCTCGACCATCCACCGGGTGGTCAATCCGCCGCCGGAGCGCCGCGGCTTCGCGCGCTATTCGACGCCGTTCTTCCTGCATTTCGCGCCGGACCACGAGATCAGCACCCTGCCCGGCTGCGCCACGGCCGAGAACCCGGACCGCTACCCGATTTCGATCACCGCCAACGAATTCCTCCAGCAGCGCCTGCGCGAGATCAAGCTGCTCTAGGACCGTCCGCGGACGGGCGATCGGCCGCAGCCGGTCGCCACGCTAAATTAACCGTGAGAGATCAAGGTTTCCCCAAGAAGACGGGGGAACCGCGCATGGCGCAAACAGCGCCGACCGACGCCGAGGCGCTTCGCCTCGCCGAGCTACGGTCGATCGACCTGACCGCGCTGCGGCCGGTGATCGACCGCGTGACGCGGCTTGCCCGCGGCGCGGCCGACGCGCCGTTCGCCTATGTCAGCCTGATCGAGGACGGCCGGGTCTGGATGTCGGGCTTCGCGGGCATGCCGGAATGCTTCGTGCCGGTCGCGACCTCGACCACCGCCCTGCGCCTGAACGAGGGCGCGGTCTGGCTCGAGGATTTCGCGGCGGTCTATCCGAACCACCCCTGGGTCGTCGGCGAACCGCGCCAGCGGTTCTATGCCAACGCCCCGATCGAGCTGGCCAGCGGCCTGTGCCTGGGCGCCCTCTGCGTCGGCGGCAGCGAAGTGCGGCCCCGCGACGAGAAGATCATCGGCTATCTCTCCGACCTGGCCGCCCTGGTCGCCGAGGCGGTCGAGCGCCTGCGGGCCCAGCGCGCGGCGGAGACCTCGGCCCGCGAGACCCACGCAGCCGTCGCTGTCCGCGACGCGGTCATGAAGTACTCGCCGGTGTCACTCGGCGTGCTGGATCGGGACCTGCGCTACGTCTACGTCAACGAGCAGTGGACCCTGGACAAGGGGGTCGCCGAAGCGGACGCCCTCGGCAGGACCATGGAGTCCCTGTTCCCCGAGACCTACGCCCTGTTCCACGAGACCTACGCGAAGGCTCTGGCCGGCGATACCCAGGTCGGCGACCGCATCCATGCGCCCGTCCCCGGCCGGCCCGATCGCTGGCTGAAGGCGACCGTCAGCCCCTGGCTGAACGACAGCGGCGCCGTTGCGGGCGTCATCTCCATGAGCCACGACATCAGTGGTCTGGTCGACAGCCTCGAGCGCGCACAGCGGTCGGAAGACCGGCTGAAGCTGGCGCTCGAGATCGCCGAAGTCTCGGTCTATGAGCTCGACTACCGCAGCAGGACGCTGAAGCTCGACGGCGCCGCCGACAGCTTCTTCGAGAGCAGCTACACCTACGCCGACTTGGCGCCGGACATCTGGGTCACGGTCCACCCTGACGACCGAGCCGAGGCCAAGGCGGCGTGGGAGCGGAGCGTGGCCGACGGCAGGCCGTTCCGCACCGAGTACCGCATGAACGTGCCCGACCGCG
>Ga0247813_10002662_pt1 | contig 12014 bp, 9 predicted proteins | sample UWRJL169409C1_FD_180719 | JGI IMG/M metagenome (GOLD analysis project Ga0247813, IMG submission 180719) | Plant litter microbial communities from Arlington Agricultural Research Station in Wisconsin, United States - UWRJ-L169-409C-1 | ecosystem: Environmental > Terrestrial > Plant litter >... | reverse complement strand
GCTCGGCACCGGCATTTCCTACCATCTCGGCATCGACGGCATTTCCATGCTGTTCGTCGTGCTCTCGGCATTCCTCATGCCGTTTTGCGTGGTGGCCAGCTGGGTTTCGGTGGAAAAGCGCCTGAAGCAGTACATGATCGCCTTCCTCCTCCTGGAAGTGTTCATGATCGGCGTCTTCGTGTCGCTCGATATCGTGCTGTTCTACGTGTTCTTCGAGGCCGGCCTGATCCCGATGTTCATCATCATCGGCGTCTGGGGCGGAAAGGACCGCGTCTACGCGTCCTACAAGTTCTTCCTCTACACGCTGCTCGGCTCGGTGCTGATGCTGCTGGCCATCATGGCGATGTACTGGCAGGCCGGTACGACCGATATCGCCGAATTGCTCGCCTATCAGTTCCCGGCGCAGATGCAGACATGGTTGTGGCTGGCTTTCTTTGCCTCGTTTGCGGTGAAGATGCCGATGTGGCCAGTTCATACCTGGCTTCCCGACGCACACGTTCAAGCGCCGACGGCGGGTTCTGTCATCCTGGCAGGCGTTCTCCTGAAGCTCGGCGGTTACGGCTTCCTGCGCTTCTCGCTGCCGATGTTCCCGCTTGCATCTGAATACTTCGCGCCGTTCGTCTTCACGCTATCGGTCGTCGCGATCATCTACACCTCGCTGGTGGCAATGATGCAGTCCGACATCAAGAAGCTGATCGCCTATTCGTCGGTCGCCCATATGGGCTATGTGACCATGGGTATCTTTGCCGCCAATACGCAGGGCGTGCAGGGGGCGATCTTCCAGATGCTGTCGCACGGCTTGGTGTCCGGCGCGCTCTTCCTCTGTGTCGGCGTGGTCTACGACCGCACCCACACCCGCGAGATCAGCGCCTATGGCGGTCTCGTCAACAACATGCCGAAATATGCGGTCGCCTTCATGATCTTCACCATGGCCAATGTCGGCCTGCCGGGCACGTCTGGCTTCGTCGGTGAAATCACTGTGCTGCTTGGCACGTTCAGGGCCAACACCTGGGTTGCGTTCTTCGCCACCACCGGCGTCATCCTGTCGGCGTGCTATGCTCTGTGGCTCTACCGCCGGGTGATCTTCGGCACACTTGACAAGGACAGCCTCAAATCGCTGCTGGATCTTTCCGGCCGGGAGAAGGCGCTGCTCTATCCGCTGATCGTGCTGACCATTTTCTTCGGCGTCTATCCGGCTCCGGTGTTCGATGCGACGGCAGCCTCGGTGGACGTGCTTATCAACAACTACACTGCGGCCGTGCAGGCAGCGCATGACGTTGCGCTTTCGGCGAAATGACGACAGGACGGGATTGAAATGACTGCTGAAACATTCCTCGCTAGCCTGCACCTGTCGACGCCCGAGCTGATCCTTGCGGTTGGCGCCATGGTGTTGTTGATGATCGGCGTCTTCTCCGGCGAGAAATCGTCCGGGGCTGTGACGTGGCTTGCCGTTGGCCTGCTTGCCGTTTCCGGCGCCTGGCTGATCTGGCAGACTGGCGACGGTCAGGCCTATAACGGCGCCTTCCTCTCCGATCCGTTCGGCAAGTTCATGAAGGTGCTGACGCTGTTCGGCTCCATGGTGGCGCTGATCATGTCGGCGGGCGAGGCGCGTTCGAGCGGCATCGACCGGTTCGAATTCCCGGTCCTGATCGTGCTGGCCACGCTCGGCATGCTGCTGATGATTTCGGCCAACGACCTGATCTCGGTCTACCTGGCGCTCGAACTGCAGTCGCTGGCGCTCTACGTCGTTGCCGCGATGAACCGCGACAATCTGCGTTCGACGGAAGCCGGCCTGAAATATTTCGTGCTCGGCGCCCTGTCGTCCGGCATGCTGCTCTATGGCATGTCGCTGGTCTACGGCTTCACTGGCCATACCGGTTTTGACGGCATTGCCGCTGCCCTGTCCGCAGAGGGCCGTTCGCTCGGCCTGGTCTTTGGTCTCGTCTTCATTCTTGCTGGCGTCGCCTTCAAGATCTCGGCCGTCCCGTTCCATATGTGGACGCCGGACGTTTACGAAGGCGCCCCGACACCGGTGACCGCGTTCTTCGCTGCTGCTCCGAAGGTTGCGGCCATGGCGATGCTGATCCGGCTGGTGATCATGCCGTTCGAGCCGATCGTCACCGACTGGCAGCAGATCATCGTCTTCATCTCGATTGCCTCGATGCTGCTCGGCTCGTTTGCTGCAATCGGTCAGAAGAACATCAAGCGACTGATGGCCTATTCGTCGATCGGTCACATGGGCTATGCGCTCGTTGGCCTGTCCAGCGGCTCGATGGCCGGCGTGCGCGGCGTGTTGATTTACATGCTGGTCTATATGGTCATGACGCTCGGCACCTTTGCTTGCATCATGGCGATGAAGCGCAAGGACGGCAATCACGTCGAAAGCGTCGATGATCTCGCAGGCCTGTCGCAGACCAATCCGCTGATGGCTTCGGTTCTCACGGTGATGATGTTCTCGCTCGCGGGCATTCCGCCGCTCGCCGGCTTCTTTGCCAAGTACTTCGTCTTCATGGCGGCGATCGAAGCGCATCTCTACGCCCTGGCGATCATCGGCGTTCTCGCCTCCGTTGTCGGTGCCTACTACTATCTGCGCGTCATCAAGCTGATGTGGTTCGATGATCCGAAGGACGAGTTTGCACGTCCCTCCGGCGTGCTGCGCCTGGTTTACGGGCTCTCCGGCCTGTTTGTTCTTGCCTATGTTCTGATCGGTGGACCGATCGGTACGGCGGCCGAAGTCGCAGCGCGGACATTCTTTTGACAGGACAGGACCGGATCGGCAGGGTTTCGCTCGATAATTTTCGGCATACAGCGCTTGGCGATGTCGGATCGACGAACACGGAATGCCTGATCCGGGCGCGTGCAGGTGATCCGGGACTTCACTGGATCACCGCGACGCGGCAGATTTCCGGCCGTGGCCGGCGTGGCCGCAGCTGGGCATCGGAACCGGGCAATCTTTATGCCTCGCTGCTTCTGATCGATCCGGCGCCGATGGGGAAATTACAATCGCTGCCGCTCGCGGTCGCTGTTGCTGTGCATCGGGCGATCCAGGCGGTGATGCCGGCAGGTTCCAATCCGGTCTCGATCAAATGGCCGAACGATATTCTGATTGCGGGCAAGAAGTGCTGCGGTATCCTGCTGGAAGGCGAGGGACTGCCGGACGGGCATCATGCGCTGGTGATCGGCTGCGGCATCAATGTCGCGCGGGCGCCGGATCATGGGCTCTACCCCGTCACCAGCCTGCAGGCGGAAGGTGCAGCCGTTTCCCCGGACGAGCTTTTTGCCCATCTGTTCCGCAGCATGAGCGACGCGTTGAACACTTGGAACCGCGGCGACGGCATCGCAGAGATTATTGCACAATGGCGGTCCGCTGCAGGCGGCATAGGCCAGAAGATTACAGTCAACCTGCCGGATCGCTCGCTTTCCGGCAGGTTTGAAGGCATAGATGAAGACGGCCGGCTGATGCTCGATCTTGGGGCAGGTACGGTTCAACGCATCGCCGCAGGCGATGTATTTTTTGGATAGACCCCATTTTGGGTGACATAAGGCGCAATCAATCAATGAGCAAACAAGACGAACTCGTCTTCCTGCCGCTAGGCGGAGTGGGGGAAATCGGCATGAACCTGGCCCTTTACGGCTATGGCTCGCCTGCCCACCGCCAGTGGATCATGGTCGATTGCGGCGTGACCTTCCCGGGTCTTGATCTGCCCGGCGTCGATCTGGTGCTTCCCGATATCCGGTTCCTTGCCGAAGAGCGCAAGAACCTCAAGGGCATCATCATCACCCATGCCCACGAAGACCATTACGGCGCGCTGGCCGATCTGTGGCCGGGCCTCAACGTGCCGGTCTATGCTTCGCCGTTCACCGCCGGCATGCTTGAAGCCAAGCGCTCCTATGAGCGCAGCCGCGCCCAGGTGCCGATCACCATCTTCAAGGAAGGCGACCGCATCAATGTCGGTCCGTTCGAGATCGAAGCGATCGGCGTCAATCACTCCATCCCCGAGCCGATGTCTCTGGTCATCCGCACGCCGCTCGGCAATGTCGTCCATACCGGCGATTGGAAGATCGACCATGCACCGTCGCTTGGACCGTTCACCGATGAAGCGCGGTTCCGCGCTGTCGGCGACGAGGGCGTTCTCGCGCTGATGTGCGACAGCACCAATGCCATGCGCGATGGCGTCTCGCCCTCTGAAGAAGAGGTTTCCACCAGCCTCACCAAGATCATCGAGGACGCCAAGGGCCGCGTGGCGATCACCACGTTCTCCTCCAATGTCGGCCGCATCCGCTCGATCGCCAAGGCATCGGCTGCAGCCGGCCGCGAAGTGCTGCTTCTCGGCAGCTCAATGAAGCGCGTCTGCGACGTTGCGCGCGATGTCGGCTTGATGGAAGGTCTGAACCCGTTCATCGCCGAAGACGAATTCGGCTATATCCCGCGCGACAAGGTGGTGGTGATCCTGACCGGCAGCCAGGGCGAATCCCGCGCGGCCCTTGCCAAGATCTCGCGCGACGAGATGCGCAATGTGGCGCTGACAGCCGGTGATACCGTGGTGTTTTCCTCGCGTGCCATTCCGGGCAACGAGAAGGCGATCAACGACATCAAGAATGGCCTGGTGGAGCAGGGCATCCACATCATCACCGATACGGAAGCGCTGGTCCACGTCTCCGGCCATCCCCGCCGCAACGAGTTGCAGCAGATGTACCAGTGGACACGCCCGCAGATGCTGGTGCCGGTCCATGGCGAAGCCGCCCATCTGACCGCGCAGGCCGAACTTGGCCTGCAATCCGGCATCAAGACCGTACCACGGGTTCGCAATGGCGATATTCTCCGCCTTGCTCCGGGGCCGGCGACTGTGATCGGCACGGCGCCGCACGGCCGCATCTATAAGGACGGCAGCCTGATCGGTGACTTCGAGGAGATGGGGATCGGCGAGCGCCGCAAGCTGTCTTTTGCCGGCCATGTCGCGGTCAATGTCGTTCTGGACGCACGCTACGATTTCGCGGCCGACCCGATCGTCGTTCCGATCGGTCTGCCCGAGTTCGACGACGAGGGCGAAGATATGAACGATACGCTCTATGATGCCGTCCTGGGGGCCGTCGAAAGCATCCCGCGCGGCAAGCGCAAGGATATCGCCATGGTCACGGAAGCCGTACGCCGGGCTATCCGCGGCACGGCCAATGACGTCTGGGGCAAGAAGCCTGTCGTTACCGTGTTCATCAACAAGCTCTGATAGCCGGGATCTGATCCAATGCTTGGACGTGTCAACCATATCGCTCTTGCTGTTCCGGATCTTGCCGAAGCGGTGGAGCGATACCGGTCGATGCTCGGTGCCTCCGTGACCGCTCCGGAAGCCTTGCCGGAACACGGCGTCACCGTCGTGTTTGTCACGCTTGAAAATACCAAGGTCGAACTGCTGGAGCCACTTGGGGAGGAGTCGCCGATTGCGGCCTTCCTTGCGAAAAATCCCGCCGGCGGCATGCATCATATCTGCTACGAGGTCGAAGACATCCTCGCTGCGCGTGATAGCCTGGTTGCCGCCGGGGGCAGGGTGCTTGGCGATGGTAGCCCGAAGACCGGCGCGCATGGCAAACCGGTGCTGTTTCTCCACCCGAAGGATTTCTTCGGCACGCTGATCGAACTCGAGCAGGTGTGACAGAAGACCGCGCGCCGGTATTTATCGGGCGCAGTATTTGTCGGGCAGAGGCGAAAGCGCTATAACATCGCTCCAACGCGCCATGCCAAGAGGTGAGACATCCATCTCCCTTCGTAATGAGAGACCACCATGCCGATCTTTTCCACCTTCGCGATCTATTTCATCATCTGGTGGCTGGCGCTGTTCATCGTCCTGCCGATCGGCTTGCGGACACAGGCCGAAGAGAACGAGGTCGTGCCGGGCAGCGTCGAAAGTGCGCCCGCGCGTTTCCGCGCACTTCGGGTCTTCCTGATGACCTCGGTACTCGCCGCCGTGATCCATGCCACATGGTACGTCCTTTCGGTCCGCATGGGCTATGGCCTGGACTCGATCCCGCAGTTTGCGCCGAAGTTCTATTGAGGGGTGATCGGTGTTGCCGTGGCTGCGACAGCGGCGGCTTACCGGCTGCGGGGCCTGCCAGCGAATATAAGCGCCACAGAATTGCCGCGATTCAAGCGGTGATCACTTTTTCTGCAGTTGTATTCAGTATAAAAGTCAAAAAAAAACAAGGCTAGAAGCCTTGTTCTTTAAAGTATCGCGTGATCCTTATCCGTTGCCGGTGGCTGCGTGTAAACGCGCCTAAGATCTTATCCTCCCAAGACTTGACCGCGAAATCGACAAGAATTTAATCTCCCTGCCTCTTTTGTGGGCCAAAACTAGCCCAAACATTATGCGTTGTCATCCGATTTTTTTGCATTTTTGCTACACTCTAGTAAAATTTTTCCGTTGACAACTTCTGTCAAAATCCTGTTACTACCGTGCCTTTTTGACGCAGGTATTTTTGTTTTTTCGCACCTTGAAATCCATCGATCCTTCACTCCTCCTGCCAAACACGATGACGGGTTTTCTTCCTGCCGCGAAGCGTCTATGAACGCTTAAGCGCGGTGCATCCCCTTCTGGAATCAGCTGGCCGGGTCGTCGCGGCAAACAGTCAAACGGCAGTGTCCGGTTTGCGCGCTTGACGCGTGCGCGGCCTGCAGGCTCAACGTTATTTCGCCCGATTCAAACGATAGTGCGAAGTGCTTTTAACTTCTGGAACCCGTTCATGCGCCTGTCCCGCTTTTTCATGCCCATTCTGAAGGAAACCCCCAAGGAAGCGGAAATTGTCTCGCACCGGCTGATGCTGCGTGCCGGCATGGTGCGCCAGCAGTCGGCCGGCATCTACACATGGCTGCCGCTCGGCAAGCGGGTTCTCGACAAGGTCACCAAGATCATCCGCGAAGAGCAGAACCGCGCCGGCGCCGTCGAGCTTTTGATGCCGACGCTGCAATCGGCCGAACTCTGGCAGGAAAGCGGCCGCTACGACGCCTATGGCGACGAAATGCTGCGGATCAAGGATCGCAACAAGCGCGACATGCTGTATGGGCCGACCAACGAGGAAATGATCACCGACGTGTTCCGTTCCTACGTCAAGTCCTACAAGGACCTGCCGCTCAATCTCTATCATATCCAGCTGAAGTTCCGCGACGAACGCCGTCCGCGTTTCGGCACCATGCGTTCGCGTGAATTCCTGATGAAGGATGCCTATTCCTTCGATCTCAACCGCGAAGGCGCGGTGGACAGCTACAACCGCATGTTCGCCGCCTATCTGCGCACGTTCGCGCGGCTTGGCCTGCGCGCCATTCCGATGCGGGCCGATACCGGTCCGATCGGTGGCGATCTCAGCCACGAGTTCATCATTCTCGCCGATACCGGGGAATCGGAAGTCTTCTGCCACAAGCACTTCCTCGATTTCGACGTTCCCGCCGACGATACCGATTTCTGGGACGCCGCTGCGATGAAGGCGATCTTCGACAAGTGGACGTCGCTCTACGCCGCCACCTCGGAGATGCATGACGAGGCGGCCTTCAACGCCATCGACGACGCTTCGAAGGTTTCGGCCCGCGGCATCGAGGTTGGCCACATCTTCTACTTCGGCACCAAGTATTCCGAAGCCATGGGCGCCAAGGTTCAAGGCCCCGACGGCAAGGAGCACACGGTGCACATGGGCTCCTATGGCATCGGCCCGACCCGTCTGGTTCCCGCAATCATCGAAGCCTCGCATGACGAGAACGGCATCATCTGGCCGGCCTCGATTGCGCCGTTCGATGCGGTTGTGATCAACATGAAATCCGGCGATGAAGCCTGCGACGCGGCGTGCGAAACCATCTATGCTGCACTCAACAACGCAGGATTCGACACGCTGTATGACGACAAGGACGACCGCGCCGGCACCAAGTTTGCCACCGCCGACCTGATCGGCGTGCCCGTGCAGATCATTGCCGGTCCGCGTTCGGTTGCCAATGGCGAGGTCGAACTCAAGGACCGCAAGACCGGCGCCCGCGAAACATTGACGACCGAGGCTGCCATCAACAAGCTGACCGCCTCGAAATAAGGGACCAGGGAATGAGCGCTGCGACGCTAGAACAGGAAAAGGCAGCGACCGCTCAGGCGTCGTCGAGCCGTCCGTTTTCCACATTCGAGCGCATGGTGGCCTGGCGCTATCTGCGCTCGCGCCGCAAGGAAGCGTTCATTTCGGTGATCGCCGGCTTTTCCTTCATCGGCATCATGCTCGGTGTGGCAACGCTGATCATCGTCATGGCCGTAATGAACGGTTTTCGTACCGAGCTGATCTCGCGCATCCTCGGCATCAACGGTCACATGATCGTCCAGCCGCTGGATGGCCCGCTGGATAACTATGCCGACCTGGCGACCAAATTTTCCGGCGTCAAGGGCATCACCATGGCGATCCCGATGATCGAAGGGCAGACGCTTGCCTCCGGTCCGGGCGGCGCCGGCACCGGTGCGCTGGTGCGCGGCGTGCGTGCCGACGATCTCGCCAAGATGAAGTCGATTTCCGACCACATCCAGTCCGGCGATCTCGTTGGTTACGCCGCAGGAACCGGCGTTGCGATCGGTTCGCGCATGGCCCAGCAATTGGGCATCACCGCCGGCGGCACGATCACGCTGGTAGCGCCGGAAGGCGACATCACGCCGATGGGCGTCAATCCGCGCGTCAAATCCTATACCGTCTCGGCGATTTTCGAGATCGGCATGTCGGAATATGATGCCTCGATCATCTTCATGCCTCTGGAAGAGGCCCAGCTTTATTTCAACGCCGAGGGCATTGCCCAGTCGATCGAGCTGTTCGTCACCGACCCGGATCTGGTCGATGACCTGCGCCAGCCGATCGAGGATGCTGCCGGCCGTCAGGTGCTGATCAGCGACTGGCGAGACCGCAACAAGACCTTTTTCTCGGCCCTGCAGGTCGAGCGCAACGTCATGTTCATGATCCTGACGCTGATCATTCTGGTGGCGGCGCTGAACATCGTCTCCGGCCTGATCATGCTGGTGAAGGACAAGGGCCGCGACATAGCCATCCTGCGCACCATGGGTGCCTCTTCAGGCGCCATCATGCGGATATTCTTCATGACAGGGGCGGCGATCGGTATTGTCGGTACGATCGCAGGCGTGCTTCTGGGCGTTTTGGTCTGCCTCAACATCGAGTCGATCCGCCAGTTCTTTTCCTGGATTTCGGGTACGACACTGTTCAATCCCGAACTCTATTTCCTAAGCCAGCTTCCGGCCGATATGAACCTTGGCGAGACCACATCGGTCGTCGTCATGGCCATCGGCCTGTCCTTTCTTGCCACGATCTTTCCGGCCTGGCGCGCGTCGCGCCTCGATCCGGTTCAGGCTCTGCGCTACGAATAACGAGGGATTACAGACACGATGAATGCGCGCGTGGCATTGCAGCTTTCCGGCGTCGAACGTCATTTCAGCCAGGGCGAAGAAACCCTGTCGATCCTCAAGGGTGCGGACTTTTCGCTTCATGGCGGCCAGACCGTGGCGCTTGTTGCCCCGTCAGGCACTGGCAAGTCGACGCTTTTGCACCTGGCTGGGCTGCTGGAGCGCCCGGATGCCGGGGAAGTGCTGATCAACGGCCAATCCTGCGGCGCGCTCAGTGATGAGCGGCGCACGGCGATCCGCCGCAACGAGATCGGCTTTGTCTATCAGGCTCATCATCTGCTGCCGGAATTCACGGCAATCGAAAACATCATGATGCCGCAACTGATCGCGGGCCTCAACAAGGCCGAGGCCCGCGAACGGGCGGCAGCACTTCTGGATTACATGCGTATCGGCCATCGCGCTGAACATCGTCCATCGGAACTGTCCGGTGGCGAGCAGCAGCGCGTCGCCATTGCGCGTGCCGTCGCCAATGCGCCGCTGGTGCTCCTGGCCGACGAGCCGACCGGCAACCTTGACCCGGAAACCGCTGGCTACGTCTTCGAAGCCCTGGAAGCGTTGGTGCGCCAGTCCGGTCTCGCGGCGATGATCGCCACGCACAATTACGAGCTCGCCGCGCGCATGGACCGCCGCGTTACCATCGAGGACGGCAAGGTCGTCGAGCTTTAAGGCTGGCTCTCACAGCCTCCGCCTCGATCAGGACGGGGCGGCTGGTATCTAATCGATACCGCAGACCGTTTGCCCGCGATCGTCCGTCCAATCCTTCAGCAGCACGATTTCGCCCTTGGTGGCGACGGGCTTGCCGCTGCTCTTTCCCTTGCCGGTCAAAACGTTGAAATCGCATTCCGCACTGTTGTTCGGATCGAGCGTGTCGTAGGACGTATAGGTATATCCGGCGACGACGAAGTCGAAGTTTCGATAGGCGACCGTCAGCTTCTGTTCCCAGCGATCGCGGCCGACGCTATCGTTATGGGTGGTGATCAGGATCGAGCCGTTCTCAAGGGCGGTGATCGATGGCGCCCGCCCGGCCATCGTGACATCCCCCCAGACCTTGTTCGGCACAACAGTCTTCAGTTTCAGCCGGTCGGTGTCGCCGTCATTGAGATAGATATAGACCGCGTGATCTTCATCCGTTCCCTCAACCGGCGCCACCAGCATGGCAAGGTCTGAACTGCCGTCCTTGTCCCAATCTCCTGTCGCAGCAAAGACGATGCGAGCGGGATCGATCGCCTCTGCCGCCTGCGCGGTGGTGGCAGTCAGGCCGAGTAATGCCGCCATGACGGCCAGTGACATCTTCATCAATCATTCCCCCAATTTGCATTTGGGATGCAGACTAATGTGCCGCCCGACCGGCGTCCAGATGCCGGAGGTTATTGCCGGAAAGGCCGGTTGCAAAGTGTTTACCATCTCCGTTCCTCGGTGGCCGAAGATTTGCAGTTGCTGCTTGACGCATGAACATAAATAGAACATTCTAGGAACATAACGGAAAAGGGAGCCGACCAATGACTGACTTCATTCGTGATCTCGCCGCTTTGACCTCCATCGCCATGTTCATCGCCAGCTTTTCGATCATCGTCATAGGCATGTAAAACCTGCGTAAGCCACCGCCATTCCGCGCATTCGCCGTCGTGCGGAAATGGAAGGGTGGCGGGCTGTGGACAAGGTGGAACCTGTTTGGAAATGCTGCCATGCGGCAGATGAAAACTGGACATCTGCGGATGGAAACAGGATATCCTGAAGCCTTCACGGGAATCGGGGTGTGCCATGGCAGATGCGGTAAACGGCAAGCGGCAGGATAGTTCCGCTCAGGGCGGTGCGTCTCCCCAGTTCGTTCATCTTCGGGTTCATTCTGCCTTTTCGCTGCTCGAAGGGGCTTTGCCGATCAAGAAGATCATCGGCAAGGCTGTTGCCGACGGACAGCCGGCGATCGGCATTGCCGATACCAACAACCTGTTTGCAGCACTCGAATTCTCGCAAAAATGTATGGACGATGGCCTGCAGCCTTTGATCGGCTGCCAGCTGTCGATCGACATGGAGGATGAGGGCGAAGGCGAGAAACGCGGCCACGCCCAGCATCTGGCCAAGCTGCCGGCCATCGTTCTGATAGCGGCGACGGATGCCGGCTATGTCCGCCTCGTCGATATCGTCAGCCGGGCCTATCTTGGCGGCGAAGGAAACCAGTCGGTTCGCATTGCGCTGTCCTGGCTGCAGGAAGGCGGAGCGGAGGGGCTGATTGCTCTGACCGGCGCCTCGGGCGGGCCTGTGGATATGGCTCTGAAGTCCGGTCACCATGCGCTGGCGGAAACCCGCCTGAAGACGCTTGCCGCGGTGTTTGGCGATCGTCTTTATGTCGAGCTTCAGCGCCACGGCAAATATGACCGCCGCCACGAAAACCGGGTCGTCGATCTCGCCTACAAGCTCGAATTGCCGATCGTGGCGACCAATGAGCCGTTCTTCCCGTCGCCCGCCGAATTCGAAGCGCATGACGCACTGATGGCGGTGGCGCACAATGCGATGGTTTCGGATGACACGCGCTTTCGCCTGACGCCGGATCATTACCTGAAGAGCCGCAAGGACATGGCCGCCTTGTTTGCCGACCTG
>Ga0247813_10002660_pt1 | contig 12024 bp, 7 predicted proteins | sample UWRJL169409C1_FD_180719 | JGI IMG/M metagenome (GOLD analysis project Ga0247813, IMG submission 180719) | Plant litter microbial communities from Arlington Agricultural Research Station in Wisconsin, United States - UWRJ-L169-409C-1 | ecosystem: Environmental > Terrestrial > Plant litter >... | reverse complement strand
CGCCACGGCCTTTGGCGGATGACTTATCAAAAGCAAAAGCAGGCTTAGATTTTCCAGAGCCTGCTTTGCCGCGTGATGTATTGGAGGAAGATCTACTGTTCCCCTTCTTCTTGTTGTCCATTTGTTTCCTTATCTATATTATTTTCTTCCCCGCTTTCGTCCTCTTGTTGTTGTTCTTCTTCTTGTTCCTCTTCTCCTTTTTGTCCTTCTTCTCTTTGTTCTTCTTTACGTGCTTCCTGTTCGAATCGAATCACGTCTTCCAAATCCAATTGTTTTCCCGCTTCGATCTCTAAAGCGGTTTGTGCCGCGGTAGCTTGAGCCTGTGCAACAGGATCATTTTCACCGTCTGTCAAACCAAACTGTACGAATTCGTTGAAGTTGGGATCCAATTCTGTACCTATGGTGTTTTCAAGTGTTGCGAAATCTTTTGGATTCGGTAACTCAGCTAAGCTATTCAATCCAAAATACTCCATGAATTTTTTGCTGGTACCATATAACAAAGGACGACCGACACCATCAGATTTACCTTTGATTTCAACCAGCTCTTTTTCCAGCAATTTCTGGACAGCATAATCGCAATTTACACCACGAATATCTTCTACCTGACCTTTAGTGATCGGCTGCTTGTAAGCAATGATCGCCATGACTTCCAAGGCCGAAGTGGACAGCCTTTTCTTTGACTTTTGCTTTAGGAAAATACCTAAGCTGGTTTGGTAAGCAGGCTTTGTCAAAAACTGGTAGCCACCTGCAATTCTAAATACCTGAAACGGATAATTATCCGACATGTATTTTTCCAACAAAGAGTCCAATGCGGCTTCGATGTCTTCAATCTGCACTTCCGCCTCAAACATTTCAGACATTACTAATCTGATCTCCTCTGCCTTTACAGGCTCGGTAGCGCAGAATACAATGCTCTCCACATGGTTTTGAAGAAAATCCATTAATTACTTACGGTTTAATTTCGCTTCAATAGAATGTTGTGTGTGCGGTACGGCACGCAAACGTTCTTTTGGAATCAGCTTGCCCGTTTCGATACACACGCCGTACGTTCCGTTTTTAATGCGGATCACAGCGAACTCTAACTGCTGAATAAATTTCATTTGTCTTGCAGCCAACTGACTGAAGTTTTCTTTTTCCAAAGTATCCGCTCCGTCTTCCAGTAACTTGAGATTACTGTTGGAGTTATCAGAACTCTCGTCATTCTTTCTGCTCAAAGATTCCTTGATGTATACCAATTCTTTCTTTGCTCTTTCTAATTTTTCAAGGATCAACGTTTCAAACTCTTTCAGTTCTTCTTCAGAATACTTTGTGCGCGTATCCTCTGGTCCGTTGGAATTGTTCTTAGGTTGCATAATAGCTTGTGGTTTAACCGTTTTGCTGTTTAACTTTGAAACCTCTGGTAAGGTTTCTTTAATTGCCACTTTTTTTGTCGTAGTTTTTTTTATAGCTGGCTTTTTAGGAGCTGCTGTTTTCTTGGCAGCACTAACTTTCTTTGCCACTGCCTTTTTAACTGATTTCTTTGGAGCAGGCTTCAATGCTGCTTTCTTCGCCGGTGCCTTTTTAGCTACTGCTTTTTTTACCCCCGCTTTTTTTGCTGCAGGTTTGGCAGTTTTTGCCGATTTCTTTGCTGCAGTTTTTTTAACTACTGCCTTCTTTTTTGCCACTGCTTTTTTTACAGCTGTTTTCTTTTGCGCTTTTTTAACCTTAGCCATAAAAAAATAATGAATTGAACCCCGTATTTTCCTGTGCCAATCGGCAAGTATTTGCCTGCAAAGGTAATAAATAAAAGCTTCAAGTCCTTGTAATTTTTACACCTCCAACCCTATTTTTCCACACTAAATCAGCGCGATAACACTGAAATTGTGTCCTTCACTTTCCAACGATCGCCCTCCGGATGAAAAAATTCGGCAACAATCAGGTATAATCCAGTGCTAACAGGCTGTAAATTAGCATCCATGCCGTTCCATGTGCACATTCCTCTGGCATCTGAAGGTCCGCTGGGCTGTAGTGAACAAATCCAATTACCTTGTAAGGAAAAAATGTCCAGACGCAACGATCCTCCCGCTTTGGGTAAAGAATAGCGAATCGTGGCATAATTGCGGTATCCATCGATGCCGGTGGCAATAGCGTGTGGTTCTATGTTCAGCAAATCCTCCCCTTTCCCCGAGCTTGTCTGTGAATTGGCATAACCCGGGGTAGCCCCTCCTGATGATGTTGAAGCAGATTGCCAGTTCTGCAACCATTGCGCCGGGTCCAGTGCATTTACCCGTTCCAAAGAAACGCCTTCCTTGCTCTCTAACAAAGGATGATGCATGTGTTGTGTATAATGGACTCTATCAATAGAATCCCCTCTCTTGCTTAACAACATCACACTGCCTTTGTCGTCCGGCAGGCCCGGTAAATTGCAGGTTACGAAAGTAGAGGCGGCTGATAATGGATAAAAATCGCGAACCGCCAAACTGTCTTTGGTTAGTATACGATAAGAGCTGGGTTTCATGAGCAGGGGCGGTAACAAGACTTCTTCCCCTGCCTGGTTGCGCATTCTGGATGCTTTTAAGGTGATAAACCAGGAACTGTTATTATACAACTCTACAAAATCAACACCGTAAGAAAATGGATTGAAAAGAACTTCGTTGATCACCACATCGCCCTTCGTTAAAGGCTTAGGTTTGACAAGCGTTAATGCCAGAGTCTGGGTGTTTTCAAAGCGATCGCTCACACCGGATAGCGTGACCTGTAAGGCTGTTCCTTCTTCGATCAGTGAAGCTGAATCTTTTACGCTTAACGTGTTTTGACTTTGCCAACGGACAGCCAAAGGTAATAGGCCTTCTTCCCTCTGAAACACTGGAACAGATAAAGGATTCAGTTCTTCATTGAAAGAAAGCAACCATCCGCTGGAATCTGCTTCACAGGTATAAGACAACAATTCGGGCGCTTGCTGATCCACAAATCCACCATCAATCAGCAGGTCATCGAAATAAAAATTTGTTCTCCGGGTAGAAGAATGCACACATAAAAAACCAAATGCTTGCGAGGAAAAAACAACCGCATGTTTACCGGAACTTTCCAGCTCCCACGCCTCTCCTCCCAATGTATCGCTGTATACTTGCCAGTTGTCCTGATTATCCCGAACTACCTTTATCCGTAAAGTTACAGGATTGCCGCCGGCGCGGCCTTCCTTGCCTTTTGCAACAAGCGTTTGGATCGTCCCTTTTTGGTAGTACAAGTCGATTCCATCCTTGCTTCCCGACTGTCCTCCTACTTTTAAATAATATGCTTCGAGTTGAGGGTCCAATAAATTGGCAGAAGAAGCCGCCAGAAAAACTTTGGTGTAATTAGTAGCTGAACTTTCGAAGTTTAAGCGAAGCCAAAAACTCCAGGAAGCATTCAGCAAGGCGTTGGAATAGGTTTGCAAAAAAATAGTTCCGGCGGCTGACGGGCCGTTGGATTGCAATTGCCGATCTGCATTGATTTGGAAATAAGAAGCGGAGCCATCCCACAAATGTGGATTTGTAAGACTTTCAGAGAAATCTTCGCGGAACTGGGCAGAAGAAGACAAGAACGAAAAAATAAACAGAATAGATAAATACCTAGTAATCATAAGTGTTAGTTTAAAAAAATAAAAAAAAGACAAACGACTACCCTGAAAAAGGTAATCTTAAAAATAATGCAGCGAAAGCGGCTTGAGCCACCTTTATACGCCCGGCATAGGATCAAAGATAAAATAATTTAGTTAACTTTGTGTCCCTTTAAATTAACAAACCAAATATCAAATAAATAAACCTTATGAAAGTAGCAGTCGTTGGGGCAACTGGCCTTGTCGGTACCCAAATCCTAAAAGTTCTTGCAGAAAGAAACTTCCCCGTTACAGAACTGATTCCTGTAGCTTCTCCAAAATCTATTGGCACAGAAATTCAATACAAGGGTAAGGGCTTTAAGGTCGTGTCTGTAGAAGACGCTATTGCTGCAAAACCGGCTATCGCTATTTTCTCTGCAGGTGGCGGAACTTCTTTGGAGTTGGCTCCGAAATTTGCCGAAGTAGGTACCGTTGTGATTGACAACTCTTCTGCCTGGAGAATGGATCCTACCAAGAAATTGGTAGTTCCGGAAGTGAATGCAGATGCCCTTACAAAAGAAGATAAAATCATTGCGAACCCTAACTGCTCTACTATACAAATGGTAGTCGTGATGAATCCTTTGCATAAAAAATACAAAATCAAACGTGTGGTTGTTTCTACTTACCAGTCTGTAACCGGTACTGGTAAAAAAGCCGTTGATCAATTGATGGATGAAAGAAAAGGCATCATGGATGGTGCGAAAGCTTATCCTTATCAAATTGACTTGAACGTCATTCCTCAAATCGATGTATTCCTGGAAAACGGATACACGAAAGAAGAAATGAAAATGATCAAGGAAACCAACAAGATCATGCGCGATGATTCAATCAAAGTAACAGCCACTACTGTGCGTATCCCGGTTATGGGTGGTCACTCTGAATCAGTCAACATCGAATTTGAAAATGAATTTGATGTAGAAGAAGTAAAGGCTTTACTGGCAAAAGAAGAAGGCGTGATTGTAGTAGACGATATCGCTAACTTGAAATACCCAATGCCTTTGGACTCTCACAACAGAGACGAAGTATTTGTGGGTCGTATCAGAAGAGACGAAAGTCAGCCAAAAACATTGAACCTATGGGTAGTGGCAGACAACTTGCGTAAAGGTGCAGCAACGAATGCCATACAAATCGCTGAATATTTGGTAGCGAAGAAATTGGTTTAATGTTTTCTTCCACTTTCCACTTTAAACCGAACTCGCAAGGGTTCGGTTTTTTTGTTTTCAATCCGTCTGTCTTACCCCTAAATCCCCTAAAGGGGACTTTAAAAAATAATAAAACAAAATGCTATAGACATTTCGTCCCTCTGGGACGAGCAGCTCATTTCAACAAACAATGTCCCATAGGGACATCATGTCTATAGCAACGAATATACATAATGAGCAAAGTCCCCTTTAGAGGATTTAGGGGTAAGACAGCTTGCTCAATAAATGATATTTTGTTTTTCACAATCACACCATCGTTACGTACGCGATAGTCTTTTTCTACCTTTTCCTTTGTTTATCCTGACAGAAAGGAAAATGCGCTTTAAATGTTAGTGCTCCTACTGGACACCAGCCATACTTCTCCGCTTCATGATAGTCTTTTTCAGCTCATCTCTTTGTTTATCCTGACGATGGAGAAAATGTACAGTCAAAGTCAGATTTGTGCTGGTTGAACCAGTTAAGTCCACGTATATTTATTCATTGATACAAAGGTGGAACACTCCAACACCAATTACTAAGCCTTGTTCAATGACAGAGTTCTTCAACTCTATCATTTTGAGAAGGTAAAGAGTTTTCATAACTTTAGAGAAAACTATACTTATGGTCAAATCAATGACGGGCTACGGTTCTGCCGTAGCTGAAAATGAAAATCTTTACGTGCAGGTTGAAATCAAGAGCCTCAATTCTAAATTTCTTGATCTTTCTATTCGTGTTCCAAAAGAATACGCAGAAAAAGAACTGGAGATCCGGAACTTGTTTACGCAAGTGGTCGAACGCGGTAAAGTTTCTTTGTCCATTGAAGTCAAACAAAAAAACGACAATACAGCACGTGTCAATATCAATCTTGAATTGCTGAAAGCCTATTACGACAAAATAAAACAAGCTGCCGAATACGTTGGCGCTCCTTCTGATGACATTTTCCGCACGGTGTTGAACATGCCGAAAGTGATTGAATCAGATATTGAAAATATAAACCGTGGCGAAGAGTGGGGCTTCGTATCCAAAGCCATGAAAGACGCGATTGCACAGTGTGACAAATTCCGTCAGGAAGAAGGCGATTTGCTGAAAGAAAAGTTTATCGGATACATCTTATTCATCGCTGAAAAGTTAAAGGAAGTAGAAGCACATGATCCCATCCGTATCCAACAGGTAAGAGACAGAATCAAAAATCACCTGGAAGAATATGTTGGGAAAGAAAGAGTGGATCAATCCCGTTTCGAACAGGAATTGATTTACTACATTGAAAAGCTGGACATCAGTGAAGAGAAAGTGCGTTTGAAAAAACACCTCGACTACTTCATAGAAGCCATGAAAGACAAAGAAGCCAGCGGAAAAAAACTAGGGTTCCTGGCGCAGGAAATCGGGAGAGAAATTAACACCATCGGTTCAAAATGCAACGATGCCGACATTCAACGTTCTGTGATCGGCATGAAAGAAGAACTGGAAAAAATAAAAGAACAATTACTCAACATACTTTAATCCGCTACACATAATACTTACTCCTCACTATTATGAAACAATTACGCAACTTATCACTCTTCTTGTTTGTATGCTTACTGGCATCCTGTTCGCAACAAAGACCTAAAGGGACAGACATCAGTTTGACCTGGGGGCTGGTTGGCAACTATTACGAAGGCGATCTTTTCCTGAGTCAATTGCAATTGAAGAACAATGGAACATCTGCCCTGGAAAACAAGAACTGGAGTTTGTACTTTAATTTTTGCAGAAAATATAACCAAGACAAATTGCCTAAAGAAGTTACCATCGAACACGTGAATGGTGATTTGTTTGTATTAAAACCTACAAAAGACTTTAAGCCTCTTCAACCAGGAGACTCTGTAAAGTTTGATCTGTACGGAGGTTACTGGACATTGAATGAAAGCGATGCACCAGCAGGCTTCTTCTTTGTGTTTGACAATGGCAAAGGAGAAACTACCATTGAAGAAACAGGAGCATTGACTGTTTTGCCTTTCCTTACGGAAAAACAATTGAACCGCTCAGCCAATGATAAAGTGGTTTGTGAAAACGAAACGGTACGTTTCGAAAGAGATTCTGCTTTAAGCATTTTATCCAAAGATGTTATTTGTCCGATTACTCCTACTCCGGTTTCTTATACTTTGGGAAAAGATTCTGTATTGATTGACGGGTCATTTAGTATAGTTGCAGACAAAGATTTTGCGGCGAGTGCTGAGTTCTTACAAGTGCAATGGGAGAAAGGTCTTGGAGTAAAACCTTCTTTGAACGAATCAGGTAAAAGCACAAAAAACAAACAGGTTTCTTTCCTTAAAGATCTTGCATTAAAAGGCGAAGCATACGAATTAACTGTAAGTGCTGCGCAAGGCATCACCATTAAAGCAGGAACAAACGAAGGCGCATTTTATGGTGTACAATCTTTACTGGCCTTAAATCCTGCAGGTATTTCTAAATCATGGAAAATTATTGAGATCAATGTAAAAGACAAACCTCGGTTTGCATTCCGCGGAATGTCTGTGGATGTAGGACGTAACTTCCAATCTAAAGAAACGATTCTCAAAGTATTGGAGGCAATGGCAACTTATAAACTAAACAAATTTCAATTTCACCTGACAGACGATGAAGGATGGAGATTAGAAATTAAGGAATTACCTGAGTTGACGCAGGTCGGTAGCAGAAGAGGTTTCTCTACGGATGAAAAAGAAATGTTACTTCCTTCTTTCGGTTCAGGCGCTTTTCCGGATAAAACTTCCGGATCCGGTTACTACACGAGAGCAGACTTTATTGAAATATTAAAATTCGCAAAAGCACATAACATTGAAGTGATTCCGGAAGTGGATTTCCCAGGACATTCCAGAGCTGCGATCAAATCGATGCTGGTGCGTTACAACCGTTTGAAAGCAGAAGGTAAAGTAGAAGAAGCAGAGAAATACTTATTGAATGATCTGCAAGATTCTTCTAAATACGAATCGGTACAAATGTGGAAAGACAATGTGTTATGTCCTTGTCAGGAATCTACCTACAATTTCATCACTACTGTGGTGACAAGCATTGAAGACTTATATAAAGAAGCCGGAGTTACCCTCACCACTATACACACAGGCGGTGACGAAGTTCCTCATGGCGTATGGGAAAAATCTCCGAAGTGCGCAGAGTTGATCAAGAAACAACCTGAGGTTGGTCAATTAGGCGGTGTCTCCAATTATTTCTTAACTCGTGTAAGTGATATTCTTTCTAAAAAAGGATTGACTACAGCAGGCTGGGAAGAAATTGCTTTGTCTAAAGTAAAAGTAGGCGATGCGATAGAACATGTTCCAAATCCTGCTTTCATCAACAAAAACTTCAGACCCAATGTATGGAATAACGTATGGGGATGGGGACAGGAAGACTTTGCTTATCAGCTGGCCAATGCAGGATATAAAACGGTATTGTCTAACGTAACGAATTTGTACCTTGATCTTGCGTATAGTAAAGATCCTAAAGAGTCTGGTTACTATTGGGGAGGATTTACCAATACAAAAAAAGTATACGAATTCATCCCATTAAACATCTACCAAAATGCGAGCGTAGATTTGTTAGGCAATCCATTAGATTTAAACAGCCTTGCTAGCAAAGTACGTTTGACGGCTAAAGGCAAAGAAAATATTTTGGGTATTCAAGGACAACTTTGGACGGAAAATACAAAGAGCGCTGAGATGGCAGAATATTTGGTCTTCCCAAGATTGTTGGCTTTAGCAGAACGTGCCTGGTCACAAGATCCGGCATGGTCGCAAGTATCAGACGCAACAAAAAGAAACACTTTGTTGTTGCAAGCCTGGAATGAATTTGCCAACCGGCTTGGGCAAAAAGAATTACCTCGTTTAGATTATTTGTCCAATGGCATCGGATATCGTTTACCTCCTCCAGGTATAGTTGTTAAAAATGAACTGGCATACATCAACGCTGAATTTCCAGGATTGACTATTCGCTATACTACAGATGGAAGCGAACCTGACGCAAAATCTGCGGTATATACGGCACCGATAGCTGCAAAAAAAGGAACCGTGATAAAAACTGTCACCACGAACACAAATGGCAGAGTAAGTAGAGTAAGCACGGCTACTGCACAATAAAGGATTTCAGTTCTTTCTTTGAAAACATCCCGATCGCCTTGTCTTTCGGGATGTTTTTTTTAATCAATTAAAAATACCACACATGAACGCATCCAAAATCACTTTCATTCTTTCTTCACTAGCGCTTACGCTTTGCTTCGGTTTCATTCAGGCAGATAAATGGATCACCATCGAATCAAAAACATACGGTTATAAAGTTGACTTCCCTAAAAAACCAACGGAGCAATCACAAGAGGTGGATTCAGAAGCTGGCAAATTAAAATTAAACATGTATATCTACGATGCGTCTGAAGCCAAGGACGATGAAAACTTACTCTACATGAGCAACTGTACACAACACCCTGCCATTAATGCCAATGCCTTTGATTCTTCAGGGCTTGCGGAATTTTACACCAGAACAGTAGGTGGTGTAGCTAAAGGGGTAAACGGAGAATTACTATCTGAGAAAAAAATCTTCTTATCGGGTCATGAAGGAAGAGAGATTACAGTGGGTTATGAAGAGAATAAAAATACGATTACCATGCGTCTTTTTGTTGTCGGCAATAAAATTTTCATGATACAATCCATCGCTGAAACGAGCAAGACTCCTAACAAATCTTCTACTCGCTTTATGGACTCTTTTAAGATTGTGAAATAGTGGATAGCCGTCAGAGGCTAGTCGTTAGTAAAAGAAAAAAGGCCGGTGATGTGATCACCGGCCTTTTTCTGAACTTTTATTCTTTCTATTAACGATTGTTCGTCGCAGAACCGAAGTTCGCACGAAGCGTCACACCGTATGTTCTTGGATCTCCAAGTACAGCCGCATAGTGACCTGCATTACCTGATGCCGGTAACAATTGCTCGAAATAATTGAAGTCAGTAAGGTTACGCGCCCAAATAAAAGCGGAGAACACGTTATCCGATGACCTGAAACCTAATCTTCCGTTCAGCAAAGCATACTCATTGATGTTCAAGTATTGAGATGGAGTAGGGCTTGAAGAGAACTTAGAGCGGTAGTAACCATCCAATCCAAGGAAGAAGCTTCCGTCAAAACCAAGGAAAGTTGTTTTTGGCGTAGATACTTCAAAACCTAATGAACCCGCCCATTTAGAAACACCTGGAAGGTCACCGCCTGAAATGTCTTTAAAGAAAACTCCTGGAGTACCTGTTTCTTCAAGAGGCAGAGGAGCATTTGTAAACTTCTCATATTTCGCATCCGTATAAGCTACCGCTGCATATACAGACAAATATTTGAATCTTACGTTCGCATCCAATTCAGCACCGAATACACGAACTTTTTCTGCGTTAGCCAGATACCCTCTGTTTACCCCTGGCTCAGGGCTTTGAACGTTGGCCTGGTAATCTTTGATGTCGGTATTGAAACCGGTTAAGTTAATCGTCGAGTTTTGAGTCGGTTTTGTTTTGATACCTGCTTCAAAATGGGTGACATATTCTGGGTTTACTCTAGCCAGATCAATCAAAGGAACAGCTGTAGGTCCAGACCCAACAGTAGGTATACCACCAAGGTTTACACCGACTGGCTTATAAGAGTTGGAAACAGTACCATAAACGTTTAAGCTTTTGTTAAACTTGTATGACACGGTCAAGTTACCACTCAAGTTGCTGTTGTCAACAGTTGTGCTGAACGCCTGATCTTTGTATACTTCATCCTTGATTTTTTGCAACGTAGGATCATTTGTTTGTAAACCTCCGAATGTTTTACGGCTGTAGTCTACTTCTTTATGGTCTATGTTATATCGACCACCCAAAAGCACATGTAATCCTTTCCAGACATTGATGTCTACGTTGGCAAATGCTGCTGCACTGTAGTTCGAGAATGTAGATCTTGTTTTGATTCCGTATCCATCCAGTAAACCTGGAGTAGCCCAGGCTGATGCAGGAGCAATGGCATCGTTTCTTGAAAATCTCCACTGAGCATCACCAGATTCTTCTGTTTGTTCAGGATCTGTGATGATCTTTTGGTTGATGTAATACACACCCACTACACCACTGATGCGTTTTGAAATATCACCTGCATAACGGATTTCCTGAGATACCTGCTCATGGTAAGATTTAGACTGAGACTTTCTCAACACAGCAAGACCTGTAAAGTCGCGGTCATTGGAAGGATCCCACTTCCAATATCTCCAAGCTGATGTAGAAGTCAATGTACCCGGTCCAATCTTCGCATCTACGTTCAGTGATGCGCCACCAAAATCGTTATTGGATTTCCATGGTGTATCGTGATCTACCTTACGGTCAAATGGATCACGGCTTGGCAACTGATACCCTAAGTCTGCTATGATGTTATCAAACTGACGGTATGCCGCACGTTTTGTAGGTACTACACCTGCCACTACCTGAGCATAACCATCAGGACGCTGACGTGAGATATCCCCTGCCAATGTAAAACTCAAACGATTGTTCACTTTGTACAAAAGTTGAGCTCTACCACCCAAGTTGTTCAAGGTGTTGGTATAAGCGTCTGTTCTGGTATTATAAATGGTACCATTACGTTGTGTACCGGAGAAGGATACTCTTGCTGCTAATTTATTGGCAATAAGTGGTCCTGTAATGGAAGCTTTTGCCTGTACATAGTTGTAGTTACCGTAGCTGGCTTCAATGGTAGCACCTGGTTTAAAGCTTGGTTTGCGTGTGGTAATGTTGAAGGCACCGGCAGTGGTGTTTTTACCAAACAATGTTCCCTGAGGACCACGCAATACTTCAATTTGTTCGATGTCCACAAAGTCAAGTGTAGCTGCAGCAGGACGGGCATAATAGACTCCGTCTACATAAAAACCAACACCTGGTTCAATACCATCATTGGTCAATCCAAATGGAGTACCCAAACCGCGAATGTTCAATGCTGTGTTACGCGGGTTAGAAGTATAAAGCTGAACAGAAGGTACTAATTCCTTTACACGGTTCACGTTGAAAGCACCGGTCTGTTCTACCAAACCACCACCTATTACTGTAATCGGAATAGGTACATCCTGAGAAGTTTCAGAACGACGTCGAGCTGTAACGGTCACTTCGTTATCTCTGTTGTCAATCACAAGAGCGACAGCAAAAGGACCGCTTGTTGAATCTGTCAATGCAAACTCTTGCGGCAAATAACCGACAGAAGTAATGCGTAAAGTGA
>Ga0247813_10002659_pt1 | contig 12028 bp, 12 predicted proteins | sample UWRJL169409C1_FD_180719 | JGI IMG/M metagenome (GOLD analysis project Ga0247813, IMG submission 180719) | Plant litter microbial communities from Arlington Agricultural Research Station in Wisconsin, United States - UWRJ-L169-409C-1 | ecosystem: Environmental > Terrestrial > Plant litter >... | reverse complement strand
AATCGCGAGAGCGCTTGCCGACGGCGAACCTGCTCCGGCCGGACTTTCCGTCGATGAAAAGGCCGCTTACGAGCAGATGAATGCTCTTTATACGAAAGGCGCGGGCTACGCCCTGATGATGGTCACACGACCTCAGACGCTTGGCTACGCACTGACGGACTCGCCCGTGGGTCTTGCCGCCTGGTACTACGACAAATTCGCTGACTGGACATACAGTGGAGGCGATCCTGAGATGTCCCTGACCAAGGACGAGATGCTGGATGACATCTCGCTTTACTGGTTCACCGGAACTGCAACGTCAGGTGCCCGTCTCTACTGGGAGAACAACGCAAACAACTTCAATGCCGTCGACATCAAGATACCGGCCGCCATCACGGTATTCCCCGGCGAGATTTATCAAGCCCCGAAAACCTGGGCAGAGAAGGCCTATCACAACCTCATCTACTACAACAAAGTCGACAAAGGTGGCCATTTTGCCGCCTGGGAGCAGCCGGATCTCTTCACATCGGAATTGCGGGCAGCGTTTAGAACGCTGCGCTGATCAACCCGCCACGCGTAAAACAAGGAGAAGACAGATGACGAACTTTCCCAAAGGAACTGCACTTATAACAGGCGCCTCGTCCGGCATCGGGGCTCTCTACGCCGATAAGCTTGCGCGACGCGGCTACGACCTTATCCTCGTGGCGCGGAGCCAGGATTCGCTCACCAGGATTGGCAGGGATATCGCGGCTGCGACGGGGCGGGACGTGGCAACGGTCCGAGCGGATCTGGGCCAGCGAGATGACCTTCTGAAGATCGAAGGAATTCTTCGCAGCGACCCTTCAATTACCATGCTTGTTAACAATGCAGGCGTAGGTGCCGTCGAGCCACTGCTGATGTCCGACGTTGAGGCCATGGAGCGGATGATTAAGATCAACGTCACGGCGCTTACTCGCCTCGTCTACGCCGCAGCGCCATCTTTCGTTGCGCGTGAGCACGGAACGATCGTCAACATGGCGTCCGCCTTGGGGATCGCTCCTGAAATACTCAATGGCGTTTACGGCGCGACGAAAGCGTTCGTCATCGCGCTGACCTTTTCTCTGCAAAAGGAGCTGGCTGAGAAGAATGTCCGGATTCAAGCAGTCCTTCCCGGCGCCGTCGAAACGCCCTTCTGGGAGGCTTCCGGAGGTTCGCTCGCCCGTCTACCGGATCAGATCATCATGAAGGCGGAAGACGCGGTCGAGGCGGCACTTGCGGGTCTCGACATGGGCGAACTGATCACCCTTCCTTCCGTGCCAGACATTGATGACTGGAACGCCTACGAGGCCGCCCGGCAAAAGCTGATGCCAAACCTTTCGCGGAACATCTCGGCTGCGCGGTATCGTACGCCGGCACTGGCTTCCTGACGACCGGTTCATGTCAACATTGCAAAAGCGAGATCAGTGATGCCTGACAGCGATCTGATGAACAGATTCCCGCGCGTACGCTTGCAAGGCCCAACGCCGATCCAACGACTGGAACGACTTGAGCATTTCCTGAGCGGACAGCGACGGGGCGTCTCCATCTGGGCGAAGAGAGATGATCTCATGGAGCTCGGCGGCGGTGGCAGCAAGCTCCGCAAACTTGAGTTTTTGATAGGACAGGCGCGGTCCGAGGGGTGCGACACAATCGTCGCTACCGGTGGGGTGCAGTCAAACTTCGCACGACTGGCCGCCGCCGCGTGCGCCAGGACCGGCCTTGCATGCGAACTTGTGCTGACTCAGATGGTCCCCCGCACCAGTGAGATCTATCAGACCAACGGCAACGTGTTGCTCGACCGGCTCTTTGGCGCACGTGTCCATATCCTCGCACCGGGAGACGACGCGAGCCAGTTCGCCAAAGGTCGAGCGACCGAAATTGCCGCATCTGGCGGCAAGGCATTCGTAGCAACCCTTGGCGGTTCGACGCCGGTCGGGTGCCTTGGTTACGTCGATTGCGCCTTCGAAATCTCTGCGCAATCGAGGGAAATAGGAGTCGAATTCGACAGCATAGTCATTGCGAACGGCAGTGGCGGCATGCACGCCGGTCTGGCGGCTGGAATGCTCGTTAGAGGAGGCGATCCCTCCAGGATAACAGCGCATACGGTCCTTTCGCCAGTAGACCAATGTCTCCTCGCCACAGTCGACAAAGTGAATACGGTCCTTGGGCTACTGTCGAGCGAGCAACGGGTGGCGACAAAGGATCTAACGATCCGTGGTGAGCAGCTCGGCGGCGGCTACGGGATTGCGACCGACGCTATGGTGGAGGCAATCAGGATCGTTGGCAGATCCGAGGGCTTGCTGCTGGATCCCGTCTACGGCGGCAAGGCCTTTGCCGGACTGCTTTCCGACATCGAACGCGGCCTCATCGCGTCAGGATCGAACGTCCTGTTCGTGATGACTGGAGGGTCTCCTGGGCTCTATGCGTATGCCGACGCTCTGAACAGCAACTGACCCCCAAGCAGGGGGATTAACCCAAACCAACATGTGAGGATACCATGGCTACGAAACCAAAAATCGCCCTTATCATCGGATCGACCCGTCCCACCCGTTTTGCCGACAAGCCGGCGCAGTGGATGCTGAAGCAGGCGCAAGCCCGCGGCGACATCGACGTTGAGATCGTTGATCTGCGTGACCATCCGTTGCCGTTTTTCGATGAAGTGGCGTCTAATGCGTACGCGCCCAGCCAAAACGCGGAAGCGGTCCGCTGGCAAAATACAATCGGCCGCTACGACGGCTACATCTTCGTCGTGGCGGAATACAATCGGTCGATCACCGGGGTTTTGAAGAACGCCCTCGACCAGTCCTACACGGAATGGGCGCGAAAGCCGTTTACCGCAATCGCTTACGGGACGGCTGGCGGATCGCGCGCGCTTGAGCATCTGCGGGGAATCGGTGTCGAGCTCCAGATGGTCTCGACCCATGCAGCCGTTCATATTGGCGGCACGGACTTCTTCACGGTTTTCCAGATGGGCGGCAATAAGCCCATCGAGGAGATCGAAGAAAACCTGCTGCCCTCGGCAAAGACTGCACTGGATGAACTTGTCTGGTGGGCAAAGGCAACGATGGCCGCCAAGGTCGCCGAAATTTAAAAACTGGAAACAGAGCAACGTCGTGGAAGTGTTGATCACCTCCACGACGTTTCTTGTGCTGGTTATGATCTTCTGAGAGGTTCCGGCAGCAGGTCGATCGGGAAGTCCTGGTAGGAAACAGGCCGCAGGAACCGATAGATTGCCAAGGTGCCGACCGAGGTCGATCTCCCGTCTGACGTGGCCGGATAAGGTCCGCCATGAACCATCGCCGGTGACACCTCGACCCCGGTTCCGAAACCGTTGACGAGGAGGCGGCCGGCGAGAAGCTCCAACGTCGGGATCATCAGCGAGGCGGCAGAAAGGTCGGCGGCGTCTACGTGCAGCGCGATCGTCAATTGGCCTTCCAATGATGCAACCACGCTATTCAGTTCCGCTTCGTCCCGGCAGCGAATAATCAGTCCGGAGGCGCCGAATACCTCTTCCTGCAAGTCGGGATCCGCGAGAAACGCAGCCGCGCTTGTTTCGAAAAGAGCGGCTGCGGCCTGATAGGGCGTACCTTCATTCCCCATCGCGACCTGCGATACGCGGGACGTTCCCGCCAGCTTTGCAACACCCTTACGGTAGGCTTCGCAGATCCCGCCCGTCAGCATGGTTTGAGCTTGGGTTTCCGCAAGCACTGCCGCGGCGCTTTTGATGAAGGCATCGAGGCCAGAATCGTCGATGGCGATGATCAAACCCGGATTGGTGCAGAACTGACCCGCACCCAGTGTCAGCGAAGATGCAAACGACTTACCGATCTCGGCTCCTCGACTCTTAAGCGCATTCGGATAGAGAATAACTGGATTGATGCTACTCATTTCTGCGTAAACTGGAATGGGCTGCTTCCGATCCGATGCAATCTTCATCAGCGCAGTGCCGCCACGGCGCGAGCCCGTGAAGCCGACTGCACGTATCCGGTTGTCGGCCACCAGGGCCTGACCGACCTCGAACCCTGCGTCGAACAGAAGCGCGAAAGTCCCCGATGGAAGACCGCATGCCGCGACGGCGTCTGCGACGGCTTTACCGACCAGTGCTGACGTTCCGGGATGGGCCGAGTGCGCCTTGACCACAACCGGACAGCCCGCAGCGAGGGCGGAGGCGGTGTCACCGCCAGCGACAGAGAAAGCAAGTGGAAAGTTTGACGCCCCAAACACGGCGACAGGGCCAAGGGCAATGTTGCGTAGCCGAAGATCTGGCTTGGGAACGGGTTTGCGGTCAGCATCAGCCGGATCAAAACGTAGCTCTCGAAAATTCCCGTCGCGGACTTCTTTCGCAAACAGGCGGAGCTGTCCGACTGTTCGTGCGCGCTCCCCTTCGATGCGACCGCGCGGAAGGCCGGTTTCTTCCATCGCGCGCAAGATGAGATCGTCGCCGAGGGCAAGAATGCCTTGCGCGATCGTTTCGAGGAAACGGGCGCGGTCTTCAAGGGAGGTCTCCCTGTAAACCGGAAAAGCCGCCCACGCCAAAGCCGAGGCGTTCTCCACTTGCTCCCTCGTCGCGCCCGCAAAGCTCGGTTCCATCGTCGTGCCGTTGGCGGGATTGACTGCAGAGAAAGCTGGCGCGCCGCCGGCCACGTTTGCTCCGCCAATGAGAAGGTCGCCGGAAAGTGTCATAGTGGAAATCCTTTCGAAAGAACCGCCCGGACCACCTCTTCGCTTTGAACGGGACGATCAGGCCGGTTTCTTCACCGTTGCTGTCGCCATGACATAGGCGTTGAAAAAGGCGATGCCAACCCTTGGAACTCAAAAAGTATTACTTTTAAAATTATGCAAAAACCGGCGGCTTGGGATCGCCCGCCGGTCGTCAGTGACGGATGCTGTTCGAGGTTAGACCGCGTGTGTGAGGGCGATCGCCTCTACGGTTTCCTTGGTGCCGACAATCGCGCTGGCGTAACTGGGCAGATTGACCTCTAGTGCCGCATGCATCATTTCGCGCGAGTAGTCGGCAACCGCGTCCTTCACGACTGTCACGTCGTAGCCAAGCTCTACGGCATATCGGACCGTCGCCTCGATGCAGGTGTGGGCGACGAGCCCGATCACAATGACCCGTTGGATCCCGTGGCGTTTGAGCTCAAGATCGAGATCGGTGTTGGCGAAGCCGCTTGAACACCAATGCTCAGATGCGACAACCTCGCCCGCCATAGGAACGAATTCGGCGCGGAATTCACCTCCCCAGGTCCCGAATTCGAAGCTTTTGCGGTGCCACGCCGCTCGCTGGATCGGCGCGACAAATTTCCAGTTTTCGTAGTCGCCCTCCCTGTAGCGATGGTGCATTGCAAAGAAGACACGAAGCCCGGCTTCGCGCGCGGCGGTCAGGATCTCAAGCATATGCGGGACGCAGTTGTTCGCCTCCGCGACCTCTTTAATGCGCGGCCAGATCTTGCCGCCCTCGGAAATGAAGTCGTTGTAGGGGTCGACTACCAGCAGTCCCGTGTTGCTGGGGTCAAAGGACAGTTCTGTCATCGGATTCTCCCTGGACGGTCAGGCCGCCTTCGTTGACGTGGTCTTGAGTGCTGCGCGCTCGATGCTGGCCGCAAACAGCGGGGTCTCGCCCTTGTTGTGGGCGATCGACATCGGTTGCCGCTGGGTCTTGAAGATGTCGAATGGAATGCCTTGGCGATCGAGAAGGGCCATCATTTCATCTGTCGCGTAAGACCTGACGCGGTTCGTGAATTCGCAACGTCCGGCATCCAACTTTCTCACGCTCAGTTCCCACGTGACATGGATGGTCACCCGTCCATTTGGTGTAAAAACGTCGGAATCGGAGTCGAGGATCAAGTGGTCCTTTTCGCCAAGCGTTTCGATGTAATGCTGGACCATCAGGCTGCCGCCAATGGTCTCGACGTTGATCGACATCCGCGTGCCGTCGGGTGCCGTCGTAAAACCTGCGGCGATGTGGGCAGGCGAGCACCCCTGGTATTCTTTTTCGGGCAGGGCGAAGCACCAATTTGGGATATCGATCTTCTCGATCGGCGCGTTGATGATCGCCGAAAAGGATGAGTCGACGATTTGGTTGTCAATGTTATGCATGGGACTTCTCCATGGTGGGTGGGGGGAATGAAGGGGACTTTCAACCGGCACACTTCAAGCAAAAGAGTGCTGCGCTGTGGTTCGACAATGGATGGTGTCGGCGCAATCTGTCGCACAATTGCGCTGGCAACCAGCCTACTTCTCAGCCAGAGACTGCGTGTAGTGACCCAGGCGAGATTCGATTTCAGGATTCGTCTGCAGCCCCATCTCAATCAGGCGGCGGATGTTGTCTTGCGCCAAAGGGCGCTGAACCGACGTGATGAACGCGTCCCAACCGGCTGCGATCTCCGGGTCGCTGGGGAGACTTGCGAAATCGACCAGCCTTTTGGTGTCGGCGATTGCCTGGCGATCGAAACCGGAGATCCTGGTCGCAAGGGCATCGACGAACGGATCGAGCTTGTCGTCGTCAAACGATCGGTTGACGTAGCCATACGTCTCAGCGAGTTCGCCGTTGATGTCATCCGACCCGAGAAGAACCTCGAGCGCGCGGCCGCGACCCATCAGCCTTGGCAGGCGCGCCATTGGTCCGCCTCCCGGAACAAGCGCCGCACCTACTTCCCACTGCGATAGGATTGCATTTTGGCGGCTCGCAAAGCGCATGTCGCTGGCAAGAGCAAGCTCGCTCCCAACGCCCGTCGCCCGTCCCCGGATCAGGGCGATCGAGACCACGGGCGACTTGCTGATACGGACGAGCATGTCCGGGAGCGGGTGAAGACCGGTCGGCCCTGAAGCAAGGCCTGTGGACTCAGCGAGCGGGGGCGTAAAATTGTAGTGAGTGAGAAAAAAGCCTGGTACAGCACTGTCAAAGACGACCACCCTAAGATCGGGGTCCGCCTCGATCGCCGCGACCACTTTTTCCATCTGCGGGATCGTCTCCGGTCCGAAAATGTTGAAGGGCGGGTTGTCGAAGGTGATACGCCAATAGGCGGGCGTGCGCTTTTCGACCTTGATCTGAGCGTGCTCTTGGCCTGGCGGCTGGGTTTCAACCTCCCGAGAACGACTAAGCGTCTCTGCGGCATGTGTTTCCATCGAAACGGTGAGTGCCGGTGCCGTCACAAAAGCCGCAGCGACGAGAAACTTTGCCGACATGCCGACGGCGTTGGCCAATTTTGGTAGTCTGAGATGCATAGCTGCCTCCATCTTGGATTTGAAAGCGAACGGGTTCGCTAGGATTCGATCTCAAGGACGAGTTCGACTTCGACAGGCATTCCAAGCGGGATGCTCGAAACACCAAGAACGATGCGGGCGGAAAGACGGTCAGTGCCGAAGATCGACTTCAGCAGGTCTGACGCACCATCTGCGACCTTTGGGTGCTCGCGAAAATCACTCTCGGCTGCGATGTAGACGCCGAGCTTCACGATCGTCCGGACCTTATCCAACGAGCCGAGATGCGAGCGAACCGCCGCCAAACCACTCAAGCACGCCATGCGGGCGGCGTCGTACCCCTGGGCCACGGTGAGGTCACGACCCACAAGCCCGATATAAACAGGAACATGGTCGACCACTGGAAGCATGCCGCTCAGAAATAGCAGCGACCCGCTCTGCACTGCCTCGACATAGGCGCCGAATGGCGTTGGAGCAGTCGGAAGAGCAACTCCCAGCTCCCAGATGCGCGCTTCCGCATTCGCGACTACCATTGTCCAAGATGTGCGCCGTTGTCGACGTGCAGCACCTCCCCGGTAATATTGGAAGACTCGGTCAGGTACACGACAGCGTCGACAATTTCCTGCACGGCGGTGATCGTGCCCATCGGGGACAATGTCTTCAAAAATTCTTTAGGGTTCTTCGCATGGAGCGGTGTGTCGACAACGCCGGGCGAAACAGCGTTTACCCTGATGTCGTCAGCCGCGAATTCTAGTGCGAGGCTCTTTGTAATGGCGTTGAGACCGCCCTTCGTTATCATCGGCACGGATGCCGTGACTTGCTTGATCGGGTGATCTGTCAAGGAAGACGTGATCGTCACGATGCTGCCGCCTGACCTCTGTCGCAGCATCTGACGCACCGTATTTTGAGTAAAGTGGATGAACCCTTCAACATTTGTTGCGCAGAGGCGTCGGAAATCGTCCACGGTGTAATCGAGGAAGGGCTTCGTGACGAAAATTCCCGCATTGTTTACAAGGGCGTCGACTGATCCGAACTGCTCGAGGGCACGCTGGGTGACCCGTTCGGCGGTTTCTGGATCTGCGACGTCTCCGTCGACCAGTTCAATTCTGCGCGCACGGTCGAATAGGCTTGTTTGGGTGATGCGTCTGGAAGTGCCTACGACGTTCCAGCCTTTATCGAGAAAGGTCTTCACGAGCCCGGCGCCAATACCTTGGGAAGCGCCGGTGATCACGACCGTTTTATGTACACTCATCCGATGCCTCCTTTAGCAAAACGAAACTTTCCCCGAAGGTGTCGCCATATCGTTCGCGTCGTTAAAACCGGCTGTTTTCCGGGACAGGCGGTGATGGTTCCTGGACCGCCCTGAGGGAAACATTCGCGCCAACCAGCAGCACAACGCTATTGTACGATGGTGTCGCCAATACCTTGGGAGCGGTCTTCAGGGTCGGGACACCATGGTGCAATAGACCCCCTCGAACCGGACCGATATGACGCTGGAACACGCTTGAAGACCGCAGGAGACCAATATGCCCAGCTGGACCGACCGCCGAATTCTCGACCTGTTCGGCATCGAACTACCAATCATTCAGGCACCAATGGCAGGGGCGACAACAACCGATATGGTTGTCGCGACATCCAACGCCGGGGGGCTCGGGTCTTTGCCCAGCGCTCTGCTGAGCGTTGAGCAGCTCCGAGATGCTTTGCATGTCATTCGGGCCGCTACATCCAAACCGATAAACGTAAACTTCTTTTCGCACGTCAACCCGGACGCTGACGCATCCGCGCAGATGCACTGGCGGGCGATGCTCGCGCCTTACTTCTTCGAACTGGGACTAGACCCTTCTACGCCGACGTCAGGAACGGCGCGCGCGGCGTTTGACCATTTGTTCTGCGAGGTTGTCGAGGAGTTTAAGCCGGACGTGGTCAGCTTCCACTTCGGCCTACCGGAGCACCTGCTCGTTGATCGGGTTAAGGCAACCGGCGCAAAAATTGTTTCGTCCGCCACCACTGTTAAAGAAGCGGTGTGGCTTGAGGCTCATGGCGTCGATGCGGTCATTGCCATGGGCCTGGAGGCCGGAGGTCACCGCGGCAATTTTTTGACCGATGATATGTCCACCCAGGTCGGCACGATGGCTTTGGTCCCCCAAATCGCCGATGCCGTCAAAGTTCCTGTCATTGCGGCAGGTGGGATTTCGGACGGACGCGGTGTGGCGGCAGCCCTCATGCTTGGCGCCGCGGCCGTCCAGGCGGGAACCGCTTATCTGTATTGTCCAGAAGCCAAGATCCCCGCGCTCCATGTGGCGGCGCTCGACAGCGCAAGAGACGACAGTACAGCCATTACGAATGTGCTGACGGGGCGGCCCGCTCGCGGCATCGTGAATCGTATTATGCGTGAACTCGGGCCAATGTCTAAACAAGTGCCACCGTTCCCCACGGCCGCGGCAGCGCTCGGAGCTATCCGGGCCAAAGCTGAAGCAAGCGGCCGTCAGGATTTCACCAATCTGTGGTCGGGGCAGGCGTCTCGACTGGCCGCCCATCTGCCTGCCGGTGAGTTGACCCGGGCGCTTATCGACCAAGCGCTGGCGGTCTTGGAAACCCGTTCCGGCCGGCAGTGAATTGTGGCGTTTTGCGGCACACAGCCATCCGGAAGTTCTGAATACACGACCGGCCCTCAGCCTGCCATATCAGATATGCGAACGCTGGCGGCGTTACGGACCGCCGCGTCCCTCGTGCAACCATTGAGGAAGCCACATGTCCAATCATTCCAGGAAAGATATTGTTGTTGTAGCGGCCGGTTCGGCATCCCTTGCCATCGCAATGGGCGTCGGAAGGTTCGCGTTCACGCCGATCCTGCCGATGATGGTGCACGACGGCGTTCTCGACCTGCACGGTGCTGGCTCTCTGGCGACGGCAAACTACGTAGGATATCTCGTTGGGGCGCTTGCGGCGATGTTCGTTCCGAAGAGGTGGGACCACACCACTGTGATAAAGCTTGCGCTCCTGCTGACGATTGTTTTCACCGCGCTAATGGCATTGCCCATTCCGTCCGCTTGGGTCGCACTCAGGTTTCTAGCCGGTGTCGCTTCAGCAGTGGGCTTCGTGTTCACGTCGGGTTGGGCCCTGGCAGAATTGTCCGGAACTGCCAGCTCGATCGGGAGTGCGATCTACACAGGCCCCGGTGCTGGCATCGCGTTATCGGGTATCGTTGCCACTTTAATGAGCGCCGCCGGATTCACCGCCCAGTGGAGCTGGCTGACGTTCGCAATGATGTCAGCGGTGATGAGTGCCGTGATCTGGGGCGTTTTCCGCAGAAAGGCGAAGGATGTCGACGCATTCTATCTGGGGACGTCGCGTGTCACATCTGGACGAGTACCGCGCAGTGAAATTCCATTGTTCGCTGTCGCCTATGGACTGGCAGGCTTCGGCTACATTATCACCGCAACCTACTTGCCCGTTATCGCCAAAAATGCGATCCCCGGCTCGCCTTTGCTCACCATCTTCTGGCCGTTGTTCGGGTTAGCCGGCGTGGTCGGCTCGCTGGTGGCCGCACGGCTCAGGAAGAACGTGGATGCGAGGCTTTATCTTATCGCCTCCTATCTGGTACAGGCAGCGGGCGTGGCCATTTCAGTCTTTTGGCAAGACGCCGTCGGCCTTGCGCTGAGCAGTATCCTTGTTGGCCTGCCCTTCACTGCGATATCCTTTTTCGCCATGAATGAAGTAAGACGGATTCGCATTAGCCATCATGCCCGCTATATGGGGTTGCTAACGGCGATGTTTGCTGTCGGGCAGATACTGGGGCCACCTGTGGTCGGCGTAATTTTGCGCCAAGGGTCGAATGTAGATGCTGGCTTTGCTCTGGCCCTGGGAATAGCCAGCACAACGCTCGTTGTCGGCGCGGCGATATTCGCGGTGATGATGATCCTATTTCCCGCGCAGACAGGCCGCCGAAAAATTTGATGCGGGTCTACTTTTCTTCGTGGACCTGTTGGGTAACAAGTTTGGCAGCCATATTAACAAGTTCGGCTAGGGAACGAGCGCCCATTTTCCGCATAACCTGACCGCGATGGGCTTTGACGGTGATCTCGCTGATCTCCAGTTCGTAGGCAACCTGTTTGTTCATGAGGCCTTTGACCACACCCGACATCACTTCTCGCTCTCGCAGAGTGAGCGTGTCAAAGCACCGCTGCAGCACTTTGAATTCCTCTTCTTTCCGCAACAGGACTTCACTTGTCGAAAGCGCGGATTGGATGGCGTCCAACAGCGCTGCTGAATCGATCGGCTTGGTAAGAAAATCCAACGCGCCCCCTTTCAGAGCCTTGACCGTCAGCGGCACGTCTCCATAGCCTGAAATGAATATGATCGGCATCCTGCTGCCGTTCGATGTAACCATCGTCTGAAGGTCCAAACCGTTCAAACCTGGCAGGTTGACATCGAGGACAAGGCAGCTCGGCGCCGACGCTGGCGTAACGTCTAAAAATTCCTGTGCTGAGGGGAAGAGAAGTGGTCGCCAGCCCGCTGAAACGATCAGCAGCTCAAGAGATTCTCTGACTGAAATGTCGTCGTCCACGACAAAGACTGTTTGGCGGTCGGCGCCATCGTCAGGCGTAACAGTTGCGTGGTTCGAGGGTGTTGTCATCCGGTACATGTGCTGCCTCCTTAAGCGGGCACCGAGCTTGTCCAATGAAACTGGACCATATCACGGAATGGCGTTGACGACATCGCCCCTTGTCAATCCCCCGTAAGCCGTCTTGGCAGCATGCGTCATCTCATCAGAAAGTACATTGTACAATGGTATCGGGACCTTTGACGTTATGGACTGCCGCGACCG
>Ga0247813_10002658_pt1 | contig 12033 bp, 12 predicted proteins | sample UWRJL169409C1_FD_180719 | JGI IMG/M metagenome (GOLD analysis project Ga0247813, IMG submission 180719) | Plant litter microbial communities from Arlington Agricultural Research Station in Wisconsin, United States - UWRJ-L169-409C-1 | ecosystem: Environmental > Terrestrial > Plant litter >... | reverse complement strand
CAGAAGTCGGTCGACGAGGTCAAGGACAAGCTCGTCGAGATGGGACTGTCCCTCAAGGACTCGGTTCCCGGCTTCGATGGCGCCCACTTCTACGGCGGCTACGACGACGAAGAGCCCACCGCCTAATTCGGCGTTCTCGATTTCGACTTCCTCACCTACTGGAGATTAACTAATGGCAGCACCAACCAAGGGACCCCGCCTCGGCGGCGGACCGGCGCACGAGCGCCTGATGCTCGCGAACCTCGCGGCATCGCTCATCACCCACAAGAGCATCAAGACCACCGAGACGAAGGCCAAGCGCATGCGCCCCCTCGTCGAGCGCATGGTCACCTTCGCCAAGCGCGGAGACCTGCACGCCCGTCGTCGCGTTCTCGCCACCATCGGTGACAAGACCGTCGTGCACGAGCTGTTCACCGAGGTCGCTCCCCTCGTAGCCGACCGCGAGGGTGGCTACACGCGCATCACCAAGCTCGGCTTCCGCAAGGGCGACAACGCTTCGATGGTGCAGATCGAGCTCGTTCTCGAGCCCGTCAACCCGAAGCCGAAGTCGGCGAAGAAGACGGCCAAGGCCAACGCTTCGGAGACCGTCGTCGCAGAAGAGACCGTCGTCGAGGAGCCCACCGCTGCTGAAACCAGCACCGAGGCTCCCGCCGAGGAGACCGCTGCAGACGAGACGACCGAGGCTCCCGCAGCCGAGGACGCCAAGTAGTCCACGCTTCATCAGAACGGCCCCGCTTTCGAGCGGGGCCGTTTTTGTTTGACCCGCGCGGAGCATCCGCCGGCCTGCTCCTCTGTTCGAAGACGGACGGATGTCGCGGGGCCCGGGCGCCTCGCCGCGGGGGTCAGCGCTCGGCGGGTTTGTCGCCGCTCTCGTGCGGGCCGCCGTCGTCGCGCGACTGCTCGACCAGCCGCAGCAGCGCCGAGGTGAGCGCGTCGACGTAGATGCCGCCGCCCACCGCGCCGCCCGCGTGGATCTGGTCGCGCGCGAGCACGTCGAGCCGCGGCTGGATCGCGGCGTGCCAGTCGGCCAGCTCGACGCTCGGCACCCGGGCGGCGTAGCCGGCGAGGATCTCGTTGACCTCCGGCGTCCAGCCGCGCGGCGCCTGCACGTTCACCAGCACGATGCGCGTGCGGTGTCCGACGATCTTCTTCACCTCGCGCAGGGTGCTCTCGTCGATCGAGCCGTTCGTGCCCAGGCCGATCACCAGGAACGGCTTCATCGAATTCGCGTCGACCATCGCCTGCACGATCTCGGGCGCCGACGACAGCTGCCGCGAGACCACGGCGTCGACGGTGATGCCCGGAAACGCGGCCGTGAGTTCGGGAGCCACCGCGAGCATGACCGAGTCGCCGATCGCGACCATCTGGTCGCCCCGCGGCAGCATCGGCTCGGCGGGCGGCGGGGGAGCCGGCGACGCGGCCCGCGCCTGGGCGGCGGCGATCGCGGCCTCACCCGCGCGGATGCGCGCCTCGGCCAGCCCGTCGCCCGGGTCGCGCACGACCGCGCCGACGGTGAGGGCCGTGGCGGTCACGAGGGCCGCCGTGACGAGCGAGGCCCGCACCCAGGCGCCGCGGCGCACACCCCAGCGGTCGCGCCGCCACTGCGTGGTGAAGACGCGGGCACTGAGGCGGAAGCCCTGCCGGCGGATCGGCGCCTCGACGAAGGTGTACGACAGGGCGGAGGCGAGCAGCGTGGTCGCGAGGGCGACCCCGCCGACGATCCAGAGGGTGGCGGGCGTGCGGTCGTCCGCCGGAAGCACACACACCACGAGCACGAACACCGGCCAATGCCAGAGGTAGATGCCGTAGGAGCGCTGGCCGATCCACTTCAACGGCTGCAGGTCGAGCGCGCGGCCGAGAACACCGCCGGGCACGGTCGCCATGGCGATCGCGACGACGCTGAGGGCGGCCACGAGGGCGAGCCCGCCCCGGTAGGTCGCCGCCGACTCGGCGGGCATGGTGAGCGCGAGCGCGACGAGTCCGCCGATCGCCAGGAGCCCGACGACATCGCCGAGCGCGCGGTCGCCTCGGCCGTGCGCCACCGCGAAGCCGGGCCACTCCTGCCGCGCGATCGCGAGCGCCGCTCCGAGCGCGAGCCCGAAGCTGTGCGTGTCGGTGCCGTAGTAGACGCGGGTCGTGTCGCCGCTCGAGAACAGCACGCCCATGGCGACAGCGGATGCCACGGCCACCGCCACGACGAACCCGAGACGCACCCACTTCGCCGGCACCGCCCACAGCGCGACGACGAGCAACGGCCAGAGCAGGTAGAACTGCTCCTCGACCGCGAGCGACCAGAGGTTGCGGAACAGCTCGGGCGTGGTCGAGTCGAGATAGCTCGCACCCTCGGCGATCGACAGCCAGTTGTAGCTGAACGTCGTCGCGCCGAGCAGCTGGCGGCCGATCTCGACGAGCACGTCGCCGCCGATCACGAACGCCGCGGCGCTGCAGACCAGCAGCACGACCGCGAGGGCGGGCAGCAGGCGTCTGGCCCGCCGCTGCCAGAACTGCAGCACGTCGATGCCGCCGCTCGCCACACGTTCGCGCAGCAGGAGGGTCGTGATCAGGAAGCCGCTGATCGGAAAGAAGATGTCGACGCCGAGGTAGCCGCCGGGCGCGAGGCCGGGCCCGAGGTGGAAGAGCACGACCAGGGTCACGGCAACAGCCCGCAGGCCATCGAGGCCAGCGAGCCGATCAGCGGGAGCCTTCACCGCGACGACGTAATCTCTGAAAGTCATTGGGGAAACGGCGCATTCGATCTGCGCTGCACTCCAGCCTAGACTCGCTGCGTGGAAAACCAAGCGACGAGACGAGTGCGACTGGACATTTCCTACGACGGCACGAACTTCTCGGGCTGGGGCGCGCAGCCCGCCCTGCGCACCGTGCAGGGGGAGCTCGAAAACGCCCTCGCCGTGATCCTCCGCAAGTACGGCGAACCCCCGGTGCTCACCGTCGCCGGCCGCACCGACGCCGGCGTGCACGCTCGCGGCCAGGTCGCCCACGTCGACCTCAACCCCGCCCAGATCGCCAAGCTCGAGAAGCACCGCGGCGGCCCGGACGCCCCGCAGAACCAGGCTCCCGCGGCCCTCGCACGCCGCCTCAACGGACTCGCCGGGCTCGACAGCGACGTCTGGGTCACCGACGCGAGTTGGGCGCCCGACGGCTTCGACGCGCGCTTCTCCGCCATCTGGCGCCGGTACGAATACCGGGTGGCGGATGCCGCGGCTCCGAGAAACCCGCTGGTGCGCAACCACACCGTCTGGCACCACGCCAGGCTCGACCTCGCCGCGATGCAACTCGCCGCGTTCTCGCTCGTCGGCCTGCACGACTGGGCGTCGTACTGCAAACCGCGGCCGGGATCGACGACGATCCGCGAGTTGCAGGAGTTCAGCTGGGAGCGCCTCGACGACGGCGTGCTCGTCGCGCACATCAAGGCCGACGCGTTCTGCCACAGCATGGTGCGCGCGCTCGTCGGCGCGTGCGTCGCGGTGGGGGAGGGCAAGCTCGGCATCGAGAGCCTCGCCGTCTTGCGCGACCAGCTGGAACGCACGAGCGACTTCAAGGTGATGCCCGCCAAAGGCCTGATCTTCACCGAGGTGGGTTACCCCGACGACCACGAGATGGAAGAGCGGGCGGAGCTCACCCGTCGGCGCCGCGGCGTCGTCGTCTGGGACGACCGCATCACCGCGATGCGGCACGCGGAGGGGCAGGCGATACTCGCCGCCCGCCAGAGAGAAGCGGAAGAGTTCGCGCGGGGCGCATCCGACTCTCTTTTGACGAAGCCCCCGGCAGTGGACTAGTGTTGACCCTTGGTGTCTACGCCCCTGTGCGCGACATCCGATCATGAGCCCTCCACCGGATCGGTTTCCACGTATTGCACGCGTGAAACGGCCACGGAGCGGGATTCACGAACAACTCACTCGATCAAGAAGGCAGCACTACTGTGACTCGTACTTTTTCCCCCACGCCGGAGGATGTCCAGCGCGACTGGCTCATCATTGACGCAGAGAACATCGTTCTCGGCCGTCTCGCCAGCCACGTTGCAGCGCTCCTGCGCGGCAAGCACAAGGCGACGTTCGCTCCCCACATGGACATGGGCGACTTCGTCATCATCATCAACGCGGAGAAGGTCGCCCTCACCGGCTCCAAGCTCCTGCAGAAGAAGGCCTACCGCCACTCGGGTTACCCGGGCGGCCTGACGGCGACCACGTACTCGGAGCTGCTCGAGAAGCACCCGACCCGCGCGGTCGAGAAGGCCGTTCGCGGCATGCTCCCCAAGAACTCGATTGGTCGCGCACAGCTGACCAAGCTCAAGGTCTACACCGGCACCGAGCACCCTCACGCTGCCCAGCAGCCGAAGATCTACACCCTTTCCCAGGTCGCTCAGTAGCGCCGGCTTAGAAACTAAGGACGTAACTACCGTGGCCCAGATTTCAGACATCATCGAAGAGGCTCCTCAGAGCTACTCGACCGAGACTCCCGCCGAGGCGGCCGTCAAGGTTCCCCGTGCAGTACTCAACGTTCCCGGCGCAGCCGTGGGTCGTCGCAAGCAGGCCATCGCCCGCGTGCGCATCACCCCCGGCACCGGAACCGCGACCGTCAACGGACGCGAGCTCGCCGAGTACTTCCCGAACAAGCTGCACCAGCAGCTGATCAACGACCCGTTCAAGGTTCTCGACCTGCTCGGCAGCTACGACGTGATCGCCAAGATCACCGGTGGCGGCCCCTCCGGCCAGGCCGGTGCCCTGCGTCTCGCGATCGCGCGTTCGCTCAACGGCATCGACCGTGAGAACAACCGTGCGGCCCTCAAGAAGGCCGGCTTCCTCACTCGTGACGCTCGCGTCATCGAGCGCAAGAAGGCCGGACTCAAGAAGGCCCGCAAGGCCTCGCAGTTCTCGAAGCGCTAATCCGCTTCCAATGCCAAGGCTCTTCGGCACAGACGGTGTTCGCGGTCTAGCGAACGAAGACTTGACGGTAGAGCTGGCGCTTGGGCTTGCCCAGGCGGCAGCCGTCGTACTTGGTAAAGGACAACACGCTGACGGTCGGCGCGCCTCGGGGCGCCGACCGACAGCGGTTGTCGCGCGGGATCCCCGCGTATCCGGAGAGTTCATCTCCGCAGCAGTGGCCGCCGGCCTCGCGAGCTCGGGAGTCGACGTCTACGACGCCGGTGTCATCCCGACTCCCGCCGCGGCCTTCCTCACCGCAGACTTCAAGGCCGACTTCGGCGTGATGATCTCTGCGTCGCACAACCCCGCCCCCGACAACGGCATCAAGTTCTTCGCCGTCGGCGGCACCAAACTTCCCGACCTGGTCGAAGACCGCATCGAGCTCGCGCTCGGCGCGAAGAAGCTCTCGCCGACCGGAGTCGAAGTCGGATTCATCCGTCGCTTCGCCGACGCCGAAGACCGGTACGTCGTGCACCTGCTGTCGACGCTGCCGCACCGCCTCGACGGCATCCACGTCGTGCTCGACTGCGCCAACGGCGCGGCGGCCGGCGTCTCGCCCCAGGTCTTCACCGACGCCGGCGCGACGGTCACCGTCATCGGTGCCGAGCCCGACGGCTACAACATCAACGCGGGTGTCGGTTCGACCCACCTCGACAACCTCGCCCGCGCCGTGCTCGAGCACGGCGCCGACGTCGGCATCGCGCACGACGGCGACGCCGACCGCTGCCTCGCGGTCGACCACCTCGGAAACGTCGTCGACGGCGACCAGATCATGGCGATCATCGCGCTGTCGATGAAGGCCCGCGGCCTGCTGAAAGACGACACCCTCGTCGCGACCGTGATGAGCAACCTCGGCCTGCGCGTCGCCATGGCGGAGAACGGCATCACCGTGCTGCAGACCGCCGTCGGCGACCGCTACGTTCTCGAGGCGCTCAACGAGAAGGGCCTCTCGCTCGGCGGCGAGCAGTCGGGCCACGTGATCATGAGCGAGTACGCCACGACCGGCGACGGAATCCTCACCGGCATGCACCTGCTCGCCGAGATGGCCCGCACCGGCAAGACGCTGGCCGAGCTCGCCTCGGTGATGACGGTGTTCCCGCAGATCATGGTCAACGTGCGCGGCGTCGACCACCACTCGCTGAAGTCGAGCGAAGCGATCGCCCTCGCCGTGAAAGAAGCGGAAGCCGAGCTCGGCGACACCGGCCGTGTGCTGCTGCGCCCCTCGGGCACCGAGCCGATGGTTCGCGTGATGGTCGAGGCCGCCGACCAGGCGACCGCCGACCGCATCGCCCACGAGCTCGCCGACATCGTGCGCATGGAGCTCAAGCTCTAACCGGGCCCCGTGTCATCCGGTCCTCCGCCTGATCGACAGGATGACGCGGGTCGACACCGTCGTCGCGTCCTGTCTACCGGTCGTCGGGCCGAATCCGTCCTGTCTAGACGGACTGTGAGGCTGAGGCGGCGAGACGACGCGGCTGCGCGGCGGGCGGCTAGATCTTGCGCAGCAGAACGCTGTCGACCGCGTGGTCGGCGTTCTTGCGCAGCACGAGCGAGGCGCGGGCCTTCGTCGGCAGGATGTTCTGCACGAGGTTCGGTTCGTTGATGCTGGTCCAGATGCCGCGGGCGCGGGTGCGCGCCTCGTCTTCGCTCAGCGAGGCGAAGCGGTGGAAGTAGCTGCGCGGGTTGGCGAACGCGCCGCGCTGCAGGCTGAGGAACCGCTCCTCGTACCAGGTGGCGATGTCGCTCGTGCGGGCGTCGACGTAGATGGTGAAGTCGAACAGGTCGCTCACCGCGAGGCGGTGGCCGGGGGCTGCGGGCTGCAGCACGTTCAGCCCCTCGACGATGAGCACGTCGGGCTGGCGCACCACGATCTCGGCGTCGGGAACGATGTCGTAGTGCAGGTGCGAGTAGAAGGGCGAGCGCACCTCGGGCACGCCGCTCTTCACCTGCGTGATGAAGCGCAGCAGCGCGCGTCGGTCGTACGACTCGGGGAAACCCTTGCGGTCCATGATGCCGCGGCGTTCGAGTTCGGCGTTCGGGTGCAGAAACCCGTCGGTGGTGATCAGCTCGACACGCGGGGTGTCGTCCCAGCGGGCGAGCAGCTCGCGCATGAGGCGCGCGACCGTCGACTTGCCGACGGCGACCGAACCGGCGATGCCGATGACGAACGGGGTGCTGCTGGTCTGCGCGCCCAAGAACTTCGTGGTCTGGCGGTGCAGGTTGCGGGCGCCCGACACGTAGAGGTTGAGCAGCCGGCTGAGCGGGATGAAGACCTCGCTCACCTCCTGCAGGTCGAGCACCTCGCCGAGACCGCGCAACTGCACGATCTCGGTCTGCGTGAGCGGCAGATCGGCGGTCGGTGCCAGAGCCGCCCAGTCATGGCGGTTGATCTCCAGGAAGGGGGAGAGGTGGCTGCGATGCGCCGAAGACTCTGACATTCGGTCAAGCCTAGACCCGCAAATTCACGACGCGTTGTCGCAGCAGTCAGCCAAGAGCACGCGCGTACCGTAAAATCATTCCTCATGTGCGGAATCGTGGGTTATGTCGGTGACAACAAGTCTCTTGAAGTGCTCCTCGGAGGGCTGAAGCGACTCGAATACCGGGGGTACGACTCCGCCGGAGTGGCGATCATCGACCCCAGCGGTCACATCGACTCCCGCAAGAAGAGCGGCAAGCTGCAGATGCTCGTCGACGAGCTCGAGCAGCACCCGATCGGCAACGGCGCGACCGGAATCGGCCACACCCGCTGGGCCACCCACGGCGGCCCGACCGACCGCAACGCGCACCCCCAGCTGGGCGACAACGGCAAGCTGGCGCTGATCCACAACGGAATCATCGAGAACTTCTACGACCTCAAGCAGGAACTGCTCGCCAAGGGCGAGACCTTCACGAGCGACACCGACTCCGAGGTCGCGGCGATCCTCGTCGGCCACGCCTACCAGGAGACCGGCGACCTCACCGAGGCGATGCGCGTCGTCGTCGACAAGCTGCACGGTGCTTTCACGCTCCTCGTTATGCACGAAGACCAGCCCGGCGTCGTCGTCGGCGCCCGTCGCAACTCGCCCCTCGTCATCGGCCTCGGTGACGGCGAGAACTTCCTCGGTTCCGACGTCGCAGCGTTCGTCGAGTTCACGCGACGCGCCGTGGCGATCGGCCAGGACCAAATCGTTACACTGCGTACCGACTCCGTCGTCGTCACCGACTTCTCCGGCAACCCGGTCGAGACCGAAGAGTTCGAGATCGCCTGGGACGCCGCCGCCGCCGAAAAGGGCGGATGGTCGAGCTTCATGGCGAAGGAGATCAGCGAAGAGCCCGAGGCCGTCGCGAAGACCCTCCTCGGCCGCATCGTCGACCACAAGGTGCGCCTGCCCGAGCTCGACACCCTCGGCGAGGGTGTGCTCGAGAACATCGACCGCATCATCATCGTCGCCTGCGGCACCGCGGCCTACGCCGGCATGCTCGGCAAGTACGCGATCGAGAAGTGGTCGCGCATCCCCGTCGAGGTCGAGCTCGCCCACGAGTTCCGCTACCGCGACCCGATCCTCACCGAGCGCACCCTGGTCGTCTCGATCAGCCAGAGCGGCGAGACCATGGACACCCTGCTCGCCGTGCGCCACGCGCTCGCGGCCGGATCGAAGACGCTGTCGATCTGCAACACGCAGGGCGCCACCATCCCCCGCGACTCGCACGCCGTGCTCTACACGCACGCCGGACCCGAGGTCGCCGTCGCGTCCACGAAGGCGTTCGTCGCCCAGATCACCGCGCTCTACCTGCTCGGCCTGCGCATCGGCGAGGCCCGCGGCACGCTCACCCCCGAGCAGATCGCCGAGAACTCCGCCGAACTGCTCGCGATCCCCGAGAAGATCGACGAGGTGCTCGTCGCCTCGCAGGCGATCGGCCAGCTCGCGCACTGGATGACCGACACCCAGTCGGTGCTGTTCCTCGGTCGCAACGTCGGCTTCCCGGTCGCCCTCGAGGGCGCCCTCAAGCTCAAGGAACTCGCCTACATCCACGCCGAGGGCTTCGCCGCCGGCGAGCTCAAGCACGGCCCGATCGCGCTCATCGAGCCCGGCCAGGTCGTCTTCGTGATCGTCCCGAGCCCGCGCGACCCCGACTCGCTGCACCCGAAGGTGGTCTCCAACATCCAGGAGATCCGCGCCCGCGGTGCCCGCGTCATCGCGATCGCCGAGAAGGGCGACGCCGCCGTGCTGCCCTTCGCCGACGAGGTCATCCCGATCCCGCTGGCCGGTTCGCTGTTCGAGCCGCTGCTCGCCGTGGTGCCGCTGCACATCTTCGGTATGGAGCTCGCGGCCGCCAAGGGCCTCGACGTCGACCAGCCGCGCAACCTCGCGAAATCCGTCACGGTCGAGTAACGCTGTGATCGTCGGCATCGGCGTTGACGTGGTCGACCTCGCGAGGTTCGAACGCGCCATCAGCCGCACGCCGGCGCTCAAGGCCCGGCTCTTCGCCGACGCCGAACTGGTGAGCGGCGAACGCGTTCTCGCGCTGCGCTCGCTCGCCGGCCGGTTCGCCGCGAAAGAGGCCCTGATCAAGGCGCTGGGCGAATCGACCGGTATCAAATGGCACCACATGCAGGTCGTCTCCGACGCGCACGGTAACCCCTCGTTCGAATTGACGGATGCCGCGGCATCCGTCGCCCGCAGCAGGGGAGTCACCTCGCTGCACCTCTCGATGAGCCACGACGCGGGAATCGCCATCGCCTACGTGATCGCCGAGGGTTCCTGATGGCGTTGCGTGAGGCCCTCATCGACCTGGGCGCGATCAGCCGCAACGTCGAGACGATCCGCCGCGCGGTCGGCGACAGCGACGTCATGGTCGTGGTGAAGGCCGACGGCTACGGGCACGGCGCGGTCGAGAGCGCCCGCGCGGCCCTCGCCGGCGGCGCAGGCTCGCTCGGCGTCGTCGAGATCGACGAGGCGCTCGCGTTGCGCGCGGCTGGCATCGACGCCCCGATCCTGTCGTGGCTGCACGGCAGCGACGCCGACTTCGCCGCCGCGACCGCCGCCGGCATCGAACTCGGTGTGAACCACCTCGACCAGCTCGAGCGTGTGGCCGCCTCCGCCGGCACGGCCGTCGTGCACCTCAAGGTCGACTCGGGGCTCGGACGCAACGGTGCGAGCGAGGCGGAATGCGCCGCCTTCTTCGCGGCCGCGGCCCGCCACGAGGCCGCGGGGCGCATCCGGGTGCGCGGATTCTTCAGCCATCTCGCGAACGCGGGCGACGAGGCGGATGCCACGCAGGTGCTCCGCTTCACCGCGATGCTCGAGCAGGCGAGGTCTGCCGGGCTCGACCCCGAGGTCGTGCACCTCGCCGCGAGCGCGGCCGCGCTGCGCCTGCCCGGGGCCCGATTCGGCCTGGTGCGGGTCGGCCTCGCCGCCTACGGACTCTCCCCCTTCGACGACGCCTCGAGCGCCGACCTCGGGCTCACCCCCGCGATGGAGCTGAGCGCCGAGATCGTGTCGGTCAAGCGCGTCGCGACCGGCAGCGGTGTCTCGTACGGCCACGACTACGTGACCGACCGCGAGTCGACCCTGGTGCTGGTGCCGGTCGGGTACGCCGACGGCATCCCGCGCCACGCATCGGGCGCCGGCCCCGTGTCGATCGGCGGCGAGCGGTTCGCGATCAGCGGGCGCGTGGCTATGGACCAGTTCGTGGTCGACGTCGGCGACCACCCGGTGCGGGTCGGCGACCGCGCCGTGCTGTTCGGCGACCCCGCGACGGGTGTGCCGAGCGCCACCGACTGGGCGACCGCCGCATCCACCATCAACTACGAGATCGTCACCCGCATCGGCGGCCGGGTCGCGCGCAGGTACGTCTGATGCTGCTCACCATCACCACCCCCGAGGCGATGGCGGCGCTCGGGGCACTGCTCGCCTCGCAGCTGCGCGCCGGCGACCTCGTCACCCTGAACGGCGAACTCGGCGCGGGCAAGACCACGCTCACACGGGGGCTCGGCAAGGCCCTCGACGTGCGCGGCGCGGTCACCAGCCCCACGTTCGTGCTCGCGCGCACGCACCCGCGCGCCGACGGGGCGCCGCTCGTGCACGTCGACGCCTACCGCCTGTCGAGCGCGATCGAGCTCGACGACCTCGACATCGACTTCGCCGCGTCGATCGTGGTGGTCGAATGGGGAGAGGGGCTGCTCGACGGCATCACCGACGAGTGGCTGCAGCTCGACATCGTGCGCCCGGTCGGCGGCGTGGTCACCGACGACGGTGTGGAGACGCGCACGGTGACGGTGACCGGGCACGGCGCCCGCTGGGCCGACCTCGGCTGGCTGTCGGGCAGCGGTTCGGCGTAACCCCGCCTAGGCTTGTGGGGTGCTGCTCGCGATCGATACCTCCGCCGGAACCAGCGTCGCCGTCGTCGACCGCGACGCGGGGGTGCTCGCCGAACGCTCGTCGGCCGACACCCGCGGCCACGCCGAGATCGTCGGCCGGTTCATCCGCGAGTGCCTCGACGAGTCGGGAATCGCTGTAACCGCCCTGTCCGGTGTCGCCGTGGGTATGGGCCCCGGCCCGTTCACCGGCCTGCGGGTGGGCATCGCGGCCGCCCGCGCCTTCGCCTTCGGGGCGGGCAAGCCGGTCGTGCCCGTGGTCAGCCACGACGCGATCGCCTTCGGGTTGGTCGAGCCGACGCTGATCGTGACGGATGCGCGCCGTCGCGAGATCTACTGGGCCGCCTACGCGGGCAGCGACGAGGTCGGCCTGCCGATCCGCGCGCACGGTCCGGCACTGTGCAAGCCCGACGAGCTCGCCGACGTCGTGCCCGGGTTCGCCGGATACACCCGCCTCGACGCCGCGACGGTCTCCGCGGCATCCGTCGGTCTTCTGGCCGAAGGCCTCTTTCTGCACAAGCGCGCGTTCGCGGGCGACGAAGCCCTCTACCTGCGCTCGCCCGACGTCACCATGAGCGCCGGCCCGAAGCGGGTCAGCTGATGGCCTGGCAGCTGCGCGACGCCTCACCCGACGACCTCGACGGCATCATGGCGATCGAGCACGCGGTCTTCCCCAGCGACGCCTGGTCGCGCGAGTCGATGCTCTCCGAGCTGTCGAACCGGCACACCCGG
>Ga0247813_10002657_pt1 | contig 12036 bp, 4 predicted proteins | sample UWRJL169409C1_FD_180719 | JGI IMG/M metagenome (GOLD analysis project Ga0247813, IMG submission 180719) | Plant litter microbial communities from Arlington Agricultural Research Station in Wisconsin, United States - UWRJ-L169-409C-1 | ecosystem: Environmental > Terrestrial > Plant litter >... | reverse complement strand
AAAAATAACATTTGTTTGATTTACTAATCCAGCTGTTATTGCAGCAGCATTCCACGTTATATTGTATCTGTCAGGAGTACCAGTAGTAGCTGTATAAGCTAAAGATGTATTTCGAGAAGTCGTGCTGAAACAAACTGACGTTGCACTTGTTGCTGAAGAAATAGAAACTGTTGTATTTGCTACTGCTCTGCTTATACAGGCAGCGGTTTTATTACAACTATTTTTATATTTCACATAGTAAGTTGTATTACCCATCGTCGGACTAACAACTAAACTAGCAGGGGTAACATTTGATGTTCCCACAACGGTACCATCACAAGAGCCCGAATAAAACTCGACATAACCTCCTAATCCAAGCGAACCTCCATTAACTGAAAGCGTAGCTGTACCATCACAATTTGTAGTAGAAGTAAATGCTGTTGGCTGAACAGGTGGGCCTCCAGTTACTTGTACAATAACTATTGTAGCATCAGAATAAATACCCGAAGTTACTGTTCTTCTATAATAAGTAGTTTGTGATATTCCTGCAGGAACTGTATAATCTTCCGCATTATTTATTCCTGAAGCTGGACTATAACCACTATTAGGTCCCACTGTACTTACTTCCCATAAAAAAGCATACATATTGTTTCCTCCTGTTGGTGTTGATCCATCTATAACAAAAGAAGAAACAGGAGTAGTAATACAAAATGGCTCTGCATAAGTTGCAACTACATTATATGATTTTACTATACCATAACAAGGGTCTCCAAATGTATCATTGAAAGAACCAGATGCCGGAATAGTAGCTATATTATTACCCAATAAACCTGTAGTTACAGCACGACTGTTAAATGCATGACAAGTTCCTATCGTAAAATTTGGTGAGGTTCCTCCTGGACTTCCATAACTTGCAAACTTCACATTAACAAAAGCAGAGCCTGCCGGAGCTGCAAGTCTTACCGAACCTGCAATTGTATTTGTGGGTGGATTTGAATATTCTCCTGAACTTCCTGCCACCTGACCACTAATTCCATTTGTATAACTAGCAAAATTATTATCAATAGCCGGATATGGAGTGGTAGAAACATTGATTATACCTGTACCGGTAAAATAATCATTTGTTGTGTTACTCGCTCCTGATGCTGTAGATCCCCAAGAATTTCTAAGGGGTCCGGCACCACCTAAAACAAGTGTTCCAGCTGTATGGGTATATCCTCCTAAATTAGCCAAAACGCCTGATGTCATAGACCAATTTCCACCTACAGCTACACTTGCGCCAAAAGTTTTGGTTCCTGAACCTGATAGTGTCAGATTATTATAAGTTGTAGTTCTTACTGCTTGTCCAGCACCATCGTAATTAACAGTAGAACTTGTACCATTCAAAGCAATTGTATTTGTCCCTGTTCCAGATAATAAGCCAAAAGGATTAGCATTACTCAATAATAATGTTCCAGTTTGTACGCCAGTTGACATAGATAAAGTAGAAGTGTTAGTTCCACCCTCATTAGTAGAACCAATTTGACCATTAATATTTACAGTACCACTTTCTATATAAAAACCAGCATTATTAATACTACCTCCACTATTACTATAAATATTCACATTTCCACTAATATTAAAATTTCCAATTCTAGATGTCAATATTGTAGTACGATTAGCACCAGGGTCAGCATTATTACCTACTAATAAACTTGTAATATTCAAAGTTCCGCTTCCTTGTATAATTACTGTCCTGTTATTTGAATTTGATGTATCTATTAAAACACTTGTACCAACAGTTAAAATTGAGCTCGCATTAATATTTAAAATACCATTTCCAGTAAACTCTATAGATTGACAACTTGCGGTAGTTGCAGATACAGTTATTGTATATGTAGAACTTATTATTACAGTGTCTCCAGATGTAGGAAAAGCTACTCCTCCGGTACCTGTTTTTATCCAAGTCGATGCAACATTCCAATCTCCTGAATTAGCAGAAGTAAAAGTTGCAGCATTCGCAAACGAAACCATAAATATCAAAACAAAACAAAGCCATTTAGCACTATTGCCAAATGACTTTGATTGTAAGATTCTTGTGGTATTCTGGTTTGGTTTTGGAAATAATGTACTTATAATTAAAGGTAATTTTCTAATCATACTTGTAGGTTTTTAAATTTTTAAAATCAAGTTATTTGGCTAAATTGATCCTATTTCGAAAGGGGGTTATTAATCGGGATTTTTAATTTATTTATTAAAAGCTAATCATCTGATTGTCAAAATTCCAAAAATTAATCATCATCAAAATCTTACTAAAAAAAAATTAAATATTAAGCAAAAATAGTCACTTACATAAACAACTGGGAATAAAAAAATGAGTTTTCGATTAAAAACTCATATTATCGATATACTACTTTCATTCTATTGTTATTTTAATTTTAATAAGTTAAAACTTATTTTTATGACAGTAATTAAAATTGAAGTTAAAATTAAGTTTTTAGTCATGAGTGCATGAAACAAAAAAACCGATAGTAAACTATCGGTTTTTATTATTAATAATATTTTTATTTAGAATATAATTTTCCTGGTTGTTGAAGTTCCATTTTTCAAAATTACTTTAACTAATAGCACCTGATTACCTAAACGGAGATTATCAATAACGTGTTTCGGATTATCAATGTTATTTTTTCTAAACACCTGTTTTCCTGATATATCGTAAATAAGCACCCTTTCAAGAATTTCATTAGAGGAACTAACAGTGATGATCTTATTCAATACTGTAACCAGAACACCATTTTCATAATTATCAAAGTCATCAGTCCCCAATGCATTATTAGTATATCTTAAAACAAAACGATCATTAAAAGTTCCTGTTTGAGTCGTAAATGTATAATTTCCAGATTTTAAATCATGGATGGTTTGCTTAACCTTATCTTCTAGATAGATTGCCTGATTATCTAAAAGACCATCAGTTTGATTAATTCCAATTGTAAAACTTCCGACTATTGTACTTTTATATCCTAATGGAATAATATCCTTATTGTTAAAAGGCAATTCCCTTCCCTGAATTACAAGTTTATTTTCATTATTGATACTGTAAAAATCTACATATGGATTCCCATCAAAGCTGATTCCATCAAAATTATCTTCATAATCATTCGTTGCACCTTCTATATATCCTATCAAAGTCTGTTTAAAAGCGCCGTCATTATTGCTTAAATCCAGCCATAAACGGTGTTTTTCAAGACCTGAAGTTTTACTAGTCTTTCCAGGTTTAAAAAATTGATTGTTATTCCCCGGAATACGCATAGCATTTGTAAATACAACTGTACCTGAAGCTTTTGCTCTTGCAAAAAAGGATTGGCCGGCAGCTATTTTTCCTGTAGGTGTTGCTGTATTATTACCTGGATTAAATGCAGGTGAAGTAGTTCCTGTTCCTCCTGTAGTATTATAACTGGCATAATCACCTGGTGAGTAAACATATTTTGAACCAGATTGTGAAATTCCGGTATTATGTGTCCACAAATAAATTGTTCCCTGTAAGATTGCTGTATTGGCTGACAGAAACAAATCGGCATCTAAAGCTGAGGGATACGGATTACCTATCAAAAAGTTTCGGGTAGACGTAAGTGATGTAATTTCTTCTCCGATAATTTTACCATTATTTGGAATTCCGACAAATCTAACAGGCTGTGAATAAGGAAACGACACTGCCTCTCCATTACCCCAAGTTCCTGCTTTTGGAGTTCTGATAATATAACCTTTCCCTACCATCATTCTGGTAGGAGGAGTTTCCTGCTTCCAATTAGTTACATTTGAATTATATGAAAAATACTTATCAGACAATGTATTTGGGGACAGTATGTTAAGAGCCTGACTTGCTATTGGAGAAGACCAATACGTATAATCGAAATTTTTCATGGGCTGTGTTATTCGCTTGTAAATAATATTCCCAGTATTACTTACATCATTGGTTTGTACCAGACTTGCATTGTTCTCAAAAGTTAATGTTCCTCCTGTTGTAGTTACCGCATTTGTTATGGTAAAAGTATGTCCTGAATTTACCGTAACATTAACCCCAGAATTAACAGTACACGTACAGCCGCTTATGTCTCCTGTTGAAGTATAATTACCTTCAAAAACAACATAATTGTTAATATTGGGGTCAATTGACCACGTAGATCCGTTCCATGTAGATGTAGGAATGACCAGGGGACTTATCGGAATATTGGCTGAATAACCCGAAAAACATACATCCGAAGTTACAGATGCATTATAAGTTTTTCCTGGTTCAAGATCAGATATCGTCACACTAGATCCTCTTCCGGAATAGGTTTCCCCTGTTAAAAATCTCAATACCCAGTCTCCGGCAGGCAAACCGCTTAGTACAACACTACCTAGAGGTCTTGCGCAAGTTGCCTGCGTTATTGTTCCAACAACAGGTGTTGTAGGTCCAACATTGATTAGTATAGAAATAGTATTCGAAGGGACAGCTACAGCTCCGCAATTCCCATTTGCCGAACGAAGTCTGTAATAATACGTTGATCCTGAAGTCAATCCTGTAACAACGCGGCTTGTTACATTTCCTACGTTTATATTATTGTAGCTTCCAAGAATGGATGGAGCTGTAAAACCAGGATCAGTAGCTACCTCCAAATAGTAAGCCGTTGCACCAGGTACCGCTGTCCAATTAGCTGTAAAACCATTACACAATAAGTTGGTTACATCTGTCGCTACTGGAGATTTCACCTGTAAAGTTTGATATTGTATGACATTAGAATTAGCACTTACTCCACAACTGGTATTTCTTCTTACTCTGTAATATATTGGCCCTGGGGGTACATTTGTAACAGGATAAGTAAGTACGTTTCCAACATTTAAGTTAGTAAATCCCGGAAGGAAATTGGTAAAAGCAGCATCTGTAGCTACATCTAATAAATAATTTGTTGTTCCTGTAACAAAATTCCAATTTGCATTAATGGTAGTCGTACAATTTGCACCTGTACCAGCAGTTGCAAATACAGCAGCTTCAGAACCAACACTAAATATTTTTGCATTTGGGCTGCTTACACCAATCAAAGATACTGTAACTCTATAATCTCCAGGTGTTAATCCGGTTAAATTCTTTGTACTTGCCACAGTAGAACCATCACTTACTCTTTGCCACACATAAGCATAAGGATCAATCCATTGAGGCAGTGGAGAATTTGTAAAGGTACCATTATAACCTGCAGGAATTGAGGTTAATGTTGTTCCTGCGCCATCGTAAAAATTGTATCCGGCAATTATTCCAGATTCAAATCCTGAATATGTTGTGGGTCCGAAAGCCAAACTTGCAATACGTGATGCAGGAAGAGCTGTACTAAAAAATACAGCTTTTAAGATATCTCCTGTAAATGTTTCTCCAGTGGTATCATTAAATACACGGCCTCCAATTTTTGTAGAAAAAGCAGATGTACCATAATTTGAAGTATTGACAACTCCTCCTGTAACAGGAACACTAACGCCGTCAATATAGATTCTTATATGTGTACCATCCCCGGTTACTGATATATGGTGCCATTGGTCATTTCCTAATGAAGCAGGTAATGCTGCTGTTACAGCACCAGTGGCAACTGTATAACACTCTATTGTTGTGGAATTAGCAAAACCAAATTCTATTGCATTATTCTGACCAAATAAACTTGTCCTTCCAGTGATATCTGCTATTCTAAATTTTATCCATCCTGCAATGGTAAAAGCACTCCTTCCTGAAAGCATTGTACTTCCTAAGTCGATAAAATGATTATTAGCAGCTGTAAACCTAACAGCATGATTCATATTAGTAATCGTTATAGCTCCATCATTACCAGCGGCACAAGAAGCAACAGTAACATTGGCAGTGGGTTGTGGGAGCAAAGAGAAAATGGTCATCTCTGTAGTAGCACTGGTACATCCTGCAGTACTATACGTTATGGTGTAAGTACCTCCTGTACTAGCTGTTAAATCCACTTCTCCAGTGGTGGAATTCAAGCTTAATCCTACCGGAATTGCTGAATAAGTACCTCCACTTACTCCTGTTTGCGTAACGGCAACTTTGCCTGTAGCAATAAAAGCATTTCCTGGATAGGATATTATTGGGGGTGGTGTAAATTTGTACACCTGACCTATTGCAGGCTTTGCTGCTATATTAAAAGTAAAATCGCTAGATGATGCTGCTGGACTAGCTGAGGGATTGTTAAGCGTTAAATATCTCCCATTTGCATCATAAATTCCTATTGTTGCCAATCCATTACTTACATTCCAAAAATCCCGATCATATATATATTCAATAACATTCGTTTTTTCATATAACCATACCTGAAAAGAAATTACAGCTCCAAAGGCTCCGTAACTCCATCTTTGCCCAGACCATTCTACTTTAAAAATCCTGTTTGGAGCTGTGCCTGAAGTAGTATATTTAGGTATTGATGTACACACCAAGTCATCCCATAATGGCATTAAAACAGGTCTGATAAGGTTGGCATTTGCTGCTGTATTAGTATAATTTTGTGCAGCAGAAATAGTAAAAGCACTGGCAAAAGAGAGCCATCCATTACTGGAAACTCTAACATTAGAATAATCAGATCCTCCAAAATTAAATGAAAAAGGTAGTGGTATTGCGGCAGAAGTGACATCATCTGCACTGGATCCTAGGGTAGGCACATTGGTTCCGGTAAGAGTATTATAAGTTCTTGATGATGGTGAAAAACAATAATTATTTGCTTCCAGTCCCACTGCCGTCGGAGGACTGAATCTATATATTTGTCCTGTTGCGGGTTTTGTACTAATATTAGTTGTAAAAACATCTGTTTGTGCTGTAGGTGCTCCTCCGGAGTTATTTAATGTTAAAAACCTGTTAGCTGCATCCAATATTCCTATCGACGCTCCACCTGTTGTATTACTGACTGCTACTGCACCCTGACTATATAAAAATTCGACAACATTTGTTGATTCAAACAACCACACCTGAAAAGAAATCACATCTCCGGCAGCACCATTGTTCCAGCTTTGCTGGATCCACTCTACTTTAAACCTCCTGTGAGGCGCTATACCTGTTACTATATACCTTGGTTTTACATTGCACTTCAAATTATCCCACAAAGGAAATAAAATTGGCTTTTTTGCCTCAGCATTTGCCTGAGTATTATCATTGGAATCAGTCAATGTTCCCGTAGCAAATGAAAGCCATCCATTCGCTGAAACCTGAATTGACGAATATGCTGTACCTGCAAAGGTAAATGCAAATGGCAAATTTATGGGAGTTGAAACACCATCATCAGCTGTTGCAGGAATTGAAGTATCCGTAACTCCCGGAACCCCAGTAAGTGGGATATAATTACCCTGAACGGCTGTAAAAGTGTAATTATTCGCCGACTGTGCAAAACATGACATGGAAGAGATAAGTATTCCGAATGTTACGAGTAATAATTTTTTCATTTCAATTAATTTAAAAAGATATCAATTATTTCAATATTCAGACTAAAACATTTAGTCTCAAATACATAGAATTGCAAAACTAATAAAATCATTTTGAAATATCGATTAAATACATATTTAATCGATGAAATACACTGTTAACAACTGTAAATTACTTTAAAACCAAAACATATCAGCAAACAATTACCGGTTTTTAAATAACTTAATAAATAATTTTTTTCGTCTCAATTTGATTATCACTTAGAACTATTTTCATTAATAGCACCTCATTATTTGGTTTTATATTAGTAATGATTGACTCATTATTTAAAACGGAATGATCAGTATAAATCAAATTACCGGAAATCGTATAAACAAAAATCTTCTTGATATTTGTTGATTCAGAGCTTACATTGATATTTTTGTTAGCAATCCAAACCGAAACCTGACTGTTTCTTTTATCAAAATCATAATTGCTCAATGTTTGATTTCTATAGCGTAACACAAACCTGTCTTTAAAAGTTCCTGCCTTAGTAGCAAAAGTATAGCTGTCAGCACTTAAATCATGGATAGTGTTAGTATGTTTATCTTCAATGAATACTGTTTTATCTAACAACAATCCATCTGCTTCATCTATTGCTATAGTAAAATCTCCAGTAATCGCTGTTCTATATCCCAATGGAACTTGATCGTCATCAGAAAATGGAAGGGCACGGCCCTGAATAACAAGATTAGTACCTGAATTTATACTATAGAAATCAATATAAGGATTGGCGTCAAGTGAAACTCCATCAAAATCACTATCCAAACCATTTGAAGCTCCTTGTATATAGCCAATTAAAATTTGTTTAAAAGCTCCACCATCATTGGTCATATTTAGCCATACACGGTGTCTTTCAAACCCATTTGTTTTCGCTGTTTTAATATTAGGATTATTGTCTGCGAAAAAAATTCGGCCTAAATTTGTTTCTGTAATTGAATTGCGAAATTCCTCCCCTGTTCCAGCTGTTGTATATTTGCTTTTATCCGAAGCATAAAATTCTGCCTCCTTACCGGAAATTGTTTTTGAATTTTGGGAAAATGCACAGCTGAAAGCGAAAAATGATAGTAATAGTAGATTTGTTTTCATAGTCATTGTTATTAATATGAATAGATTCGGATTTAAATTTGAATAAAAATTGTAAATATTTAATTATCATCAAATAGAGCGATATGGAGAGAATTTAACAATAACATTTTGTGTTACACTCAAATTTATAAAATTAATTACGAAAACGTTATAGAATTTATATTTTAAATATTAAAATTAATTATGTATATTATAGGAAATAAAATGTGTTAACATTTAATATTTTAAATTTGTCCTTGCGTGAAATCATTAATTACTTAGAAAACAAAAACATAAGAAATGACTATAAAAGAAGCGCAGCAGAAATTAGAACATTTTTGCGCCTATCAGGAACGCTGTCATGACGAAGTCGTTACAAAACTATATTCCTTAAAAATGACTCCTGATGAAATAGATGCTGTGATAGTAAGGCTTATTGCTGACAATTTCCTGAACGAAACACGATTTGCATGCAGTTTTGCCCGCGGTAAACATCGCATGAAGCATTGGGGAAAAATTAGAATTGTTAATGAACTCAAATCAAAACATATAACTGCAAACAATATTAATATTGCATTAAAAGAAATTTCTCCAGAGGAATATCAGGATACATTTGAACAACTATCCCAAAAATGCTGGGATAGTTTGACAGAAAAAAATTTCATCAAAAAAAGAAAGAAATTTTGTGATTATATGTTAAGACGTGGATTTGAAAGTAATCTGGTATATGATAAAGTAAAAGAATTAGAACTTTAATAAGAGTTATGATCATTTCTACTTCAAAAAATAATTTTTTTAGTTGTAACCGAACCATCTTCCAAAAGTATTTTCACTAATAGCACTTGTTCTGAAAGAGAAAATTCATCCGTAACAAATTGTTTATCAAGAATATTTTGTTTTTCATATAATTGTTTTCCTGACAAATCATAAATAAAAACCTGAGTAATATTTTCACTATTGGAATGAATACTAATTGTTTCATTTTTTCTTAAAACCAATACACTATCATTGAGATCATCATAATCATTGACAGCCAATGCACTATTTATGTATTTAATTACAAAGCGGTCATTAAAAGTTCCTGCAGTTGTAGCAAATGTATAATTACCCGCTTTTAAATTATGAATTAAACTATTAAGTTTGTCCTGAATAAAAATGTCTTGATCCGTAAGTAATCCATCTGCCTCATCTATTGAAATTGTAAAGTTGCCTGTTATAGTTGTTCTGTATCCTAAAGGAACTTCATCTGTATTTAAAAATGGTAACGCCCGACCCTGAATGACCAAATTAGTACCGGAATTGACACTATAAAAATCAATATAAGGATTAGCATCAAGGGATACTCCGTCAAAATCACTGTCTAAGCCATTCGTTGCACCTTCGACATATCCAATTAATATTTGCTTGAATGCACCATCATTATTGATCATATTAAGCCACACGCGATGTCTTTCGAAAAGGCTTGTTTTTGAAGTTTTTGAAGGCTTGAAAAACTGATTATTATTACTTCCAACCCTCATCGCATTATTAAACTGAATACTTCCCGGCGCTTTAGCTAATGCGAAAAAAGATTGCCCGGCAGCAATTTTACCAGACGGAACAACACCGCCAAGATAAGCAGGGAGAGTTCCGGCACCACCAACTCCGTTGTAAGAAGCATAGTCACTTATATTATAAGTATAAATCGACCCATTCTGCTGTATAGCAGTACTATGTGTCCAGAAATAAATAGTTCCGTCTAAAATAGCACTGTTATTAGGATTTGGATTTGCAAACAAAAACTTATCTGCATCAAGTGCCGATGGATATGGATTGCCAATCAAATAAAAATTTCCCGCAACTACAGGTTCTGCTGTGATATTTCCATTATTAGGAACTCCTGTAAATTGTACAGGCTGCGAATATGGAAATAGTACGTTTTCTCCATTTCCCCATAATCCTGCTTTTGGAGTTCTAATAATATATCCTTTTCCAGGAGTCATTATTGTCGTGGAAGCTACTTCCTGTTTCCACATATTTCCTGTATAAGAAAAATATTTATCCCATAATGTGTTAGGAGATAAATTATATAATATCTGTCCTGTTACTGGGGATGACCAATAAGTAAAATCAAAATTTTTCATTGGTGTCGAAATTCTTTTGTAAATAATATTTCCTGAATTAACAGCATTTGTTGTTTGCAGGAGACTGGCATTATTTTCAAAAGTTAACAATCCTCCATTATTAATAACAGCATTTGTTATAGTCAATGTATCGTCCTGACTGATTGTTACATTTACTCCTGAATTTACTGTACAGGTGCAGCCACTCATATTTCCTGATCCGCCGCCGGCGCTTGTGTAATTACTGGCGAAAACCAGATTCTGGTTACTATTAGGGATTCCGTTTGACCATACACCTGTATACGTATTCGTAACAAGCCCGGTGATTACAACATTTGTTGTAGAAGCCGAAGTACAACTTCCTGCAAATTCTACGCTAAATGCATAATTTCCCGGAGCAAGATTAGAAACGGTATAGGTTGTTCCAGTATTTGTATATGTGGTTGATACAGTACCTGTTTGTCTTATTAACCACGTTACTGAAGCTGGTAATCCGCTCAATGTCAAGCTTCCTGTTGGAAGAGCACAAATAGGCTGTGTTACATAACCTAAAGCAGGTGCCGAAGGTTTTGGCAGAATAGTAAGCTGTATAGGCAAAGTTGCCGAACAATTTGCATTATAAATAGTCATTATACCGGAGTAAGTATTTGCTGGCACACCTGCCGGAATGATAATTGTATTTAAGTTTCCGCCACCTGGTAAAAAACTAAATGGAGTATTTACCTGATTTGCTAATCCTGCACTATTTGCAGCAGTATTCCAGGAAATACTATAACTTATGGGATTATTATTTGCATTAGAGTAAGCTAGCGAAGCTGTTCGCTGTGTTGCTGCTTCATAACAAATATCGGCAAGTATACCGCTGCTTACAATTATAGGTATAGGATTTACAGTTACGGTTGTTGAAGAGGAATTTACAGCATCGCAAAATCCGTTCTTAACAACTGCTCTAAATTGGGTCGTCTGAGTTAACAGTCCTGAGGTGTACGTATTTGTGGTAGCTCCCAAAATATCGATCCATGTAGTAAACGGACTTACAGCATATTGCCATTTTACTACTGATCCCGTATTTCCGGATAAAGTAAGCAAACCACTTGTGTTTCCGCTGCAAATTGGTGCAGGTGTATTAATTGATCCTCCAATACTTACAGATGAAACAGTGATAGTAACTGCATTGCCTGTTGAAAAATTATTAGAACACGATTCAGATTTAAGGTTAGTAACTGTAATTGTACTTGAGCCAATAGCATTTAAGCCTGTTGCAGTAAATTCTAAAGTACCTGCTACGGTAACAGTAGCATTAGCCGTCAATGTGTTAGCACTTGGACTACTGCGATTATAGGTCACCACATAATCCCCTACAGGTAATGATGTCGGAGAGGATAATCTTACCAATGAAGTTGTGCCACTTGCCGTACAAACATCTGATGC
>Ga0247813_10002654_pt1 | contig 12040 bp, 10 predicted proteins | sample UWRJL169409C1_FD_180719 | JGI IMG/M metagenome (GOLD analysis project Ga0247813, IMG submission 180719) | Plant litter microbial communities from Arlington Agricultural Research Station in Wisconsin, United States - UWRJ-L169-409C-1 | ecosystem: Environmental > Terrestrial > Plant litter >... | reverse complement strand
GGGTGGAGCTGGTGTACGAAGGCTTCTACCACGACCCGCTGAAGACCGACATCGAAGCCTTCCTGAAGTCTTCGCAGACCAAGGTCAACGGCGAAGTGGTGCTGGAAACCCGTGGCGCCCGTGTCGATGCCGTGGCGGTGAAGTCGCCGCACCTGCTCAACACCAAGGGTGCCACCTACGCGCAGTCGGCCGACTGGGGCGTGGAGGAAGCGGAAGGCTTCATCAAACTGTTCGGCATGAGCTCGACGCTTTATGCGCAGGTGAACCGCTAAGGCGATTGACCGGGGTGCCGGCTGCTGGCCGGCGCCCCGCAAGGCCGAGTGAGGGTAGTGCCGGCCGTTGGCCGGCTCCTGGTAAGGCTGGATCATTGCAGAGCCGGCCAACGGCCGGCACTACTACCGATGTTGAACCCTACGGATATTCAGACACATGCTTGAACAGACACTCGATCACCTGCAGCAGCTTGTGTCCTTCGATACGCGCAATCCGCCGCGTGCGATCACCACCGGCGGCATCTTCGATTACCTGCGCGCGAACCTGCCCGGGTTCAACGTGGAGGTGATCGACCATGGCGACGGTGCGGTCAGCCTGTACGCGGTGCGCGGCACGCCGAAGTACCTGTTCAACGTGCACCTGGATACCGTACCGGATTCGCCGCATTGGAGTGCGGATCCGCACGTGATGCGGCGCGCGGATGATCGTGTGATCGGCCTGGGTGTGTGCGATATCAAGGGCGCCGCGGCGGCGTTGGTGGCGGCTGCGAACGCCAGCGACGGTGACGCTGCGTTCCTGTTTTCCAGCGACGAGGAGGCGAACGATCCGCGTTGCATCGCCGCCTTCCTCGCCCGTGGCATTCCGTACGACGCGGTGCTGGTCGCCGAGCCGACGATGAGCGAAGCGGTGCTCGCGCACCGTGGGATCAGCTCGGTGCTGATGCAATTCAAGGGCCGCGCCGGGCATGCCTCGGGCAAGCAGGATGCGGCGGCCAGTGCTTTGCACCAGGCGATGCGCTGGGGTAACCGCGCGCTGGACCATGTCGAGTCGCTGTCGCATGCGCGCTTTGGCGGGCTGACCGGCCTGCGCTTCAACATCGGGCGCGTGGAAGGCGGCATCAAGGCCAACATGATCGCGCCCGCCGCCGAGGTGCGCTTCGGCTTCCGTCCGTTGCCGTCGATGGATATCGATGCGCTGCTGGCCACCTTTGCCGGTTTCGCCGAACCGGAGGCCGCGGTGTTCACCGAGACCTTCCGCGGGCCCAGCTTCCCGGCCGGCGATATTGCCGAAGCAGAAAACCGCCGTCTGGCTGCGCGTGACGTGGCCGATGCGCTGGACATCCCGATCGGCAACGCAGTGGATTTCTGGACCGAGGCCTCGCTGTTCTCGGCCGGGGGTTACACCACGCTGGTGTACGGCCCGGGCGACATCGCCCAGGCCCACACTGCCGATGAGTTCGTGACGCTGGAGCAGCTGCAGCGTTACGCCGAGTCCGTGCACCGCATCATTGCGCACGGCGCCTGATCGAATGACGCCGTCGTGGTCCCCCACTGACGGAACTCCCATCGCGGCCCCGGCCGCCTGCGACGATATCGAAATGCCTTCTTCCCAGCCCCACCGCCAGACCCGTCAGACCATCGTGCGCCTGCTCTCGAGCATGGCCAGCGCGAAGGAGATCAGCCAGTACCTCAAGCGTTTCTCGCAGCTGGACGCCAAACGCTTTGCCGTGGTCAAAGTCGGCGGCGCGGTGCTGCGCGATGACCTGGAGGCGCTGACCTCCTCGCTGTCGTTCCTGCAGGAAGTCGGCCTGACCCCGATCGTGCTGCATGGCGCCGGCCCGCAGCTGGACGCCGAACTGTCGGCGGCCGGCATCGAGAAGCAGACCGTCAACGGCCTGCGCGTGACCTCGGCCGAAGGCCTGGCAATCGTCCGCCGGGTGTTCCAGGCCTCCAATCTGCAGCTGGTCGAAGCGCTGCAGCAGAACGGTGCGCGCGCAACCTCGATCACCGGCGGCGTGTTCGAAGCCGAGTACCTGGATCAGGACACCTACGGCCTGGTCGGTGAGGTCAAGAAGGTCAACCTGGCCCCGATCGAAGCCAGTCTGCGTGCCGGCTCGATCCCGGTGATCACCAGCCTGGGCGAAACCCGCTGCGGGCAGATCCTCAACGTCAACGCCGATTTCGCCGCCAATGAGCTGGTGCAGGAGCTGCAGCCGTACAAGATCATCTTCCTGACCGGTACCGGTGGCCTGCTCGATGAAGAGGGCAAGGTGATCGACTCGATCAACCTCTCCACCGAGTACGACCAGCTGATGCAGCAGCCGTGGATCCATGGCGGCATGCGGGTCAAGATCGAACAGATCAAGGACCTGCTGGATCGGCTGCCACTGGAGTCCTCGGTGTCGATCACGCGGCCGGCGGACCTGGCCAAGGAACTGTTCACCCACAAGGGCTCCGGCACGCTGGTGCGCAAGGGCGAGAAAGTGCTGCGTGCCACCGCGTGGGATGCGCTCGATCTGCCGCGCCTGAAGCAGCTGATCGAATCCAGCTTCGGCCGTACCCTGGTGCCGGATTATTTCCAGAAGACCAAGCTGCTGCGCGCCTACGTGAGCGAGAACTATCGCACCGCAGTGATCCTCACCGACGAGCCCGAAGGCGTCTACCTGGACAAGTTCGCGGTGCTCGACGATGCGCAGGGCGAAGGCCTGGGCCGCGCGGTCTGGAATGTCATGCTGGACGAAACCCCGCAGCTGTTCTGGCGCTCGCGCAACGGCAACCCGATCAATCACTTCTACTACGCGCAATCCGATGGCTGCTACAAGCAGGGCCACTGGAAGGTGTTCTGGTTCGGCGCCGATGGCTTCGACCGCATCAAAGCGTACGTCGAGCATTGCGCCGCACGCACCCCCAGCCTGGAGGGCTGAACCTCATGAATCTCGCCGATTGGACCAAGGTCCCCACACTGGCCGGCACACACGCCCGGCTGGAGCCGCTGCAGATGGCGCACATCGATGGCCTGCGCGGTGCACTGGGGGATGGCACCTTGTCCAAGCTCTGGTACACCCAGGTGCCCAGTGCGAAGACCATGACGGCCTATGTCCAGGCCGCGCTGCAGGCGCAGGCCGAGGGCAAGGTGTTGCCGTTCGTGGTCCTCAACGAGGCCGATGAAGTGGTCGGCACCACCCGCTACTACGATCTGGACGCCGAGGTGCCGCGCCTGAGCATCGGCTACACCTGGTATGGCGAGGCCGCCCAACGCACCGGCATCAACACCGAAACCAAGCTGATGCTGCTCACCCACGCCTTCGAGCGGCTGGAGTGCCTGAGCGTGGTGTTCGAGACCAGCTGGTTCAACCTCACCTCGCGCACCGCGATCGCGCGGTTGGGGGCCAAGCAGGACGGCGTGCTGCGCAACCACAAGCGCCACCCGGATGGCACCCCGCGCGACACCGTCATCTTCTCCATCATCGATGCGGAATGGCAGGGGGTGAAACGCCACCTGCAGCACCGCCTGGACGCACACGCATGAGCACCAAGACCTTCACTGTCGGCATCGTCGGCGCCCGCGGCCACACCGGTGCCGAGCTGATCAAGCTGATCGCCGCCCACCCGCACCTGCAGCTGGGCTTCGTGTCCTCGCGCGAACTGGCCGGCCAGCGCGTGAGCGATCACCACAGCGACTGGCACGGTGAACTGCAGTTCGAGAACCTGGATGCGGACGCGGTCGCCGCCAAGGGCATGGACGCCGTGATCCTGGCGTTGCCCAATGGCCTGTCCGCGCCGTTCGTGGCCGCGCTGGATGCGGCCAGGCCGGAGACGGTGATCGTGGATCTGTCAGCTGATCAGCGCTTTGAGCCGAGCTGGTACTACGGCCTGCCGGAGCTGACCCGGGGTGATTACCTGGGCCAGAAGCACATCAGCAACCCGGGCTGCTACGCCACCGCGATGCAGCTGGCGATCAGCCCGCTGCTGCAGCAGCTGGCCGGCCCGCCGCAGTGCTTTGGTGTCTCCGGTTACTCCGGCGCGGGCACCACGCCCTCGGACAAGAACAATCCCGAACTGCTGCGCGACAACCTGATGCCGTATGCGCTGACCAACCATGTGCACGAGCGTGAAGTGACCGCGCACCTGCGCGTGCCGGTCGAGTTCATGCCGCATGTGGCGCCGCACTTCCGCGGCATCACCATGACCGTGAATCTGTGGCTCAACACGGTAGTCACGCGTGAGGACGTGATCGCGCTCTATCAGAAGTACTACGCCAACGAAGCGTTGATCGACGTGATCGACGAAGCGCCATGGGTGAGCCAGATCGCGGGCCGCCATGGTGTGCAGATCGGCGGCTTCGACGTGGCCCCGGGCGGCAAGCGCGTGGTGGTGGTGGCGACTCTGGACAACCTGCTCAAGGGCGCGGCCACCCAGGCGATGCAGAACCTCAACCTGGCGCTGGGCCTGGACGAACTGGCTTCCATCCCGCACTGAATTCCCACGGCGCAGCGCGGCCCCTTGCGCGCGCCCTGACAACCCGGCGGAGCGAATCCGCCTACGGAGCAAGACATGGCAGACCTTCTTTGGCAGAAGCCCGGCGTGGCGGTAGACGCCAAGATCCAGACCTTCCTGGCCGGCGATGATGTGATCCTGGACCGCGAGTTCTTCCTGTACGACGTGGCGGCCAGCAAGGCGCATGCGCAGGGCCTGGAGAACATCGGCATCCTCGGCAACGACGAGCGCATCGGCCTGCAGCGCGAGCTGGATGTGCTGGCCGAGGATTTCCGCAGCGGCACATTCGTGCTGGATGAGCGCTTCGAGGATTGCCACTCGGCGATCGAAGCGCGCCTGACCGAGCGCCTCGGCGATGCCGGCCGCAAGATCCACACCGGCCGCAGCCGCAACGACCAGATCCTGGTGGCGACCCGGCTGTGGCTGAAGGACAAGCTGCTGCGCGTGGCCGAGCTGAGCCGCGAGATCGCCAAGGTCGCGCTGGATCGCGCCGAGGCCGAAAAAGACCTGCCGGTGCCGGGCTACACCCACATCCAGCGCGCCGTGGTGTCCTCGGCGGGCATGTGGTGGGCCGGCTGGGCCGAAGCCTTCATCGACAACGCGATCCGCGCGCACGACACCTTCAACCTGGTCGATGCCAATCCGCTCGGCACGGCCGCCGGTTATGGCGTGAACCTGCCGCTGGACCGCGCGCACACCACCGAGGCACTCGGTTTCGCACGGATGCAGATCTCGCCGATCTACGCGCAGCTCTCGCGCGGCAAGTTCGAGCTGGCCGCCCTGGAAGCGCTTGGCGGCGCCACGCTGGATCTGCGCCGCATCGCGTGGGACCTGTCGCTGTTCACCAGCGGCGAGTTCGGCTTCGTCGCGCTGCCGGCGCAGTACACCACCGGCAGTTCGATCATGCCGAACAAGCGCAACCCGGACGTGATCGAACTGATGCGTGCCACCCACGCCAGCGTGGCCGCGGCACGCACCGAGATCGAGCAGCTGCTGTCGCTGCCGTCGGGCTATCACCGCGATCTGCAGAGCAGCAAGGGCGCGATCTTCCATGGCTTCGGCCGCGGTCTGGCCGCGCTGGAACTGCTGCCGGCACTGCTGGCCAACCTGGAATGGCGCGACGACAAGCTTCGTGCGGCGATCGACTCGGGCATGTACGCCACTGATGTCGCCGTGGAAGCGGCGGTGGCCGGTGTGCCGTTCCGCGAGGCGTACAAGGCCGCCGCCGCGGCGGCGGATACGGCCGGGCAGGGGCGTACCCCCGAAGGCAGCCTGGCCGCGCGCGTGTCGCCCGGCGCGGCGGCCGACCTGCGGCTGGATGAACTGCGCGCCCGCTGGGCCGCACTGGTGTAATCACGACGGCGGCCGCAAGGTCGCCGTTTTTGTAACGTCTTGCCGGGTGCGCCCGGGAAAAGGACTCACATGAAAACCTGTTATCTGGTGATGGTCACCCGCACCCCGGACTTCCGCGATGACGTGGGTGCCGAGCACGTGCGCTTTCTCGATGAGGTGCGGGCCCGCGGGCAGCTGCTGCTGACCGGGGGTTTCACCGACAAGAGCGGTGGTGCCTACGTGCTGCAGGACATCGCCGACCTGGCCGCCGCGCAGGCGCTGGTCGACACTGATCCGCTGCTGGTGCACGGCAGTGCCACCGCCCGTATCCACGAATGGAGCACGCGCTGAGCGCGCCGATCACATGAACCAGTCCGTGCCTTCGCCTTTCACCGAACAAGCCGTTCCGCAGTGGAAACGTGCCGTCCTCAAAGTGGGCAGCAGCCTGCTGGCCGCGGACGGCGGCGGTCTCTCGCCACGCCACGCACTGGGTCTGGCCCAGTTCGTCTCGGCCAATGTCCTGGCCGGGCGTGAAGTGGTGATCGTGTCCTCCGGCGCGGTCGCTGCTGGCCGGGCGATCGTGCCGCGTGCGCTGGAAGCCGGGGCGGCGATGGCGGCACGGCAGGCACTGGCCGCCCTCGGCCAGGCGCAGCTGATCGGGTTGTGGCAGCGCTTCTTCGAACGTCCGGTGGCGCAGGTGCTGCTGACCCATGACGACCTGCGCAACCGCCGCCGCTATCTCAATGCCCGCGCCACGCTCAACGAACTGCTGCGGCTGGGCGCGCTGCCGGTGGTCAACGAGAACGACACCGTCTCGGTGGATGAGCTCAAGCTCGGCGACAACGACAATCTGGCCGCGACCGTCGCTGCGCTGATCGACGCCGATGTACTGTTCATCGCGACCGATATCGACGGCCTGTACAGCGCCGATCCGCGGCGTGATCCGCAGGCACGGCCGATCCACGATGTGCCCGAGTTGACCGTCGAGGTGCTGGCGATGGCCGGGGGGGCCGGCAGCGGCGCAGGCACCGGCGGCATGCATACCAAGCTGGAGGCCGCGGCCAAGGCCGGGCGTGTCGGCATCGAGACCTGCCTGTTCAACGGGCGCAGCGCCGAGGTGGTGCGCGCGCTCAGCCAGGGCCGCCTCTTCGGCACCCGCATCCACGCCGCGCAGACCCGCGTGGCCGCGCGCAAGTACTGGCTGCGGCACGCACCGCTGGAACCGGGCGCGATCCTGGTCGATAGCGGCGCGGCCGATGCGCTGCGTGGCAAGGGCGCCTCGCTGCTGCCCGGCGGCGTGGTCGGCGCGGAGGGGGACTTCCGCCGTGGCGACATGATCGAGATCCGGCAACGCACCGAGGCCGGCGAGGTCTGCCTGGCCCGTGGCGTCAGCCAGTACTCGGCCAGCGACATCCGCCGCGTCGCCGGGCGCCACTCGCGCGACATCGAAAGCGTGCTCGGCTACAACTACGGTGGCAACGTCATCCACCGTGACGATCTGGTGCTGTTGTAATCGCGTCCCCACCGTGTTTTTTTCAAGGATATTGAGATGGTCGCCAGCTCCACTACCGACATCCGCACCCAGGCGCTGGCCTGCCGCGAGGCTGCCCAGCAACTCGCGCAGCTGTCCTCCGCCGCCAAGGCCGAGCTGCTCGAAGCGATGGCCGCCGCGCTCGACGCGGATACCGATGCGATTCTCGCCGCCAACGCCCGCGATCTTGCGGCGGCCACGGAGAAGGGCGTCGGCACGGCGATGCTGGATCGCCTGGCCTTGAACCCGCAGCGTCTGGCCGGCATCGCCGCCGCGCTGCGTGAGGTCGCCGCGTTGCCCGATCCGGTCGGCCAGGTGACCCGTGATGACGTGCGCCCCAATGGCATCCGCGTGCAGAAGGTGCGCGTGCCGCTGGGCGTCATCGCGATGATCTACGAGGCGCGCCCGAACGTGACCGCCGATGCCGCCGCGCTGTGCATCAAGGCTGGCAACGGCGTGATCCTGCGCGGAGGCTCGGAGGCGATCCACTCCAATACCGCGATTGCCGCCTCGCTCAAGCGCGCGCTGCGCGAGGCCGGCATTGCCGATGCTGCGTTGACGCTGGTCGAGGATCTGCGCCGCGAGACCATGCTGGCGCTGCTGCAGCTCAACGACCTGATCGATCTGGCGATTCCGCGCGGCGGGGAGGGGCTGATCCGCTTCGTGGCCGAGCATGCGCGCGTACCGGTGATCAAGCATTACAAGGGCGTCTGCCATCTGTACGTCGACCGCGCCGCTGATCCAGCACTGGCGCTGCGCCTGCTGGTGGACGGCAAGTGCAGCCGGCCGTCGGCCTGCAACTCGCTGGAGACACTGCTGGTCCATGCCGATCTCGCGCCGACCTTCCTGCCCCTGGCGGCGAAAGCGCTGGCCGAGCGTGGCGTGCAGCTACGCGCCGATGCGGTGGCACGCCAGTGGCTGCCCGACGCCGAGGCGGCCAGCGACGATGATTACGCCGCCGAGTATCTGGATCTGATCATCGCCGTGCGCGTGGTGGATGACCTCGAGCACGCCCTCGCGCATATCCAGCAGTACAGCTCGGACCACACCGAAGTGATCGCGACCGAGGATGCCGCGGCAGCCGAGCGTTTCGTGCACGCGTTGCGTTCGGCGGTGGTGATGGTGAACGCCTCCTCGCGTTTCTCCGATGGTGGCGAGCTCGGCCTGGGTGCGGAGATCGGCATCTCCACCACCCGCCTGCATGCCTACGGCCCGATGGGACTGGAAGCGCTCACCGTGGAGCGCTTCGTCGTCCGCGGCGAAGGCCAGACGCGCACGTAGTCGGTCATGCCGGCCAGCGGCCGGCACCACCCTCAACCGGCCAGCGCCTGCGCGGTCACCCGCACCGGCCGCGCGTGGTCATCCATGTGCAGGGTCATGGCCTTGCCGTCAGCCAGCGAGGCCGCCACGCCGGCACTCGCGCCAAGGTCATGCGCCATTTCTTCGCGGGTCACATCGTCATGTGGCAGCCGACGTTCCTTGCCCGAAAACCGCATGCGGTTGTACTCGGCCCAGGCGATCAGCAGCGCCGCGCAGCAGACCAGCATCACCGGCAGTGCGATCACCACGAACGGATCGACCGTCTGCTTCTGCTCGTACAGCTGGGTCCAGGCCATCTGCCCGCCCAGCAGCCAGGAGACCAGCGTCACCAGCGGCGCCCACAGGTAGAAGTAGAACGCCCAGAAGGCGATGGTCACAAAGCCCCAGGCGGTACGCTGCAGCCGCGGCTGCTTGCGCGGTTTCTGGATCAGCCGCGAGTCGAAGCGGCGGGTGGATTTGACAGTGTTCATCGGATACCCCGGTCAGGACTGACCCAGACCGCGCGCTTGCCACGACGTTTGAAGATCGTCTTGGAGAACGCCACCAGGGTCGTGAACAGACTGATGAGCCAGTACGCCATCGGGTACCAGATCACCCAGAAGTAATTACGTCCAATATGCGTTTCGTAACGGCGGTCGATGATCAGGCTGCTGGCGAACTGCAGCAGACAGACCAGGGCCAGGATCACGCCATGCCACTGCGGCAGCAGCGTGGCGATGTACAGCTCCGGTGGCAGCGCCATGAACTTGCCCAGTGCCCATAGCACGATGATGGCCAGCATCGTGTACGCCCAGAGCACGCTGAGGATGTACTCCAGCAGCACGCCCCACATCCGCCGCTTGCGCCAGTGGAACAGCGAGCCGCCATGCCGCAGCAGCACTTCCACGCCGCCTTGCGCCCAGCGCAGGCGCTGTCGCCACAGCCCCTTCAGCGTTTCCGGCATCAGGATGAAACACAGCGCGTTGGGCTCGTAGCGGATGTCCCAATGATCCAGCTGCAGGCGCCAGCTGATGTCGATGTCTTCGGTCACCATGTCATCGGCCCAGTAGCCGATCCGGTGCAGCGCGGTGCGACGGAACGCGGCGATCACGCCGGAGATGGTGAAGATGCGCCCGTACACCCGTTGCGCGCGTTTGATCATGCCGATGATCGAGGAGAACTCGGCCACCTGCAGCCGGCCCAGCAGGGTGGAGCGGTTGCGGATGCGCGGGTTGCCGGTCACCGCACCCACGCGCGGGCCGGAGGTCAGGTGCCAGACCATCCAGTGCGTGGCGTATTCCTCCAGCATCGCATCGCCATCGATGCACACCAGGAACTCCGAGCGTGCGGCGAGCGCGCCCATGCGCAGCGCATTGGCTTTGCCCAGGTTGCGGTCCAGGTGTACCACCCGCAGCCGCGGGTGCAGGGCGGCCAGGGCATCGAGGCGTGCGCCGGTGTCGTCGCTGCTGCCATCGTTGATGGCGATCACTTCGAAATCCGGGTAGTTCTGCTTGAGCGCCGAGCCGAGCGTGTCGTCCAGGTTCTCCGCCTCGTTATGGCAGGGAATCAGGATCGACGCGAACGGGTACTCGTCCATCGGCGGTGGATCATCGCGGTCGCGCGCCTTGCGTTCGCGCCGGAAGAAGTAATACAGGCCGCCGGACATCCAGAAGAAGGCCATCACCATCGGGTAGAAGAAGGCGAACTGGAACAGGGTATAGAGAAGAGGATGCATGGCGACCTCACTTTTCCTCGTACGGGAAGCTGCGGGCCGACATGGCCGCGCGGGCGTCATACGTGGAGGGACGTCCGGCGATGAAGTCATCCGGATACCAGGCGAAATGACGCACGCCCTGCGCCTGTAGACGACGGATCTGCGCGCGCAGGCGGTCGCCGGGGATCGGCTTGCCGGTGCGCCAGTCCAGCGTCTGCAGTTCGAACATCGTCTGCGACAACTGCGGATCGTGTTGCTTCACCGCCACCACCAGCCGGTCCAGCCAGCGTTCCGGGCTGCGGCTGCCTTCCATCCACGGCATCGCCATCAGGGCGGTGTGGTCGTAGGCCTTGTTGAACAGGTCCAGGCGCTGGGCGAACCAGCTCGCGCTCTGCGGTTCCAGCACGGGCTGGGCATACAGGTTGCGCACGGTGCCCAGCTTGGGCCGCCAGCGCTGCGCCGCGGTGCGCAGCTCCAGGGTGAAGTCGATCAGGGCCTGGGTACGTGCACCGTCATCGCCTTCCTGCGGCAACTGGGTCAGCTCGGTGTCGCGCAGGTAGGCGTCATCGTGGAAGAGCAGGCCCTCGAAGTACGAGTTGATCGCCAGGTCTTCGTAGATGTCATCGATGATCTTGCGGACCTGGGGCCGGGTGAAGTCGAGCCGGAAGATGCCGTCGCTTTCCGGGCTCTCGATGGCCAGCGCCTTGCGGATGGCCGGGTCCTTGAGCTCGTAGCCCAGCACCGGCAGCCACGCGAACACCTTCACTCCGGCGCGCGTCTTGAGCTGCCATGCCACGCGGTTGAACAGGTCCGCACGCATCGGCAGATGGCGGTTTGGGAAGTACAACGCATCGGCCGAGCCGTTGCCGTCCGGATCGGCGAAGGCCTGCAGGAAGACGTGGGTCGGGCCGATCTTCTTGACCCGGTCGATCAGCGCATCCAGGTTCTTGCCCTGTTGCACCGGGTCGGCATCGTAGACCGCATCCAGGTCGATCTGCAGCGCCCGCATGCCATCGCGCTCGACATCGCGGCGCAGCTCGTAGGCCAGCTGCACCACAGTCGGGTTGTTGGTCACCAGCAACCGGGCCAGACCGTGCAGATCACGCTTGACCGGCGTGCTGCGGCCTTCCAGATCGAACGAGACCGGCATGCCCAGCTGCTCGGCGATATCGTTGCTCAGCGCATTGTAGGCAGCGTACGGCCACACGATCGCCTTGGGGCTGACGCCGACATTGCGCTGGATGCGCTCCACGCTGCGGCCCAGGTCGGCGCGCAGGCGGGCTTCGTACTCGGCCGCGGTTTCATAGATCCTGCGGGCCGGATCGTAGGTTCGGGTGATCACCGCCGGAGTGGAGTTGCCCTGCGGATTGGACTGCACGCCATGGTGCAGGTTGTCGGTGTGGCTGGCCAGTTCGATCAGCCCGCTTTTCTGCATCTCGCGCAGCTGCGCCCAGGTCAGGAAATCATCGCGGGTGAAGGGGCGGTAGCCGTAGTCGATCTGACGCCCGGCCGGCATGTCCACGTAGTCGGTGATCACCGCGACCAGCGCCGGATAGTTGTAGGCGCGCAGCAGCGGGAAGACCTTGCTGTACACGCTGCGCAGGCCGTCATCGAAGGTCAGCAGTACCGGCTTGGGGGGCAGCGGCGTGCCGCCCTTCGAGGCGGTGATCAGCT
>Ga0247813_10002653_pt1 | contig 12041 bp, 8 predicted proteins | sample UWRJL169409C1_FD_180719 | JGI IMG/M metagenome (GOLD analysis project Ga0247813, IMG submission 180719) | Plant litter microbial communities from Arlington Agricultural Research Station in Wisconsin, United States - UWRJ-L169-409C-1 | ecosystem: Environmental > Terrestrial > Plant litter >... | reverse complement strand
CGAGGCATTCTGTTCGTGGTCGGCATGGAGGATGAAGATCCGGTCCATGGCCTTGGCCAGCGTCGGGCTGATCGGTTTGATCTCGCACGGCGTGTTGAACATCATGTGCAGGAAGTTTTCCGCGTACGACAGGTCGTTGCGCGGGTACATCATCGGCTGGCCCATGGAGTACTTGTAAACCATCGCTGCCAGGGTCGGCATTTTCGCGACCAGGCGCACCGCGGAAATTTCGCGGTGTTGCGGGTTATTGATATCCAGGGAGTCGTGGTAGAACGCCGAGAGGGCGCCGACCACACCGCACATCACCGCCATCGGGTGAGCGTCGCGGCGGAAACCGTTGAAGAACGACTTCAGCTGCTCGTGAACCATGGTGTGGTTCTTGACGGTGCTGACGAACTGCGCCTTCTGCTCGGCATTCGGCAGTTCGCCGTTGAGCAGCAGGTAGCAGGTTTCGAGGTAGTCCGATTGCTCGGCGAGCTGCTCGATCGGGTAGCCGCGGTGCAGCAGGATGCCCTTGTCGCCGTCAATGTAGGTGATCTTCGACTCGCACGAGGCAGTCGCCATGAAACCTGGGTCGAAGGTGAAGTGACCAGAAGCCCCCAACCCGCGGACGTCGATTACATCGGGACCAACGGTGCCGGTTAAAATGGGCAGCTCGACGGGGGCTGCGCCCTCGATGACCAACTGCGCTTTTTTGTCAGCCATGTGGCCTCCTATTAATGCTTGAAATCATCAGACAGACCCCCCACGCAGGGCCCGCACCACTATAGAGGGATAAATTCAGATGTCAATTTGCCTAAAGGTGGGTTGAATCACCCCCTAAGGCCTGATTTTTCAAGAAATTGGCGCCCGTTTACGCCTTTTGTTCGCTAAAGGCAATGCGCTATTTGGGCTAGCCCATCACGTTGTCATAAGCAGCCTAACTGTCTATACTCGGCAGCCGACCGCCAAGGGCTTGCAAGCCCGATTGCTGGGGGTCGCCGTTCTCTGGGTGGTGGGTACCTGACCAGTACACTTACCAACAACTTTGCCCTGTTAGCTTGGGGCTCTTCAGTGTGAAAAAAGCCGTGAAAAGCCAACGACCTGTAAACCTAGACCTAAGGACCATCAAACTCCCCATTACCGGTATTACGTCATTCCTGCACCGTGTCTCCGGCATCATTCTCTTCCTGGGCTTGGCGATCATGCTTTACGCATTGAGCAAATCCCTGGGTTCGGAGGAAGGTTTCGGCGAGGTGAAGGCGTGCTTGACCAGTCCGCTGGCCAAGTTCGTGGCGTGGGGTCTCCTCTCTGCCTTGCTGTATCACCTGGTTGCCGGTGTGCGCCATTTGATCATGGACATGGGCGTCGGTGAGACACTGGAAGGCGGAAGACTGGGCTCGAAAATCATCATCGCTGTTTCCGTAGTGGTGATCGTGCTGGCAGGAGTTTGGATATGGTAACTAACGTCACGAACCTCTCGCGTTCGGGCCTCTATGACTGGATGGCGCAGCGCGTATCTGCGGTCGTTCTCGCGGCTTACTTCATCTTCCTGATCGGCTACCTCGTCGCCCACCCGGGTATCGAGTTTGCCCAGTGGCACGCTCTGTTCTCCAACAATGCGATGCGAATCTTCAGTCTGTTGGCCCTGGTGGCCCTTGGCGCTCACGCCTGGGTCGGCATGTGGACCATCGCCACTGACTACCTGACGCCAATGGCGCTGGGCAAGTCCGCGACTGCGATTCGTTTCCTGTTCCAGGCGGTATGCGGCGTTGCGATGTTCGCTTACTTCGTCTGGGGTGTGCAGATTCTCTGGGGTATCTGATTCATGGCTATGATTCCAACGATTTCATTCGACGCCATCATTGTTGGTGGTGGCGGTGCCGGCATGCGCGCTGCGCTGCAGCTGGCCCAGGGCGGTCACAAGACTGCCGTGATCACCAAGGTCTTCCCGACCCGCTCGCACACTGTATCCGCCCAAGGCGGCATCACCTGCGCAATCGCCTCGGCTGACCCGAACGACGATTGGCGCTGGCACATGTACGACACCGTCAAGGGGTCGGACTACATTGGTGACCAGGACGCTATCGAATACATGTGTCAGGAAGGCCCGGCTGCGGTGTTCGAGCTGGACCACATGGGTCTGCCGTTCTCGCGTACCGAAACTGGCCGTATCTACCAGCGTCCGTTCGGTGGCCAGTCCAAGGACTTCGGCAAGGGCGGTCAGGCGGCGCGCACCTGCGCAGCTTCCGACCGTACCGGTCACGCGCTGCTGCACACCCTGTACCAGGGCAACCTGAAAGCCGGCACCACCTTCCTCAACGAGTACTACGCAGTCGATCTGGTGAAAAACCAGGACGGCGCATTCGTTGGTGTGATCGCAATCTGCATCGAAACCGGCGAAACCCTGTACATCAAGGCCAAGGCCACTGTACTGGCGACTGGCGGTGCGGGCCGTATCTACGCGTCGACCACCAACGCCCTGATCAACACCGGTGACGGTATCGGCATGGCCCTGCGTGCAGGCGTTCCGGTACAAGACATCGAAATGTGGCAGTTCCACCCGACCGGCATCGCCGGCGCTGGTGTGCTGGTCACCGAAGGTTGCCGCGGTGAAGGCGGTTACCTGATCAACAAGCACGGCGAGCGTTTCATGGAGCGCTATGCGCCTAACGCCAAGGACCTTGCCGGTCGTGACGTTGTGGCCCGCTCGATGGTCAAGGAAATCATCGCCGGTAACGGCTGTGGTCCGAATGGCGACCACGTGATGCTCAAGCTCGACCACCTCGGCGAAGAAGTGCTGCACAGCCGTCTGCCAGGTATCTGCGAGCTGTCCAAGACCTTCGCCCACGTCGACCCAGTGGTCGCGCCGGTGCCGGTCGTACCAACCTGCCACTACATGATGGGCGGCGTTGCCACCAACATTCATGGTCAGGCCATGACCCAGGACGCCGACGGCGTCGACCAGATCATCCCGGGCTTGTTCGCCGTGGGTGAAGTGGCTTGCGTATCGGTTCACGGCGCCAACCGCCTGGGCGGCAACTCGCTGCTCGACCTGGTGGTGTTCGGTCGTGCTGCTGGTCTGCACCTGGAAAAAGCGCTGTCCGACGGCATCACCTACACCGACGCCAGCGATACCGACATCGAAGTCGCACTGAGCCGCTTGAACAAGCTCAATCAGCGCACCGATGGCGAAGACGTGGCTACCCTGCGTCGCGAGCTGCAAAGCTGCATGCAGAACTACTTCGGCGTGTTCCGCACCGGCGAATACATGCAGAAGGGCATCGAGCAGCTGGCTCAGCTGCGCGAGCGTATTGGCAACGTCAAGATCAACGACAAGTCCCAGGCCTTCAACACCGCGCGGATCGAAGCGCTGGAGCTGCAGAACCTGCTGGAAGTTGCCGAAGCTACTGCGATCGCCGCAGAAGTGCGTAAAGAGTCGCGCGGTGCTCACGCCCGTGAAGACTTCGAAGATCGTGACGACGAAAACTGGCTGTGCCACACCCTGTTCTTCCCAGGTGAGAAGCGGGTTGCCAAGCGTGCAGTCAACTTCGCACCGAAGACCGTACCGGCGTTTGAGCCAAAAATCCGGACTTACTAAGGGGTGGCCGCTATGTTGAAAGTCGAAGTATATCGCTACAACCCGGACACCGACTCGGCGCCGAAAACTCAGATTTTCGAAGTCGACACCGGTGGCAAGGACCTGATGGTGCTGGACGTGCTGGCACTGATCAAGGAGCAGGACGAAGGTTTCTCCTATCGTCGCTCCTGCCGTGAAGGCGTCTGTGGTTCCGACGGCATGAACATCAACGGCAAGAACGGTCTGGCGTGCATCACGCCGCTGTCTGCCGTAGTAAAAGGTAACAAATTGGTCGTGCGTCCGCTGCCGGGCCTGCCAGTTATCCGTGACCTGGTCGTCGATATGAGCATCTTCTACAAGCAGTACGAGAAGGTGAAGCCATTCCTGCAGAACGATTCGCCAGCTCCGGCTATCGAACGCCTGCAATCGCCAGAAGAGCGCGAGAAGCTGGACGGTCTGTACGAGTGCATCCTGTGTGCTTGCTGCTCGACTTCCTGCCCGTCGTTCTGGTGGAACCCGGACAAGTTCCTCGGTCCAGCTGCACTGCTGCAGGCCTATCGCTTCCTGGCCGACAGCCGCGACACGAAAACTCAGGAGCGCCTGGCGTCCCTGGATGACCCGTTCAGCGTATTCCGCTGCCGCGGGATCATGAACTGCGTAAACGTTTGCCCTAAAGGTCTGAATCCGACCAAGGCAATCGGTCACGTACGCAACATGCTGCTGCAAAGCGGCACCTGATACACAGCTGTTGCAAGTGCAAGACACTGAAGCGCGGGTGGTGAGCCCGCGCGGAGGTGAAACCCGGGCAGGGGTCGATAAGGCCCACGCCCATTACCTATGAAGATTTGAGACCAGCAGGGGCTTCCGGGCTGGTACCCGGAAAATCTGCAGGATCCTCGGTGGCGTGATTGGTCGCTGTTCTCGGGCTTTCTCATGCGTATTGAGGTACTTGCCGATTCGTCCCCGAACGAGGGTGACCAAGCATGCAAGAAAGCGTGATGCAGCGCATGTGGGAAAGCGCCCACCTTTCAGGTGGTAACGCTGCATATGTGGAAGAGCTCTACGAACTCTACCTGCACGACCCTAACGCTGTGCCAGAAGAGTGGCGCACCTACTTCCAGAAGTTGCCCGCCGACGGCAGCACCGCTACCGATGTATCGCACTCGACAATCCGCGACCATTTCGTACTGCTGGCAAAGAACCAGCGCCGCGCTCAACCGGTTTCCGCCGGGAGCGTGAGCAGTGAACACGAGAAGAAGCAGGTTGAAGTTCTGCGACTGATCCAGGCCTATCGTATGCGCGGCCATCAGGCTGCCAAGCTCGACCCGTTGGGGTTGTGGCAGCGCCCTGCGCCCGTAGACCTGTCGATCAATCACTACGGCTTGACCAATGCCGATCTTGATACGACCTTCCGTGCCGGCGACCTGTTCATCGGCAAAGAGGAAGCGAGCCTACGCGAAATTCACGATGCGCTGGAGAAGACATATTGTCGCACCATCGGCGCCGAGTTCACCCATATCGTCGATTCCGAGCAGCGTAGCTGGTTCCAGCAGCGTCTCGAAAGCGTGCGTGGGCGTCCGGAGTTTTCCGCTGATGTGCAGGCGCATCTGCTTGAGCGTGTCACCGCAGGTGAAGGCCTCGAGAAGTATCTGGGCACCAAGTATCCAGGTACCAAGCGCTTCGGTCTGGAAGGCGGCGAGAGCCTGATCCCGATGCTGGACGAAATGATCCAGCGCTCGGGCTCCTACGGCACCAAGGAAGTCGTGATCGGCATGGCCCACCGTGGCCGTCTGAACGTGCTGGTCAATACCTTCGGCAAGAACCCGCGCGAGCTGTTCGACGAGTTCGAAGGCAAGAAGATGAACGAGCTGGGCTCGGGTGACGTTAAATATCACCAGGGCTTCTCGTCGAACGTGATGACCCCGGGTGGTGAAGTTCACCTGGCCATGGCGTTCAACCCGTCCCACCTGGAAATCGTCTCGCCAGTGGTGGAGGGTTCGGTGCGCGCCCGTCAGGACCGTCGCAACGACAGCGTTGGCGACAAGGTACTGCCGATCTCGATTCACGGTGATGCTGCGTTCGCTGGCCAGGGTGTGGTACTGGAAACCTTCCAGATGTCGCAGACCCGCGGTTTCAAGACCGGCGGCACCGTGCACATCGTGATCAACAACCAGGTTGGTTTCACCATCAGCAACCCGCTCGACTCGCGTTCCACCGAGTACTGCACCGACGTCGCCAAGATGATTCAGGCGCCGATCCTGCACGTCAACGGTGATGATCCGGAAGCAGTGCTGTTCGTGACCCAGCTGGCCATCGATTACCGCATGCAGTTCAAGCGTGACGTGGTGGTTGACCTGGTCTGCTACCGTCGCCGCGGCCACAACGAAGCGGACGAGCCTAACGGCACCCAGCCACTGATGTATCAGCAGATCAGCAAGCAGCGCACCACCCGTGAGCTGTACGCCGAGTCGCTGATCCAGGCCGGTCGTGTCGATGCCGAGCGTGCTCAGGCCAAGATCGACGAGTACCGCAACGCACTGGACAACGGTCTGCATGTGGTCAAGAGCCTGGTCAAGGAGCCGAACCGCGAACTGTTCGTTGATTGGCGTCCATACCTGGGCCATGCCTGGACCGCGCGTCACGACACCCGTTTCGACCTCAAGACCTTGCAGGACCTGTCGGCCAAACTGCTGGAGATGCCGGAAGGCTTCGTCGTGCAGCGTCAGGTGTCGAAGATCTACGAAGACCGCCAGAAGATGCAGGCCGGTGGCTTGCCGATCAACTGGGGCTATGCCGAAACCATGGCGTACGCCACGTTGGCCTTCGAAGGTCACCCGATCCGCATGACCGGTCAGGATATCGGCCGCGGCACCTTCTCGCACCGCCATGCGGTGTTGCACAACCAGAAGGACGCCAGCACCTATATCCCGCTGCAGAACCTGTACCCGGGCCAGCCACGTTTCGACCTGTACGATTCGTTCCTGTCCGAGGAAGCAGTTCTGGCGTTCGAATACGGTTACTCGACCACTCAGCCAAACGCGCTGGTGATCTGGGAAGCCCAGTTCGGCGACTTCGCCAACGGTGCGCAAGTGGTGATCGACCAGTTCATCACCAGTGGCGAGCACAAGTGGGGCCGTCTGTGCGGTCTGACCATGCTGCTGCCGCACGGCTACGAAGGCCAGGGTCCTGAGCACTCCTCGGCGCGTCTGGAGCGTTACCTGCAGCTGTGCGCCGAGCACAACATCCAGGTGTGCGTACCGACCACCCCGGCACAGATCTACCACCTGCTGCGTCGCCAGGTGATCCGCCCGCTGCGCAAGCCGCTGGTGGTCCTGACGCCGAAGTCGCTGCTGCGCCACAAGCTGGCCGTGTCGACCTTGGAAGACCTGGCAGAAGGCTCGTTCCAGACCGTGATTCCGGAAATCGATACCCTCGATCCGGCCAAGGTCGAGCGCCTGATCCTGTGCAGTGGCAAGGTCTACTACGACCTGCTGGAAAAACGCCGTGCCGAAGGCCGCGAAGATATCGCCATTGTGCGTATCGAGCAGCTGTATCCGTTCCCGGAAGACGACCTGGTCGAAATCCTGGCGCCGTACAGCAACCTCAAGGCCGCCGTCTGGTGCCAGGAAGAGCCAATGAACCAAGGCGCCTGGTACAGCAGCCAGCACCACATGCGCCGTATCCTGGGCCGCCACAACAAGGCACTGGTCCTGGAATACGCCGGCCGCGACGCTTCTGCCGCGCCAGCCTGTGGTTACGCATCGAAGCACGCTGAACAGCAGGAAAAACTGCTGCAAGACGCCTTCACTGTTTAATGCTTTCGCGCACCTGAAACCGAATTTAAGGAAACACTGCTAATGGCTATCGAGATCAAAGCCCCAACCTTCCCGGAATCGGTTGCCGACGGCACCGTTGCCACCTGGCACAAACAGCCGGGCGACGCCGTCAAGCGTGACGAGCTGATCGTTGACATCGAAACCGACAAAGTCGTCCTGGAAGTGCTCGCCACTGCCGACGGCGTACTCGGCCCGATCGTCAAGGGCGAGGGCGACACCGTCCTCTCCGACGAACTGCTGGGCTCGATCGTTGAAGGCGGCGCTGCTGCCGCTGCACCTGCTGCTGCCGCGCCTGCTGCTGGCGGCGCTGCCCCGGCCGCTGCTGCCGACGCTGGCGAAGACGACCCGATCGCTGCACCGGCCGCGCGCAAGCTGGCTGAAGAAGGCGGTATCGATCTGGCTACCGTCGCCGGCACTGGCAAAGGCGGTCGTATCACCAAGGAAGACGTGGTTGCTGCCGTTGCCAACAAGAAGTCCGCGCCTGCCGCGGCTCCTGCTGCCAAGCCAGCCGCTGCTGCTGCCGCTCCAGTACTGACCGCCACTGGCGACCGTACCGAGAAGCGTGTGCCGATGACCCGTCTGCGCGCCAAGATTGCCGAGCGTCTGGTCGAAGCCCAGTCGAACATGGCGATGCTGACCACCTTCAACGAAGTCGACATGACCGAAGTCATGGCTCTGCGTTCGAAGTACAAGGACCTGTTCGAGAAGTCCCACAACGGCGTACGCCTGGGCTTCATGTCGTTCTTCGTCAAGGCCGCTACCGAGGCGCTCAAGCGCTACCCGGCAGTCAACGCCTCGATCGACGGCACCGACATCGTCTACCACGGCTTTGCTGACGTCGGCGTTGCCGTCTCCAGCGACCGTGGCCTGGTGGTTCCAGTACTGCGCAACGCCGAGCAGATGAGCCTGGCGGAAATCGAGAACGGCATCGCCACCTTCGGCAAGAAGGCTCGTGACGGCAAGCTGGGCATCGAAGACATGACCGGCGGTACCTTCACCATCACCAACGGTGGTACATTCGGCTCGATGATGTCGACCCCGATCGTCAACCCGCCGCAGGCGGCTATTCTGGGCATGCACAACATCATCCAGCGCCCGATGGCGGTCAATGGCCAGGTTGCCATTCGCCCGATGATGTACCTGGCGCTGTCCTACGATCACCGTCTGATCGATGGCAAGGAAGCAGTAACCTTCCTGGTCACCATCAAGAACCTGCTGGAAGACCCGGCTCGTCTGCTGCTGGACATCTAACACGCAGCTGCAAGCGGCAACCGGCCGGCTCCCGTGCGAGCCCGTCGCTTGCCGCTTGAGGCTTGCAGCTTGTAGCTGAAAAGGAATCTTTTATGACCCAGAAATTCGACGTGGTAGTGATTGGTGCAGGCCCTGGTGGCTACGTTGCCGCGATCAAGGCCGCTCAGCTTGGTTTGAGCACCGCCTGCATCGAGAAGTACACCGACGCCGAAGGCAAACTGGCCTTGGGCGGTACCTGCCTGAACGTCGGTTGCATTCCTTCCAAGGCGCTGCTGGACAGCTCCTGGAAATACAAGGAAGCCAAAGAAAGCTTCAACGTTCACGGTATCTCCACTGGCGAAGTGAAGATGGACGTTGCTGCCATGGTTGGCCGCAAGGCTGGCATCGTGAAGAACCTGACCAGCGGTGTTGCCACTCTGTTCAAGGCCAACGGCGTTACTTCGATCCAGGGCCACGGCAAACTGCTGGCTGGCAAGAAAGTCGAAGTCACCAAGGCTGACGGCACTACCGAAATCATCGAAGCCGAAAACGTGATCCTGGCCTCCGGCTCGCGTCCGATCGACATTCCGCCGGCTCCGGTCGACCAGAACGTCATCGTCGACTCCACCGGTGCCCTGGAATTCCAGACCGTTCCGCAGCGTCTGGGCGTAATCGGCGCTGGCGTGATCGGCCTGGAACTGGGTTCGGTATGGTCGCGTCTGGGTGCTCAGGTAACTGTCCTGGAAGCTCTGGATACCTTCCTCATGGCTGCCGATACTGCAGTTGCCAAGGAAGCCCAGAAGACCCTGACCAAGCAAGGCCTGGACATCAAGCTGGGCGCTCGCGTAACCGGCTCGCAAGTCAACGGCAACGAAGTCGAAGTGACTTACACCGATGCCAACGGCGAGCAGAAGATCACCTTCGACAAGCTGATCGTTGCGGTCGGCCGTCGTCCAGTGACCACCGAACTGCTGTCTGCCGACAGCGGCGTCGACATCGACGAGCGCGGCTACATCTTCGTCGATGACTACTGCGCAACCAGCGTGCCGGGCGTGTACGCCATCGGTGACGTGGTGCGTGGCATGATGCTGGCGCACAAGGCCTCGGAAGAGGGCATCATGGTTGTCGAGCGCATCAAGGGCCACAAGGCTCAGATGAACTACGACCTGATCCCATCGGTTATCTACACCCACCCGGAAATCGCTTGGGTCGGCAAGACCGAACAAGCCTTGAAGGCTGAAGGCGTAGAGGTTAACGTGGGCACCTTCCCGTTCGCGGCCAGCGGCCGTGCGATGGCTGCCAACGACACCGGTGGTTTCGTCAAGGTCATCGCCGATGCCAAGACCGACCGCGTTCTGGGTGTGCACGTGATTGGCCCATCGGCTGCCGAACTGGTTCAGCAGGGCGCAATCGCAATGGAATTCGGCACCAGCGCCGAAGACATCGGCATGATGGTGTTCAGCCATCCGACCCTGTCCGAAGCGCTGCATGAAGCCGCTCTGGCTGTGAATGGCGGTGCCATTCACGTCGCCAACCGCAAGAAGCGTTAATTATAAGAAACCACGGCGGGTCGCCCGTCGTGAGTCCTGCGTGCATGACTCACCGCGGAACGTCCGCCGGACCGGACCTTCGGGACCACCCGAAGGTTTAACGGTCACAGGTGGTGCGGCGCCATTGTTGGCGCAGCGCCGAAGCGCAGTACCTAACGAAGACGGTATAAAGCATGAATCTTCACGAGTATCAGGGTAAGCAGCTGTTCGCTGAATACGGCCTGCCAGTTTCCAAGGGTTTCGCAGTCGACACCCCTGAAGCAGCAGCAGAAGCCTGCGACAAGATCGGCGGTTCCGAGTGGGTTGTAAAAGCCCAGGTTCACGCAGGTGGTCGCGGTAAAGCGGGCGGCGTCAAGCTGGTTCGCAGCAAAGAAGACGCCAAGGCGTTCGCTGCACAGTGGTTGGGCAAGCGTCTGGTGACTTACCAGACTGACGCCAACGGTCAGCCAGTGACCAAGATCCTGGTCGAGTCCTGCACTGACATCGCCAAAGAGCTGTATCTGGGCGCTGTAGTCGATCGTTCGAGCCGTCGTATCGTGTTCATGGCTTCCACCGAAGGTGGCGTGGACATCGAGAAAGTCGCTCACGAAACTCCTGAGAAGATCATCAAGGCTACTATCGATCCACTGGTTGGCGCTCAGCCATTCCAGGGTCGTGAACTGGCGTTCCAGCTGGGTCTGGAAGGCAAGCAAGTTGCACAGTTCGCCAAGATTTTCGTAGGCCTGGCCAAGCTGTTCAAAGAACACGACCTGGCCCTGCTGGAAGTCAACCCGCTGGTCATCAAGGCCGACGGCGACCTGCATTGCCTCGATGCCAAAATCAACATCGATGCCAACGCAATGTACCGTCAGCCTAAGCTGAAGACCTTCCACGACCCGTCCCAGGACGATCCTCGTGAAGCCCACGCTGCCAGCTTCGAGCTGAACTACGTAGCGCTGGAAGGCAACATCGGTTGCATGGTCAACGGTGCTGGCCTGGCCATGGGTACCATGGACATCGTCAACCTGCACGGCGGCAAGCCAGCCAACTTCCTCGACGTAGGTGGTGGTGCTACCAAAGAGCGCGTGACCGAAGCCTTCAAGATCATCCTGTCCGACAGCAATGTCGCGGCCGTACTGGTCAACATCTTCGGCGGCATCGTTCGCTGCGACATGATTGCCGAAGGCATCATCGGCGCTGTGAAAGAAGTCGGCGTCAAGGTACCGGTTGTCGTCCGTCTGGAAGGCAACAATGCCGAACTCGGCGCTAAAGTACTGGCAGAAAGCGGTTTGAACATCATTGCTGCAACCAGCCTGACCGACGCTGCTCAACAAGTTGTCAAAGCTGCGGAGGGCAAGTAATGAGCGTCCTGATCAATAAAGACACCAAAGTCATCTGCCAAGGCTTCACCGGCTCGCAGGGCACTTTCCACTCCGAACAAGCCATCGCCTACGGCACCAAGATGGTTGGCGGCGTGACTCCGGGCAAGGGCGGCACCACTCACCTGGGCCTGCCAGTGTTCAACACTGTGAAAGAAGCTGTAGAAGCTACCGGCGCTGACGCTTCGGTCATCTACGTTCCAGCTCCTTTCTGCAAGGACTCGATCCTTGAAGCAGCCTTGGGCGGCATCAAGCTGATCGTCTGCATCACCGAAGGCATTCCTACCCTGGACATGCTGGATGCCAAGGTCAAGTGCGACGAACTGGGTGTTACCCTGATCGGCCCTAACTGCCCAGGCGTGATCACTCCGGGCGAGTGCAAGATCGGCATCATGCCAGGTCACATCCACTTGCCAGGCAAGGTCGGTATCGTGTCGCGTTCCGGCACCCTGACCTACGAAGCTGTCAAGCAGACCACCGACGCCGGCTTCGGCCAGTCGACCTGCGT
>Ga0247813_10002652_pt1 | contig 12041 bp, 7 predicted proteins | sample UWRJL169409C1_FD_180719 | JGI IMG/M metagenome (GOLD analysis project Ga0247813, IMG submission 180719) | Plant litter microbial communities from Arlington Agricultural Research Station in Wisconsin, United States - UWRJ-L169-409C-1 | ecosystem: Environmental > Terrestrial > Plant litter >... | reverse complement strand
GTCAGCAATTTCAAGCTCTTCTATTAAAGCTTTTACATCCTGAAGATCATCCGTCATACCTTTTGCAAGTCTTTCCAGAATTTCTCTTTCTTTAACTAAATATTCAACTACACGAGCATTTGTAGTCACAAATTCTTCTTCGTTGAATGCATCTCCAAAACGAGCTTTTGCTTTTTCAATTTCCTTTTTAGCTTTTAGATTTAGCTTTTCCGCATAATCTTCTACTAAAACGTCAGCTCTATATCTTTTCTTTGAATCTTTATTATCAATCAACGGATCATTGAAAGCATCAACGTGGCCGGAGGCTTTCCAGGTCGTTGGATGCATTAATATTGCAGCGTCAAGGCCCACAATATTTTCATTCATCTGAACCATTGATTTCCACCAATATTCACGTATGTTCTTTTTTAATTCGACTCCATTTTGTGCGTAATCATACACCGCACTTAATCCGTCGTATACTTCGCTTGACGGAAAAATAAATCCGTACTCTTTTGCGTGCGAAACCACATTCTTAAATAAATCTTCTTGTTTTGCCATAGTGATGCAAAAATATAAAAAGTACATTTAAAAAAAAGAAAAACTCGAAAGATTGAAGCATAAATTTCGTTATTTTTGTAACTAAATTCTTTCTATTTGTGTTTAATTCTATTCTTAACCTGTTTTTCCCCAAAGTTTGTGCCGGATGTCGTAAACTTTTATTTACCAACGAAATTGTTTTATGCACAATTTGTCGTCATGAAATGCCTTTGACTCATTATCATTTAGATCCAAAAAATGAAGCTGTGAAGAAATTTTACGGCAAGATTGAAATCGAACATGCATCTGCTTTGTTATATTTTAATAAAAAGGGAATTGTACAGGAACTTATTCACAACCTAAAATACAAAGGCCAACAGCAAATTGGTGTGGTCCTGGGAAATTGGTATGCTGAAGATTTAAAAGAATTAAACCTGAAAAATCCCTTTGATATCATAATTCCCGTTCCGTTACACAAAAGAAAATTCAGGGAAAGAGGATATAATCAGGTGGCTGCTTTTGGAAAAGCTTTAGCTAACGGCTTAAATATTACTTATGATGATGCTGTTTTGTATCGAAAAAAATATTCTAAAACCCAATCAAAAAAGAATCTTTTAGGAAGATCAGAAAATATCGAAAATATATTCGATGTCATTTCAACAGAAAAATACAAGCACAAACATTTATTACTTGTTGATGATGTTCTTACAACTGGTGCAACACTCGAAGCCTGTTCACGAGCTTTATTAAAAATTCCGGGAATTAAAATTAGTGTTGTTTGTATGGCTATGGCGAACTCTTAATTAGAAATTCGAAGTTCTAAATTCAAATTTCCAAGTTAGTATAAGTTGTATAAACTTCAAAAGTTAGAATTTGAATTTAATATATTATTATTTTTTTTACTGTTTTTTTACCTCCATCAACAACCTTTACAAAATAAATACCCGCTGAAAAAGCAGATAAATCAATATTCTGTTTAAAATTAGGGGTGTTTTCAAAAGAATTGGAATATAACGTTCTGCCAAAAGTATCGTAGACAAAAACCTCAATTTCTGATTTTGATTCTGGGGTAAACTGAAGGGTTAAAATTCCTTTAGTGGGATTTGGATATGCGACAAAGATCTCTTCTTTAGGAACATCTACCCCAAGTGTAAATATCTGACTGCAAATATTTATCGAGGCTGAATTTATAGTTCCAAATCTTCCGGAAACAGCATCTCTCACTTTTAACGTCCAGGTTCCTTCAGGATTTTCTCCATTAAAAACACTTAAAGCTTCAACCGGAAAAACAATTTGAGCCGTTGTTACAGAACAATTTAATTCAGTTCCGGAATCATCAAACTGCAATGCCAATGTAGAATCTGTACTTGCGCAGCCTTTATCAAACAACTGAACAGCAGTTCCGTTTGGACTAACCATTTGAATTTCTAAATCAGAAAATCTCGCATGCGTCACATTTATATTGACACTCACATTTGAAACCGCTGCTGTTGACGCGGGTACATTTATAGTTCTTGTGGTATAATTATTTGAAAAAGGAATAGTAAAATCACTTCCAAAACTATACAAATTACAAGTTGTTGTTGATGTATAACCAATTGCAAATGGTTTGCTATTTAAAGCATAATAAATGTTTGCTGTTGGTTGAATCAAAATCCTGCAGTTTGTTGATGAAACTATATCCGCTGGAATTAAAATACTTTCTGAACCATCGTTTGGTGTATTTGATGCTAAATTTATCGGAAATGTCAAACCTCCATCTGTAGACAATTTAATATTTACATTTGATGAACCTTCCAGTGTATTCGTATTATTTACGCTCCAGGTTATCGTTTGATAAGATCCCTGAGCCCAGCCTAAATCTGCTGTGTTTTGAGAAGTAACTGCAAAAGGTCCGGCAGAGGAAGCAACATTTATAATTGTTTCAGCTGTATTTGTCTGAGCTTCTCCAGAATCAGCATTATCTCTTCCTGTTAAAGTAAAATGCAACGTTCTTGCAATAGAAGAAACAGATTCCCAGGTTGTGGCTAATCTGTTTTGGAGAACAGAATTATAGTCTGGCATATATCGAACCGGCGAACTATTTGGCACTACTGATCTAAATAATGGTCCATCTGGTTTAGTAGGATAGGCAAGACTATTTTCTCCCGAGGTTGTTGTTGCGTTATCATTTTGTTCCCAGTTATAAGTAATTGCATTCCCATCTGGGTCAGAACCAGTACCAGTTAAAACAAAAGCTGTACTAATTGGAATGGTATAATTTTGACCGGCGTTAATTACCGGCGGATTGTTTAGCGTTACTGTACTTACTGGACAACTTTTTCCAGCCAGATTATTCTGAATTTGTAAAATACTAACATAAGCAAAGTAATCATCAGAATTATCCTGAACATTATAGTCTGTTATTCCCGCGTATCCCATAATTGTAGATCCACTCCCCGGTTCTACATTAACAGTGGTTCTTTCTCCTGAATCAAACGAAAATGTATGATGTGCTCCCAGTTGATGCCCTAATTCATGAACAACAAAATCAATATCAAATGTATCTCCCTCTGGTCTTCCATCTGCCGGAGAAGTGTAAGCACTTCCCTTTTCTGAATTTACACAAACGCAGCCAATACAATTTGCATTTCCTCCTCCTCCTGAAGCACCAAACAAATGACCAATATCATAATTAGCTTCTCCAATTACATTGGTTAAATTGGTTTGAACTTCTTGATTCCATGCGCCATCGGCACCTACTGAAGCATTAGAATAAGGATCTGTCGAAGGGTTTGTATAGACAACATCAATATTATTTGCAACCAGAACCAATTTGATAGCCAGATCTTTATTCAAAATACCATTAACCCTCGACAGCGTCGCATTCATTCCTGCCAGTGCTCCTTGTTTTGTACCGCCAAAATAAGCGGCATACTCTCCCGTGCAGGACAACGCAAGTCGCATGGTTTTAAAAACTTTTGTATTTGCAGCTGTTTTTGCAGTTTTTCCTGAATTATCTGTTTTTAAATCAACTGTTTTGCAAAGGAGCTTGGAGCTTATTTTACTATTCGAAGTAAAGAGCATATATTCTGCTTTATTGTCTGGATTTTTCTCAATAAATTCGGTTGGTTTATCGGCACGAAACACCATTGTTTGTGTGCCAATTGGCGAAACACTAAAATGAATTTTTGCGGTTTTATCATCTAAACCACGACCTTCATAAGCTCTGATTTCTGGATATTTTGCTTGCATTTCTGGTTCGAAATTCGAAGATTCCCAAACCAAAAACTTTTCTAAAATACCTTTTGAATTTGGAATAGTTATTTCTGAAATACTATTTTTTGAATTTTTATTGATTGTTGCTGCCAGTTTTGATTTTAGAAAATCGGAATTTAATTTATAATACAAATTATCTGAAGAAGATGAATTAATATTTTTATTTAAATTAGAACCTGAACTTTTTTGCCACAAATCATCATTTTGAGCATAACTTTTGGCACAACAAAAAATAAATAGTAAAAATAGTAGCTGTTTATTCATACTCAAGGGTTTTAGAAAAATCAAAATTAAGTGAATTAAATTAATTTCTTACATATATACGACAATTAATGGTTTTTTATCGACGAGTAAGTCAATTGTAACAAAAGAAATAAGTTCCACATAAAAAAATCGATTCATCTTAGGGTTAAATTTGAAATAGATAATATAAATTTGCACCATCCTAAACAATTTGCTTTGAAGCTCTTTCATTCTATAAACGATTTTCAATCAACCAAGAAAACTATTTTAACTCTTGGCACCTTTGATGGCGTACATATTGGTCACAAAAAAATATTAGAACGAATTACCCAAAATACTGAAAACGGGAAATACGAAAGTTTGGTACTTACCTTTTTTCCGCATCCAAGAATGGTTTTGCAGGAAAAATCAGAAATAAAGCTTTTGAATACTATTGCTGAAAAATCAAAACTTTTAGAAGAAACTGGCATAGAAAATCTTGTTATTCATCCATTTAATGAAAGTTTTTCAAGACTCACGGCCGAAGAATTTGTTCATTCTATTTTAGTAGATCAATTTCATATCCAAAAAATAATTATTGGTCATGATCATCGGTTTGGCAGAAACAGAACCGCTAATATTGACGATCTAATTGCTTTTGGAACTGAGTATGGTTTTGAAGTTGAGCAAATTTCGGCACAGGAAATTCAGGATGTTTCAGTAAGTTCTACCAAAATCAGAAGAGCTTTAGATGAAGGAAATATTGCGTTGGCAAATGATTATTTGGGCTATGCTTATTTCTTAAGCGGCGAAGTTATAAAAGGAAAACAATTAGGCAGAACAATTGGTTTCCCCACAGCCAACATTCATATTGAAGAAGATTATAAAAAAATCCCTAAAAATGGTGTTTATATTGTTAAAACGATAATCAACGAAAAAGAAGTTTTCGGAATGATGAATATTGGTTTTAATCCTACTGTAAATGGAGACAAAAAAACTATCGAAGTGCATCTTTTTGAATTTGATGCTGATATTTACGGACAAAAACTGGAAATTTCTTTATTGGAATATATTCGCGAAGAACAAAAATTTGGCTCTTTAGACTTGCTTACACAGCAACTTAATCTTGATAAAAAAACTGCATTAGACTTTGTTAGTCAGCTTTAGAATTCTTTAACATTACTTTTACTTTGTGTTATTTTTTAAACCGTACTTCTTTTTTTAGTAAATTTGACATATAACCTTACCTGTCAACTACTTACTATTAACTTCTTTTAAAAATAACCATTATGAAATTACCTAAAGAAATAAACAACGGTTTTTTAATTTTTCTTGGAATTGGCATTTATTTTCTATTGATGAATCTCTTAGGACTTGCTGATTTGTTTTATTTACGCACGCTAAATGTCTTTTTTATATTTTATGGCGTAAACAGGACTATGCAGATGAACCTGATGGAAGGTGAAACCAATTTTGTATCTAATGCCGTTTCTGCAATGACCACTTCTGTCGTTGGAATATCTATGAGTGTTTTCGGATTATTGGTTTTTAGTTATGCCCGAGGTGGAGATGCCTATGTTAGAACATTATCTGAGGCATTTATGTTTGGCGGAAATCCATCTGTACCAACCTATTGCATTTGTTTATTATTTGAAGGACTTGCCTCATCAGTTATTGTAACTTTAATGATGATGTTATATTGGAATAATAAATATGCAGCTGATTAAATATTTAGAATAAAAACAACAATTAAAACACTCTAAAATCATATAATTATAAATTTTCATGATTTTAGAGTGTTTCTTTTTGAAAATAATTGCCAATTGTTCATTTACAGAATTCAACATTGGTTGATTAGAACAATTTCGTTACTTTTGAAGCTTCAAAAACAATGTACCTAATGAGTATTACTAAACACAACTGGACAAAAGACGAGATAATCGCCATATATAATAAACCAATGATGGATTTGCTGTATGAAGCAGCAACAATTCACAGACAAAAACATGATCCGAACGTAGTTCAGGTTTCTACATTATTATCTATTAAAACCGGGGGCTGTCCTGAAGATTGTGGCTATTGCCCACAAGCAGCACGATATAATACTGGTGTTGAAGGTAATGATTTAATGAGTGTAAGTCAGGTAAAAGCACAGGCTTTGCGCGCCAAATCAAGCGGATCATCCCGTGTTTGTATGGGAGCTGCCTGGAGAAACGTAAAAGACGGTGAAGAATTTGATCAGGTTTTAGAAATGGTTCGTACCATTAATAAGCTGGACATGGAAGTTTGCTGTACTTTAGGGATGATTACCGAAAATCAGGCACAACGTTTGGCAGAAGCAGGTTTATACGCTTACAATCACAATTTAGATACTTCTGAAGAATATTATAAAGACGTAATTTCTACACGTGGTTTCGAAGATCGTTTACAAACTATCGAAAATGTTCGTAAAACGAATGTTACGGTTTGCAGCGGTGGAATTATCGGAATGGGAGAAAGCATTGAAGACAGAGCAGGAATGCTTGTTGCACTTTCAACTTTAAATCCACAACCGGAATCTGTGCCTATTAATGCGTTGGTCGCAGTCGAAGGAACTCCGATGGAAGAAGAAAAACCAGTTGAAATCTGGGAAATGATTCGTATGGTGGCAACAACAAGAATTGTAATGCCAGACACTCAAGTACGATTATCAGCAGGAAGAACAAATATGAGCCGTGAAGGACAAGCAATGTGCTTTTTTGCCGGAGCTAATTCGATTTTTGCCGGAGATAAACTACTTACAACTCCAAACCCTGATGTTCACGAAGACATGAAAATGTTTGAAATGTTAGGATTGATTCCACAAAAGCCATTTACAAAAGTTTCTCAGCCAAAAACAGTTGAAGCATCTGATTCACAATTTACACCTTTAGGCGAAAAACCAAAATGGTCCAGACCGGGACATACGATTGAAAGAAATCTTGAAGCATCGATCAAATCAAAAATTTAAGCTATTGAGTTAATAAATCTCAGAAAATATTTTTAAATTGCTTATAACTAACGTTATAAGCAATTTTTTTATTTAAATGAGATGAATTTAAAACAAATCGAAAGGGTAAAAAAAATCTCTAAATCAGATTTTATGACCCAATATGTAAACAATCAAATTCCCGTTGTTATCGAAGAACTGACCGAGGACTGGCCGGCTTATTCAAAATGGAAATTATCATATATGAAGGAAATAGCAGGTAATGCTATCGTGCCTTTGTACGACAACAGGCCTGTAAATCATGAAGATGGCTTTAATGAAGCGCATACTAAAATGAAGATGAGCGATTACATCGACCTTCTCGAATCTAAACCCACAAACTATCGCATTTTTCTTTATAATTTAATGAAAGAAATACCTTCACTAAAAAATGACTTTCGATGGCCTGACATTGGTTTAAGATTGGTGAAACAAATGCCAATGTTGTTTTTTGGCGGAGAAAATTCCAAAGTCTTCATGCATTACGATATTGATTACTCTAATATTTTACACTTTCATTTTCATGGCGAAAAGCAATGTATGCTTTTTGCTCCAGATCAGTCCAAATACATGTATAAAGTACCACATGCCTTAATTTCGAGAGAGGACATTGACTTTGATGATCCCGATTATGAAAAATGGCCTGCATTAAAAAATGCTCAGGGATACATTACAAATCTCAAACATGGTGAAGTACTGTATATGCCTGAAGGATACTGGCACTATATGAAATACTTAACTCCTGGATTTTCCATGAGTTTACGGGCTTTCCCTAAAAACATTACCAATTTATCAAAGGCAGCTTATAATGTTTTTATTATGCGCCATTTTGATATTTTGATGCGAAAATTTAAGGGGCAAAAATGGATCGACTATAAAAATGAAAAAGCGATTCAGAACACAAATGAAAATCTGGCGAAATCAGCCTGACAAATTAAGCCGTTGTAAATTTGCAACGGCTTTTTGATTAAAATAGGGTTTTATTTGTTGCTGTATTTCCGTTTTCCAAAGTTGTTTTTATTAATAAAATCTGATTTTCTGAAACTGATAAATTAATTTCCAATTCTGTATTTCCAATTCTGTTTTTGCTGTACAGAACCTTTCCTGAAACGTCATAAATAATCACTTCTTTAAAGTTTTCTTTTACCGAATTTAATTTAATCACCTTATTCTTTACACCTACGAAAACATAATTTTTATGGTTTTCAAAATCTTTTCTATCAAGCGATTTATCAACATAATGCAAAACAAATCGATCTGGAAAAGTACCGTTAACAGTATTAAATGAATAATCTTTGGCTGTTAAGTCGTGCAGCATATCAGTCAGTTTATCTTCTAAATAGACAGATTGATTACTTAAATCTCCATCGGCATGATCTAGAGAAATGGTGAAATTACCTGAAATTGTAGTACGATATCCCATAGGAATCGCGTCATTATTATTAAATGGCAAACCTCGCCCCTGAATAACCAGGTTTTTATTATCATTGATGCTGTAAAAATTAACAAACTTATTTCCGTTTATTGATTCCGCATCAAAATTTTGATCGAATGAATTAGTGGCTCCTGTAGCATATCCTATCAAAATTTGCTTAAAAACGCCTTCATTATTTTTAAGATTTAACCAAATCCGATGTCTTTCAACCAAAGATTTATTTGCTTTGACAGATTTAAAGAAAGTGGCATTTTGTCCCGAAATTCGCATGCTATTGTCGAAGTCAATTACGTCTGAATTTTTATTCAATACAAAAAAAGCTTGACCAGAGGCAATCGTTCCATCAGGAATATTCTCATTTAAGCCTGACGACAATGCACGTGTTGCTACTCCGCCAAGTAAATTGTAGGTTGCATAATCATCCGATGTGTACTTATTATTTGTAAAAGGGGTATTATGCGTCCAGAAGTATAAAGCTCCAGATAGGTTTGAATTATTTTTAACCAAAAAAACATCTGCGTTAAGTGCTGACGGATAAGGATTTCCAATTAAATTAAAACCATTATATTTTCCAGACTTTAGTTTTAGTTTTCCATTAAAGGGAATACCTTTAAATACAGCTTCGAATTTCGAAGGTACTGTTTCTGAAAAATTTTGGGGACTTCGAATAATATATCCAGTTCCGGCACTCATAATATTGGATGGGTTTTCAATTTTCCAACTATTTGATATTGTACTATAGGAAAGAAATTTATCAGTTAACGTTTTAGGAGAGACATCTATTAATTTTTGATTTTCTACTGGCGATGACCAGTAAGTATAATCAAATTTTAATACAGGTGAAGAATTTCTTTTTATATGAATAATTCCCGTATTGATCATATCATCGTCGTTTTGGTATAAACTCGCCGTATCTTCTAAAACCAAAGTTCCCAAACCGGAATAATCAAATTCTAATTCTAAAGTATTGCCTCCTGAAATTGTTACTGTTTTTCCTTCTTCAATTGCACAGCTGCAAATTTTTGAAGATAACAATGATGAATAATTATCTTTAAAGATGACTTGTTTTCCACCCGACGGAAAGCCATTTGACCATGAATCTCCACTCCAAATTGTTTCGTCCAAGCAAAGTTTGAGACGGGCAATTCGGTGTTTAGAAATTCCTGAAACTGAATTAAAATCTCCGCCAATCATCAGCTTAAAATCTGATGTAAAAGCCATTGCGTAGAGCTTATTATTCAGATGAGCATCAAAAGAAGGATCAAAATCTCCGGTTTTAAGCAAACGGATTAAACGTAAGGAAGTACTGTTTTTATAAATTCCCGAGAAAGTTCCGCCAACTAAAATACGATCGTCTGGCTGTATTAATAAACTACGCACATCTCCTTTGCTAAAACCTGCACCAGACTCGAAAGTTGTATCTAGACTTCCGTTAACATTTAACCTGAGAATTCGTTTTTGAGGAATGTTATTATAAGTTAAAAAATTTCCGCCTACGATTATTTTACCATCAGATTGTAAGGCCATAGCATATATGTATTTGTCGAAACCCTTGCCGATATTGAACGATGAATCAATACTTCCGCTAGCATTTAACCGAATTAATTTAGCAGCCGAATTATCATCAAAAGCTGTAAATCTTCCTCCTAGCAAAATTTTTCCGTCAGGCTGAATGACAATCGTTTCGATTATGCCGTCTGCTCCTTTTCCAACATTAAAACTAATGTCTCGTGTTCCGTCAGGCAATAATCTGATAATTCGGACTGCTGAGTTTGCAGTACTATTATAATTTGTAAAACTTCCTGTAACTATTATTTTCCCATCCGATTGCATTGCCATCGCATAAACCTGGCTATTAAAACCAGTGCCAATATTGAATGTATTATCCACTAATCCGTCAGGCAAAATCCTGATTATTCGATTACAAAACGTTTCATTATATTTAGTGAAATTTCCGGCGAGAATAATTTTTCCATCCGCTTGCAAAATGGCGGTTTTGACTAAATTGTTTGCTCCTGCCTGCCCTGAATTAAAATCAGAATCATATGTTCCGTCTTCTAAAAGCCGAACAATTCTGGAAGCCGGTTCATTATTGAACTTTTTAAAGTTTCCGAAAACTATTGTTTTTTTATTCTCTAACGTAAGGATCTTATAAACCGAATTATCAAGGCCAATTCCAGAAGACAAATAACCAGTATCATATTCTCCATCTGAATTAATTTTTGCCAGGCGTCCTTGATTTAAACCATCAAAAACTGAAAATGAACCGCCAATATACCACGATCCTTCCTGGTCATTTTCTAAAGCTAAAACTGATGCAGATCCGGGTCCTGAACCAAATTCCAACTGATTCTGAATTGATCCGTTTGGATTTAAAAAACATACACGATTGATTTCACTTCCATTATAGAGTCCTGTAAACGAACCTCCAAGCATAATATTTCCTGAAGCATCTGTTTTAATAGTTTGAACAGCTCCCGCGCTAAATCCTGAACCTGATACAAAGCTATTATCGATATTTCCGTCACTATCTAGGCGAATAATTCTGCCTGCAAAATTTTCATTATAATTGGTAAATTTTCCACCTAAAAGAATTTTACCATCAGATTGTACAACCATTGCAGTTACGTCATCATTAAAACCCATTCCAATATTAAAACCGGTGTCAATTTGTCCATCTGAATGAAGAAGAATTATTTTATTGGATTCCACTCCGTTAAATTTAACAAAGCTCCCTGTTAGTAGGATCTTTTCATTGGGTAAAACCTCAACATTTGTAATATTTGATGTTGAACCACTTCCAGTATTAAAAGTAATGTCAAGCGCGCCATCGGGTAAAATTCGTGCGATTCTATTTACTGTAACGCCGTTATATTTGGTAAAACTGCCAACGATTATAATTTTCCCATCGTTTTGTTCGCAGATGTCATAAATTATTCCGGTTGTTGCTCCTGTTATAGTATTAAATGTAGTATCATATGTCCCATCCGAATTCAATCTAATAAGTCTTCCTGCCGGATACCCATTATAAGATGTGAAACTTCCGCCAACAATTATTTTACCATCGCTTTGAAGATGTGAAGTGTAGACTTTGTTGTTGAATCCGGATCCGGTACGAAAATCCGGATCAATTGTACCTTCAGGCTTTAAGCGTGTAAAATAAGAAGATGGAATTCCATTAAGGTTTTGATAGTCGCCTCCGACAATTAATTTCTGATCTGGCTGCATTGATAAGGTTCTAACAATATTGTCAAAACCATCGCCGTTTAAGCCGTCATCGAGTGTATTGAAATTGACATCGACTTTGCCTTGTTGCGCCAAAAGATCGACATTTATTAAAGGCAAAATGAATATGAAAACTGTGAGTATTTTTTTTATCAAAACGAAAAGAAATGTAGTTATAATTGTATTGTAAGAATCGGACTAAATTTATGACTCGCTTTAAAAACTCGCAATACCCACTTTCCGTGATTTTTTAAATCACCTTATTAGGTGATTTATTCTATGAAATAAAAAATCCATTCCGCATTACGGAATGGATTTTTTTATGTTTTTTTTGATTATTACCGGTTAGTTAAAAATGATTTTTTTAGTTGTTGT
>Ga0247813_10002651_pt1 | contig 12042 bp, 6 predicted proteins | sample UWRJL169409C1_FD_180719 | JGI IMG/M metagenome (GOLD analysis project Ga0247813, IMG submission 180719) | Plant litter microbial communities from Arlington Agricultural Research Station in Wisconsin, United States - UWRJ-L169-409C-1 | ecosystem: Environmental > Terrestrial > Plant litter >... | reverse complement strand
ACCCAACGGCCATCCCTACGTGCTCTCGTGGGTTTACCGTCTCGCCGGCGCCAACGAGAGCGTCTCCCACCTCGCGTCGCGCGTCATCACTGCACTCACCGCCGCCCTCGTCTTTTTCGCGCTTTCACTCGCACCGTTCGCATTGCCCGCCGCCGCCCCCCTCGCCGCCGCGCTGTGTTTTATGTTCACGCCGCTGGTGCTCTGGTGGAGCCGCACCGTCGCCGTCGAGCCGGGGTCCGCCGCCACCGTCGCCTTCGCGTTTTTCGCCGCGTGCGTTCACGCCCGTCTCCGTGATCCCGTCACCGGCGAGGGCACGCCTCTCGGCGGACTGCTCCTCGCCGCCTCCGCCGCCTTCGCCGCGTATTTCCGCCCCGAATCACTGCTCGTTTATCCCGTCGTCGCCACCCTGCTCCTCTCGTCCGACCGTCGCTTTATCGAGGACCGCACCACGTGGGCCGCCCTCGCGTTGTCGTTCGCTTTGCTCGCCCCCAACCTGCTCCATCTCTGGTCCGTGCGCACCGAGGACTGGGGCGCGACCGACGGCCGCCGCTTCGACGTCGCCTTCATCGCCGAAAACTTCAACAGCAACGCCGGCTACTTCATCCAGGGAAAATGGTTTCCCGTCGCCGGCACCGTTCTCGCCCTTGCCGGTCTCGCCTGGCTCCTCCTCGCCGCCCGGGGTCTCGCCGCCAGCCTCGTCGTCTGGTTCGCGTTGTCCTGGGGCACGTTCGTCCTTTTCTACGCCGGCGGTTACCACTACGGCGCCAGCTCACGCTACGCCGTCATCTCCGCCGTGCCCGTCGCTCTGTTTATGGGCATCGGCGCCGCCGCGCTATTTGCCCTCGTCCGCCATCGTCACGTCTGGCTCTCCGCCCTCGGCGTCGTCATCGGGCTCAACTGGATCTACGGCCTCCGCTTCGTCCCGACGCTCGGCCGTGAATCCAACGAGGCGCGCGCCGATGTCGCCTTCGTTTACGAGGCCGCCGCGAAGCTTCCCTACGGGTCACTCGTCATCTCCACCGACCCGTGCATCTGGAACCTCGCCGGCAAAAACGCCTCGCAGATGGACAGCATCCAGGAGCGCGTCCGCAACGACTTGATCAACCTCCGCACCGAATACCCCGGCGGCATCTACCTCCACTGGGATTATTGGATGAACACCACGCCGCGCTTTTCCGAGATCTGGCGGAACTTGATCGTGGATACGCAGGCCACCGTCGTCGCCCGCCGCAACGCCGAGGCCGTCAAGTTCGCCCTCTTCCGTCTCGACACTCCGCACGCCCTCGAGGTCTTCGGCGGACAGGGAAAACCGCCATCCCGTCCGTTCGATCTCGACGTCGTCATCACCGATGCGTCCGCCGCAGCCGCCGCGCCCGACGCCCCGCGCGCCCAACCGGAGCCTTCCCCGTGACCCGCCTTTATTCCTGGAGCAAATTCGCCGGTCGCACCCTCGCCGCCGCCTCCGGGATCGAGGGCGCGCCGACCAAGCTCATCTTCGTCGTCACCAAGCGCTGCCACTCGCGCTGCGTTTACTGCGACATCTGGAAGGTCAAGGACACGCCCGGCGCCCTCGACAACGAGCTCTCTCTCGACGAGGTCCGCTCCTTCTCCAAGGCCAATCCGTTCCTCCAGTGGATCGACTTCACCGGCGGCGAACCCACCGACCGCCCCGACTTCATCGAGGTCATCCAGGCGTTTTCCGAACACTGTCCCGATTTGCTGCTGGTGCATTTCCCGACCAACGGCATCGCCACCAAACGCATCCGCGAAACCGTGGAAACGCTCCGCCGCACCGTGCGCGCCCGGCTCGTCGTCACCGTGTCTATCGACGGTCCGCCCGAGCTCAACGACCGTCTCCGCGGCATCCGCAACGACTTCGCCCACGCCATCGACACGTTCGCCGCCGTCCGCCGCGAGCTCGGCGCCGAAAACGCCTACGTCGGCATGACGCTCCACGGCCACACCGGTTCGTGCGGCCGCTCCAGTTCCCAACTCGTCGAGGATACGTTCGCCGCCATCAACAGCGCCCTCGCCGCCCGCAACGAGCCCGCCATCGGCTGGGGCGAGTTCCACCTCAACATCCCGCATTTCTCGCAGCACTACTACGGCAACCAAAGCACGCACGCCGACGATGGTTTCGGCGGCCCCGCCCATCGCGCCGAGATCGCCGCCGCCATCGAGCAGACCGCCGCCCGCGCCAAGACCGGCGCTTCCCTCGCCATGCGCGGCATGGAACGCATCTACCGCTCCGAGGCCCGCCGCTACCTCGCCACCGGCCGCACCAAGATCACCTGCTCCGCCCTCCAGTCCACCGCCTACCTCTCCGAAAAGGGCGAGGTTTACCCGTGCACGATCTGGGACAAACCCCTCGGCAACATCCGCGACACCGGTTACGCGCTGATGCCCATCGTCGAAGCCGCCCGTCGCAACGGCGTCCGTCGCGAGGTCGTCGAGGGCAAATGCCCCAATTGCTGGACGCCCTGCGAAGCCTACCCCGCCATCATGGCCTCGCCTGTCCGCTCCACACTCGCTCTCGTCACCGGCTGATTTCCCGTCGTTCATGCGCTCCCTGCAACTCCCGCCCGCCGTCCTGGAGAAAACCCTGCGCTACGCCGTCTTCGCCACCGTGCCGCTGGCCTCGTTCCTGTCGTTCTCGGTGCAGCCGCTGGTTGGCAAGTTGCTCTTGCCCGTGCAGGGCGGCGCCGCATCTACCTGGCTCGGCACGATGCTCTATTTCCAGCTCGCGCTACTGCTCGGCTACGGCGGCGCGGTCTGGCTCCTCCGTCGCCGCGCGCTCGTCCAGGTCGGCGTGACCGTCGCGCTGGGCCTCCTCGCCATGATCGGCGCGCATCTCGATTGGGTCCAACAAAGCTCCTGGACCGGCATCACCGGCATCCTGCTCACGCTCGCCGTCTCGTCGTTGCCCGCAACCGTCCTGCTCTTCGGCGCCGGCCCGCTGCTCCACGGCTGGCTCGGCGGACACGGCAAACCCGTCCCGTATTACCTCTACGCGTTGTCCAACGCCGGCAGTCTCGCCGCCGTCCTGCTCTACCCGTTCACCATCGAGCGGCGGTTCGGCCTCGCCGACCAGATGCTCGTCTGGAGCGGTCTTCTATGGGTGTTCATCGCGATCATCGCGGTCGCGGGTTTCGCCTACTTGCGCAGCGTCGGCAGCACTTACACGCCGCCCAAAATCACCGAGGCCATCCCCGCGCGTCGTTTTGCGGTTTGGCTGACATTGAGCGCGCTGTCCTGCCTCGGCATGTTGGGCGCGACGCATCACCTCGCGGCCGAGATCGGCTCCAGTCCGCTCGCTTGGGTCGGCCCCTTCGGCGCGTTCCTCCTCAGCTTTCTTGTCACATTCTCCGGCGTGTGGCGTCCGAGCTTCACTCTCGCGAGCCTCGGCTGGCTGGCCGTGTCACTCACCGGTTTTATGCTCACCAAGGGCGTGAGCCCGTCCACCGTCGATGGCTGGGTCGTCTTCTGGGTCGTCTCGCTCACCGCGTCCGGAAGCTTCTTCGCCAACGCCCTCCTTCACGAGTCCCGCCCGCAGAAAAACTTCTCCGCGTTCTACCTGACTCTCGCCGCCGGCGGCGTCCTCGGCGGTCTCTTCGCCAGCTTCGGCGCACCGTTCTTTTTCCTGCGCCCCTCCGAGTTGCTCGTCGTCTCGTGCGGGCTGCTGATCCTCGGCCTGGTCCGCCAGCTCGACCGTCGTGATGTGATCAACGTCGTCGTCGTCGTCCTCGTCGTGCTCGCCCCCGTCGTCGGTCTCGTGATCAACCAGACGCGCGACGAAGCCGCCGGGACTGAATCCCTCCGCCGTTTCCGCAACATCTACGGCTACTCGCTCATCAAGACCGAGGAAAACGGCATCGTTCTCTCCAGCGAAACCACCACGCATGGTTCCCAGCTCATCGCTGACGCCGCCGCCCGCCGCCATCCCACGCTCTACTACACCGAAAGCTCCGGTGTCGGCCGCCTGATCCTGGAAACTCAAAACAAACGGCCCGCCATCCGCATCGGTGTCGTCGGTCTCGGCGCCGGCACGCTCGCCGCCTACGCCCGCGATTCCGACCGCGTCGATTTCTGGGACATCGATCCGAAGGCCCTGGCCATCGCCCGTGATTATTTCACGTTCATCAGCGATTCCCCCGGCCACATCTCCGTCGGCCGCATGGACGGTCGCAAAGCCCTCGAAGCCTCCACCGACGACTACGACGTGATCGTCATCGACGCCTTCACCGGCGATGCCGTTCCGCCGCACTTGCTCACCCGCGAAGCCCTCGCCCTCTACGCCCGCCGTCTCGAAGCCCGTGGCGGCTTGCTGGCCATCCACACGTCCAGCCGCTACAACACGCTTTTTCCGATTGTCGCCGCCACGGCCCACACGGTCGATTGGTCCGCCGTCCAAGTGGTCACCCATATCGACCATCCCGGCGACACCATCGATTGGGACGGCACGCTCAGCCAATACATCCTCATCGGCCCGCGTGCCCGCATTCAGGACGCACTCGCCTGGTTCCCCGACAGCGAAGACAACGACCGCGTGACGCGCGGCGTCACCCTCTACGATCCGCTCCCGCCTGGCCGCGCCACCGTGTGGACCGATGACCGCCACGCCGCGATCGACGCCCTCAACCTCAAGAGCTACCTGAGCGGGAAATGATCTCCGTCCTGTTCCTTTTCGCCGTCATCTGGTTCGGTCTCATCCTCGACGATTGGTTCGGGCTGAGCCGCGGCGACCTCCCCGTGCGTCTCGCCGCCGCCGTCGCCCTCGGCTGCTTCTGGAGCGCCTGGCTCGTGTTCCTGCTGTCGTGGGTGTTTGGCGGTCTCGGCGACGGCCCGCTGCTCCTCGGGCTCGCGCTCATCCTCGGTTTCAACGTCTTTTTCTGGAAGACCAAGAATCGCAACGCCTCCTGGCTCGCCTCGCTGCGCTCGCTCGACCGTCCGTTCTGGCTGGCCTGCGGTATTCCAGTCGTGCTGCTCACCGTGTATTTCAGCGTCTGCGTGCGTTTCGACGAGGTCGGCAACATCCGCTTCGACGGCAATACCCAGGACCTTTCCTTTCACATGGCCACGGTCTCGGCGTTCTTGAACCAGGATGTCTTCCCGCCGCTCAACCCGCAGTCCGGCGCCGCCAAGTTAAGTTATCATTTCATCGCCAATTTCTTTTCCGCCGTCCTCTGCAAAGGCGGTTTCTCGCTCTTCTACAGCCTGAAAATCCCGATGGTGCTCGCCGCGTTTTCGCTCTGCACCCTCGTCGGCCGGTTCTTCTTCGTCGCCCTCAAATCCCGCGCCGCCGCCTGCTTCGCCGGCCTGCTGTTCTTCTTCGGCCATGTCGGCGTCATCAACCTCATCTTCGGGCTCTGCGGCTATCCTTCCGGCAACGGTCCCGTCCAACTGTCGTCATGGACCAACGTCGAGGATCACCTCGTTTACCCCTACTACAATTTCCTCAACGTCATCATCGATTACTTCCAGCCGCAGCTCCCGTTCCTGATCGCCCTGCCGCTCGGCACCCTCGTCCTGCTCGCGCTATACCGGCTCTACACCACCTGCGCACCGCTCGATAAAACCGCCTGGTTCCTCCTCGCGATCATCTCGTTCTTCCCGCTTTTCCACATCCACTCGTTCCTCACGATCTGCCCGCTCGTCGGTCTGTTTATCCTCTTCACCCGCCTCCCGTCAGCCGCGACCGTCGCGCCCGCCCGCCCCGGTCAACCGGGCTGGCTGGCTCAATGGCTCCGCCGCACCTTGCCGCCCGAGGCGATGATTCCGGATTTCCATCCGCCCCGCCTGTTCCAGCGCGATGTGTTCATCAAAACCTTCGTCCTCTTGCTCGCCGGTCTGCCCGTCGCCATCCAGCTCGCTTTCATTTTTTCCCAACCCAAGGCGCCCGGCTTCTCCGGCTTCGATGTCGCCACCCAGCTCGGCGCCCTGCCCGAGTTACCCTCCGCGTTCCATCTCCAGCGCGTCTTCTTCTGGATTCGCTCCGCCGGTCTTCCGTTTGTGCTCGGTCTCCTTGGCTTCCTGATCTGCCTGCGCCAATTCCCCCGCCAATCCCCGCTCGCCCGTCGCGAAACGCTCGCCCTCGCCACCCTCTTCGCCGTCGGCGCCGGCTATTTCGTCATCATCAATTTCTACCGCTTCAGCCCCAACTGGGGGGACAGCAACAAATTCTTCCTCTACTGGAATCTCTCCCTCTGCGCCTACGCCGGCTGGCTTCTCGCGCGCCTCTGGGAACGCAGCCGCACGCAACGCATTCTAGCCGTCCTGCTGCTCGCCTTCGGCGCACTCATCCCGAGCGCGGTCGAGGCCCGGCTCCGTCTTAGCCGTGAATCTGAAACGTTGTTCACCGCCAGCGATCAACTCGTCGCCGACTGGATCAAAATCAACACGCCGCGCGACGCCGTTTTCCTCACCGCCAACACCGTCGTTCACTTCGTGCCCGCCCTCGCCGGTCGCCGCGTCGTCAACGGCGCCTACACCCGTGAAACCGGTTTCGCCGACGACGCGATTGAAGACCTCGTCACCCGGGCCTATCGCGAATGCGATCCGTCCCTCATCACGTCGATTCCTGTGAACTACGTCATCATCGGCCCCAAGGAAGAGGGGCGCTACCACATCAACCGCGCCACGTGGGCCCGTCGTCACCGTGTCGTTTACGACCAGGTAAGCCTCGGCGTCCGCTACTCGATTTACGAGGTGCGCGCCTTCACCGACGACGATCTGCGTCGTGAGCGCGAAGCCGATGCCGCCCGCGAATTCATCTGGCTCAGCGAGCTCACCCCCGACTCGGTCAAACAATTCGGCATCCTCCGCTACGACCAGGCGTTCAGCCGCGATCCGCTCACCCTCGGCACGCGCGTTTACCCCAACGGTCTCGGCACTCACGCGCCTTCCGAAATCCATTTCGCGCTGGACGGTCGCTACACCACGTTCGAGTCCACCGTGGGCGTGGACGATTCCCAGATCGGCGGCATCGGCTCCGTGGTGTTCGAGGTCTGGGTGGATGACCGTCTCGCCTTCACCTCGCGCAAACTGCGCGCCGGCAATCTTCCCGAGGTCGTCTCGGTCAACGTCACCGATGCGCGTCGCCTCAAGCTCGTCGTCACCGATGCGGGCGACGACAACCACGGCGACCACGCCGACTGGGCCGGTGCCCGACTCTTCCGCCGGCTCCCGGCGGCTCCGACCCAGCCATGACCCGTCGCGAACTCTGGGTCCCCGGCCTGCTGCTGTTGCTGGCCGCCGTCGTCCGGCTCCTGCTGTTCTCCGGCCTCTACGGTCACGACGACTGGGTCTACCTTTTCTACATCCGCAGTTTTCATAACGGACAAACCGCCGAACTGCTCAACTCGCTTTGGGGTCTGCGCTTCCCCATCTGGGTCCCCGTTTCCACCGCCTTCGACTACTTCGGCGTCACCTACTTCGCGGCGTTCCTGCCGGGCTTTCTGATGGGTCTGGCCACCATTCCGCTCGCCTACGTCATTCTTCGGAAGCTCGGGTTGTCCATCGCGATCGCCGTGCTCGGCTGCGTCTTCCTGATCGCCAATCCCATCGACTGGCTCGTTTCGACCACGTTCCGCGGCGATATTGAAATGTCGTTTTACGGCGGCGCCCTCCTCCTCCTGTTGCTCGGCTTGCGCCAGGCGGAGGGCCGGAAAAAAATCCATTGGGCCGTAGCCACCGGTCTCGTCTGGGGCCTGTCCGCCCTCACCAAGGAATGGGGCTATGTGTTCGCCTGGGGCATGTTCGCGATCCTGATGACCGAGATCATCACCACGCGTAAAATCCCCTGGGAATACGCCGCCATCGCCGGCGGTTTTGCCTTCGTGCTGGTGCTCGACTCGCTGCTGTTGCGCATCCTCACCGGCGACTGGCTCGCGCGCATCCATACGTCGATCGCATGGTATCAAAACGCCGCCGATCGCGGTGAATACATCCAGGACGGCTCCACCCGCTACCGCTACCTGGCCGACTTGTTTCTCGGACTAAAAACCTCGCTCACCACGGCCGGTGACTACCCCAACCGCTACCCGTATTACGGCCCCTACCTGTGGCTGTTGCTGCTCTCGCTCCCGTTCGTCCTCACGCTCAAGGGCGCCGCGCGCTCCGCCGCCGTGTTTACCTTGGGTATTTTGCTATGGGTCGAGTTCGGCAGCATGAGCTGGCACGAATACCTGCCGTATCACAAGGAGCCCCGCTACTTCTCCCTCATCAGCGTGCCCGCCGCCGTGGTCATGGCCACCGCCTGCTCGGCGTTTTTCAACCGCTCCTTTCCGTGCCTGCTCAAGGCCATCACCGCCCTCTTCATCGGCGCCGTCCTCCTCGTATCCGTCCAGGTCGCGATCACCAACCACCATGACTACACCGCCTCCCGTGACTTCATGCCGAGGCTGGTCTCGTGGCTTGAGAAAAACCCTTCCGCACGGATTTGGGCCAGCGCCACGATCCAGAACGAACTCGATCTTCGGTTTGCCTATCGCTTCTCCGATCCCGTTCACAACCACGCCGGAAAACCCGGCTTTGGTTCGATCATGGACGTCGCTTTCTGGCAGGATCGAAAGCCCGGCGACCTCCTCCTCGTCCACCCCGACTGGGAAACGTTCAATTCGAAGTTCTCCGAGGTGGATCACCGCAACTTGAAACTCGTCGCGGTTTTACCGGGCAAATACTCGGCGGCGTTGCTCTATCAATACCAGCCTCGTTCCAAGAGTGATGGCGCCTACTTCCTGACCGATGAAGACCCCGTGCGTGAATCCCACTCCCTCTATGCCCCGCGCTGGGATCGTTCGTTCGACAACACCCCGATCCGCCTTCGCGGAATCCAATACCTCAAGGGCATCGGCGCTCATTCCCATTCGGAAATCATCTACCGCATCGATCCGCGCTACCCCGTCTTCACCGCCTTTGCCGGTCTGGACGATGCCGCCAACCGCACCCCCGGCAGTGTCATCTTCGCGGTCTATGCCGACGATAAATTGCTGTATCGATCCCCGATCATGCGATGGAACTCCGCCCCGGAATCCATCCGCGTCGATCTCACCGGTGCGTCGGAGCTGAAGCTCGTGATGGAAAATGCCGGCGACGGCGACGTCTGGGATCACGGCTCGTGGGCCCAGCCCCGGATGTCCACCGCCGAATCCGCCCCCGCCGCGCCGCTCAATTGACCGGCGGCGCTTTCGCCTCGGCCCGGTAAATGAAATGGTCCTCAAACGAGGCCAGCGAGGCGGTGAATCCTTGCTCCAATTTTAACCCGTATAAGGCCAGCAGGTCGTCACTCGGCGGTTCATTGAGGATAACGACGACTTCCTTTCCCTTGGCCTCCTGAAACGCCCGCCTCAAAAACTCTGCGTCGGTGATCACTTCTTCGCGACGCGTGTTCCAGATCGTAAAGGTGCCGTGCCGATACGCCTGCGGATAATACAGCGGCCGATTCAGATAGGCTGAAATCGGCGAGCCCGCCCAATCCGGAGTCACCGCGATAAATCCTCCGTCCAGTTTGTGATCGATCAGATAACGCGCCGTCGCTTTCCCGCCGGAAAACGGCTGCGCGATATCACGCGAAACCGCATAAGCCCCGTTGATCGCCTGCACCGTCAGCATGGCGGTCAGCAACAACGCGCCCGCCGCCTGAAACCACCAGTTCCACCCCGTATCCTTCTTCGGTTCGACTCCGTCTTCACGCGTCCGCGAGAGCCACCACGCGAATAGAAACACCAGAAACAAAAACCCCGTGTGCCGCGTGAACCCGATGTATTTCACATAAAGAAACGCTCCGACCCCCGCCGTCCCCGTCACATAAAAAATCAACGCCGTGGCATGCCGGCGGAACAAGACCACCCCGCTCGTAAACAACGTCACCGCCAGCATCGCCGCCACCCGGGAGTTGTAAGACGCGAACGGGGTGTCCCAGGGCGGAATCCAGAAATAACCAGCCGGCCTGGGCCATGGAAAATACGCATAGACTCCCGCCCAAAACACCTTTCCCACCCGGGCCGGATTCCAGCCCCAATGCCAGCCCGCCGCCGATAAAAACAGGGTGTCCGCGCGCGGCAGCAGGGAGTAAGCAGCCAAAGCGCTCCCCGCGATCACCAGGGCCAGCGCCCCCAGGTGCAATGATTGCGGCGGCTCTTCCTTCTTTTTCCAGGCGCCCCGCGCCCGCAAAATGCGCGCCCCCCAAAACGCCGCCGCCAGCGCCACCGCGACGATCAGCGAGTGCACACTTGCCAGCGCCGCCAGCACCAGCATCGCGGCGAATCGCCACGGTCGCTTCCCCGCCGTCGGGTAAAACACGCACGCCAGCGTCAGCGCCAACACGCCGGGCAGGTAGTTGCGGCACACCGTCCCGTATTCGAAGAGCAGATAATAATTTCCCGCCAGCAGCACTTTCTGCAGCCGGTTGAACGGACCATACGCCGCGAATAAAAACAGCGTCGACCCCGCCAGCAGCCAGGTGAGGACCTGGATGATTTCCGGCCGGGAAGTGATCCCGGCCAAACCATAAAGCATCAAACTCCACAGGGGCGGCGCGCCTTCATAATGCGCCTGTTCCAGCAATGCCGGCAGCGACCTCAGGTCGCGTGCGATCAACCATGCCTGCATCTCGTCCCGCCAAAACTCGTGGTGCCACGCACTCACTCCGGCAAAGACCAAAAACACCGCTGTCAGCACCCACGCGAAGCGATACGCCGGAGCACCGGTTGTTTCGCTCTTCATCATCGGACAACCTCCCGCCAGCCCGCCACCAACTGCGCCCACGCCCGCCCGCGATGGCTCAGCGTGTTCTTCACGTCATCACCCAGCTCCGAAAAACTCAGGTCATAGCCCGCCGGCACAAACAGCGGATCATACCCGAATCCCGCCCCGCCGCGCGGCTCATCGCTGAGCACGCCTTCGCAGCGTCCTTCAAAGATCGCCTCCGCCCCGCCCGGCCCCGCCAGCAGGAGCACGCACACAAAATGTGCTCCGCGCTGCGCCACCGGCACCCCTCGCATCACCTCCACCAGTTTCCGCAGGTTCGCCGCCCCGTCGCCTTGCGGCCCCGCGTAGTAAGCCGACTCCACGCCCGGCCCGCCGCCGAGGTGATCGACGCACAGCCCGCTGTCATCCGCCAGCACCCAGGCGTCCGCCGGCAGCTTTGCCCTGAGCGCGAGCGCCTTCTTACGCGCGTTGCCGGTAAACGTCCCCGTATCTTCATCGACCGGCGGCATGCCGCCCGCGGCTTTCGCCGAGACGATTTCCACGCCGAGCCCGCTCGCCTGCGCGAGCGCGTTCATCTCCGCGGCTTTGTGTGCGTTACCTGAGGCTAAATACAGTTTCATCCAGCAATAGTTTTTCGGGATAAGTCACGCGTCCGCGCGTCAGCACGTCGTCGCCAAACACTTCGTGGCGCACGTCCGCCAGCCGCACCGCCTGCTCGATCTTTTCCGGACGCAGTCCGTTGAACATCGTCTTCGCCTTGTCGTCCGCGAACAGCAGCGGCGTGCGATACGCGAACAGGTAGTCGAGCTGCCGCGAGCGAATCACCTCGCTGATCAACTGCGCCCCGCCCTCGAAGTAAACGCCTCCGACTTTCTCCGCCGCGCACCGGTTGCGGAAATCCGCAAAACTCACGCGCTGATTCGGCGCGTCCATCACCCACACCTGCACGCCCATGTCGCGCAGTTTGCGCACATATCCCATGCCGCCGTGCTGTGTCGTCACGACCACCGTGCGATCCTTGAACTCGTCCGTATAAACATGCGGCAGATGCGCCTCCGTCACCGTGCGCAACAACCCGTCGAACACGAAGCGCAGCGGACACCACGTTTTCCCGTCCGCCGTGCGCGCCGTGAGTTTCGGGTTGTCCTTGAGAATCGTCATCGCCCCCGCCGCGATCCCGGGAAAATACCGCCGCCACGCATGCACATCCGCCCGTGACGCCTCGTTGCTGATCCACTTCGATTCGCCCGTGCGGCAGGCGATTTTCCCATCGAGCGTGATCGCCACTTTCGCCGCCAGCAACGGACCGCCCGTGGCGATCCACTGGTTGAAAAT
>Ga0247813_10002648_pt1 | contig 12045 bp, 12 predicted proteins | sample UWRJL169409C1_FD_180719 | JGI IMG/M metagenome (GOLD analysis project Ga0247813, IMG submission 180719) | Plant litter microbial communities from Arlington Agricultural Research Station in Wisconsin, United States - UWRJ-L169-409C-1 | ecosystem: Environmental > Terrestrial > Plant litter >... | reverse complement strand
CAAACAGGGGTTATTCTGGGCGGGTGTCCTTTGGGTTGACGTTCGAGAAGCTGGTGATCATCGGGATCATCGCCGTTTTCCTGCTCGGACCCGAACGGCTGCCCTACTACGCGTCCCAGCTCGCGCGCCTCACCAAGACGGTACGCGGCATGGCGAACGGCGCGAAGGAGCGCATGCGCGAGGAGATGGGCCCCGACTTCGACGAGGTCGACTGGAAGAAGCTCGACCCCCGGCAGTACGACCCGCGGCGCATCATCCGCGAGGCCCTGGTCGACGACGAGGTCGTGCCCGTGGTCACGCCCGTGGTGAAGCCGCCCATCGAGTCCGCCTACGCCCAGCGGCAGCGCCTGCTGCGCGAGGGCACGCCGGCGCCCTTCGACGCCGAGGCCACCTGATCGCCGACGAGCCCCGGCGGCGTCAGATGACGCTCAACGGCGCCTGATCGCCCGCAGCGCCATCAGGATCGCGACGAGCACGCCCGTCATGGTTGCGAACTCCGCGCCCGTACGCGGCAGCGTGATGCGTCCGGTCGCCTCGGCCACGGTGCGCGACTCGACGAAGCGCAGCAGCCCCTCGCGCCCGTTGCGCCGGCCGAGGCCCGACTTCTTCATCCCGCCCATCGGAGCGTCGATGCTGCCGAAGCTGGCCCGGTACCCCTCGTTGATGTTCACGCTGCCGGCGTCGAGACGGTCGGCGACGCGCCTCGCCCGGGGAAGCGAGGAGCTGAAGACGGATGCGTTCAGCCCGTACTCCAAGGAGTTGGCCGCCGCGATCGCCTCGTCCTCGCTCTGCACCACATGGATGGCCACGACCGGGCCGAAGGTCTCCTCGGTGGCGCAGAGCATGTCGTCGGTGACGTCGGCGAGCACCGTCGGCTCGTAGAAGAACGGGCCGAGGTCGGGGCGCGCCCTCCCGCCGGCCAGCAGCATCGCTCCTTTGGCCACCGCGTCGTCGACGTGGGCGGCCACCCGCTCGAGCTGCGCGGCGGAGGTGAGGGTTCCCACGTCGGTGGTGTAGTCGAGCGCGGCGCCCTGGGTGAGCTGCCGCACCCGCTCGACGAAGGTGCGTGTGAAGGAGTCGGCGACCGAGCGCTGCACGTAGATGCGCTCGATCGACACGCAGAGCTGGCCCATCGAGGAGTAGCAGGCGTAGACCGCGTCGGCGGCCGCTGCGGCGGCGTCGACGTCGTCGAGCACGATGAGCGGGTTCTTGCCGCCGAGCTCGAGGGAGGCCCCGATCAGACGCGCGGCCGCCCGCTCGCCCACTTTCGTGCCGGTCGCCGTCGAGCCGGTGAAGCACACGTAGTCGGCGGCGTCGACCACCGCGTTGCCGATCTCGGCGCCGTCGCCGGCGACGACCGCCCAGAGCGCCTCGGGCACGCCGGCGGCGATGAACGCCCGACGGGAGGCGAGGATGGTCAGCGCGCCCTGGTTGTCGGCCTTCTGCACCACGCCGTTGCCGGCGGCCAGGGCGGGCACGACGTCGAGCAGCGAGAGGCTGAGCGGGTAGTTCCACGGGGTGATCACGCCCACGAGGCCCTTCGGGCGGTAGCTCACGCGCGTGCGGGTCACCAGCGGGAGGCCGGAGTGGCGGCGACGGGTGGCGAGCACGGAGCGTGCGGACACGGCGTAGTAGCGGGTGACGCTGGCGCCGCCGAAGAGCTCCTCGAAGGCCTGCCCGCGGGTCTTGCCCGTCTCGGTCTGCAGAATATCCATGAGGTTCTCGCGCTCGGCCAGCAGGATGTCGTGCGCCCTCAGCAGTACGTCGCGACGATGCGCGAAGCCGGCCGCCCGCCAGGCGCGCTGGGCCGCGCGGGCCGTCGCCGCGGCATCCGCTACGTCGTCGGCGGTGCTCAGTGGCAGCGCGTGCAGCAGCTCTCCGGTGAAGGGGGCGAGCACGTCCGCGGTGCGCGCACCGCTCGCCGAGAGGTCGTTCACGAGGTCGGCGATCTGGCCGCGGTCGAGGATGGAGGCTGGCATGGCCTCAGCCTATGACCGAGCGGGCAGCGGATGCCGCATACGCGCTCGGATTGACGGGCGGGCGGCGGCGGGCTACGCCGGGAGCCGCGCGGCCTACGCCGGGAGCTGCTCGTGCTGGGCGCGGAAGCGCTGCGCCTCCGCCCGCAGCGCCTCGACCACGAGCCGCACCGAGGGGCGCTCCGCCCGGTCGGGCCGCATCAGGGCCGAGATCTGCCTGATGGTGCGCACGCCGGTGAGCGGCCGCGTCACCAGCCCGTTCGAGTGCACGCGCGTGGTGAAGCGGGGCAGGATGGCGATGCCGTGGCCGGCGGCCACCAGCGCCTCGACGATCCCATTGTCGAGGAAGCGCTGCGCCACCCGCGCCGGAGCGCCGTTGGCGGTCTCTATCTGCCGCAGGATGAGGTCGTAGGGAAACCCGACGGGCACGCCGATCCAGGTCTCGTCGGCGAGGTCGCGGGGCGAGAGCGTCGTCTTCTCGGAAAGCGGATGGCCCTCCGGGAGTGCGATGTCGAGCGGCTCCCTCATCAGCGGCAGCACGGCGAGGCCGCGCTCGCGCCACGACGGCAGGATCGTGGGCGCGTCGGCCACCACGATGTCGAAGTCGGGGGTGAGGTCGGCGAAGTCGGGGATCAGCGGATCCTGGTCGGTGCAGCTCAGCGTGAGGCCGGGAACCCCGGCCACGGCGCCGAGCAGCCCGGGCAGCAGCATCTGCCCTCCGGTCGGGAAGATGGTGAGGGTCACGTCGCCGCGCGGGGCCTGCTTGAAGTCCTCCCAGAGGGCGTCGGCGCGTTCGAGGGCGATGGCGACGTCCGTGGCGGTCTGCGCCAGCATCCGCCCCGCACCGGTGAGAACGACGCCCCGGCCGCGACGCTCGGTGAGGGGGATGCCCGCCTCGCGCTCGAGCACCTTCAGCTGCTGCGAAACAGCAGATGAGGTTCGGTTTGTGGCACTGGCGACCGCGGTGATGCTCCCGCGCTCCGCCAGCTCGCGCAGCAGTTCCAGCCGTCTCACGTCCATGTAGCTAGCCTACATAGTCATCTAAGAAACATTAGATTGTGCTAAAAAGTTGTCGGTTGTTGAATAGGTGCAGACCCGAAAACGAAACACCGAGAAAGAACACCGCACATGATCATCGAAACCATCATCCTCGCCGCCTTCGGCGCAGTCGCCCTCTCCGGAATCGTCGGAGCCGTCGTCATGACCGCTCGCGACGGCTACCGCCGCATCCCGACCCGCCGCGCATAGCCCGCAGCGCTGCCACGACAGCGCGCCGGCAACGAGAGTGCGGCCGAGCAGGATCCCCGAACAGGGAGCCCGCCCGGCCGCACTTTCGTCGTTAACGACGTGTGCGACGCGGCGTGACGCGTGTGGTGTCTGCGCGGTGGTGTGGGGCGTGCGCGGCCGGGCGCGCCGCCGCGCACGCCCCGCGTGGCCGCGCACGTCGGCACTCCGCCGACCGCCCGCGCCGACCGCCGACCGCGATCCCGCCCGGTCCCGTCAGGTGACCGAGAAGCCGAGCTTGCGGCCGGAGAGGCCGCGCTCGCGCACGGCCAGGGTGGCGGCCAGATCGTCGATGGCGCGGGCCGCAGGGTCGTCGGGGGAGGAGAGCACGATCGGCTCGCCCGCGTCGCCGCCCTGGCGCAGGGCGACGGAGAGCGGGATCGACGCCAGCACGGCCACCGGCTCGGTGTCGGTCGAAAGTCGCGCGGCCGTCTCGGCCCCGCCTCCGCTGCCGAAGAGCTCGAGCACGCTGCCGTCCGCCTGGGGGAGCCCCGACATGTTCTCGACCACGCCGATCACCTTCTGGCCGGTCTGCCTGGCCACGAGAGCGCTGCGCTCCGCCACCTCGGCCGCGGCGGGCTGCGGCGTCGTGACGACGACGATCTCCGCCTGCGGAAGCAGCTGGCCGATGGAGATGGCGATGTCGCCGGTGCCGGGCGGAAGGTCGAGCAGCAGCACGTCGAGGTCGCCGAAGTAGACATCGGTGAGGAACTGCTGGATCGTGCGGTGCAGCATCGGGCCGCGCCAGGAGACCGCGGTGTGCTCCTCGACGAACATGCCGATGGAGATCACCTTCACCTCGTGCGCGAGCGGCGGCAGGATCATGTCGTTCACCTGCGTCGGCTTCGCGCCCGCGATGCCGAGGAGCCCCGGGATGGAGAACCCGAAGACGTCGGCGTCGACGATGCCCACCCGCAGCCCCCGCCGCGCCAGGGCCACGCCGAGGTTAGCGGTGAGCGTGGACTTGCCCACGCCGCCCTTGCCGCTGGTGATGGCGTAGATGCGGGTGAGCGAGTCCGGGCCGAACTGCATCGCCTTCGGGCGGTTGCCGCGCAGCTTGGTGGTGAGCGCCTCGCGCTCCTCCCGCGACATGATCGACACGTCGACGTGTACCTCGTCGACGCCCGCGACCGAGGCGGCGGCCTCACGCACGTCCCGCTCGATGGTGTCGGCGGCCGGGCAGCCGACGATCGTGAGCTTCAGCTGCACGGTCGCCGACGAGCCGTCGACGGCGACGCCACCGACCATGTCGAGTTCGGTGATCGGCTGGCGGATCTCCGGATCGATCACCCGGGCCAGGGCGCGCAGCACCGCCTCGGACGTCCCGGCGTCAGTCAATCCGCGGTCTCCCTGGTGCCATCGCGCTCGTCGAGCTCGGCGAGCAGGGAGCGCAGCTCCGAGCGGATGAAGTCCTTGCTCGCCATGTCGCGCATGGCCAGACGCAGGGCCACGACCTCGCGCGCGAGGTACTCGGTGTCGTTGAGGTTGCGCTCCGAGCGCTGGCGGTCCTGCTCGATCTGCACGCGGTCGCGGTCGTCCTGACGGTTCTGCGCGAGCAGGATCAGCGGGGCGGCGTAGGAGGCCTGCAGCGACAGGATGAGTGTGAGGGCGGTGAAGCCGATCGCGGCCGAGTCGAAGCGGATACCGACCGGGGCGACGGTGTTGTAGATCATCCAGATGACCACGAACACGCTGAGCCCGAAGAGGAACCAGGGCGTGCCCATGCCGCGGGCGATCGACTCCGTGAAGCGGCCGAAGCGGTCGCGGCTCTCGAAGCGGAAGGCGGTGCGCAGCCCCTTGGGGGAGTCGAGCCGGGTCTCGGCTCGGTTGACGCGGCTAGTGCGGGCCATGGGCTGCCCTCCTTCCCTTCACAGGGATGCTCGAGGTGGTGGTGGGAACGGGAACGGGTTCGGGTCTCTCATCGTCGGACTCGGTACTTCGCCAGTCGTCGGGAAGCAGGTAGTCGAGGACATCGTCAATCGTCACCACCCCGACAAGCCGGTGGTTCTCGTCCACGACGGGCACGGAGACGAGGTTGTACGTCGCGAGGATGCGCGACACGTCGGCGGCGCTCGTGTTCGCGAGCACGGGTTCGAGAGTCTGGTCGAGCAGCGTGCCGAGGCGTTCGTTCGGGGGGTAGCGCAGCATCCGCTGGAAATGCACCATGCCGAGGAACCGCCCGGTCGGAGGCTCGTAGGGCGGCAGCGTCACGCAGATCGCCGCGCCGAGCGCCGGCGCGAGTTCGTGCCGGCGGATGAGGGCGAGCCCCTCCGCGACGGTGGCGTCTGCCGAGACGATGATCGGCTCGGTCGTCATCAGGCCGCCCGCGGTGTCGGGCGCGTAGCTGAGGAGGAAGCGCACATCGTCGGCCTCCTCCGGCTCCATCAGGTCGAGCAGGGCCTCTCCGCGCTCGTCGCTGAGGTGCGCGATGAGGTCGGCGGCGTCGTCGGGCTGCATCTGGTCGAGCACGTCTGCGGCGCGTTCGTCGTCGAGCTGGTTGAGGATGTCGACCTGCTCGCCCTCGGGCATCTCCTCCAGCACGTCGGCGAGGCGGTCGTCGCTGAGCTCTTCGGCCACCTCGAACATGCGCTGCTCGGTGAGGTCGAGCATGGCGTGGGCGAGGTCGGCGGGAAGTAGATCGGCGTAGCTGGCGACCAGCTGGGTCGCGGACTGCGCCTCGCCGGTGGCCGCCACCTTCTCGCGGATCTCCTTCCAGCGCACGAACACCGTGGCGCCCTTGCCGAAGGGCGACGCGGAGGCTTTCGGGCGGCGGCAGAACAGCTGGGAGACCTCCCACTCGCCGAGGCCCATTTCCTCGATGGCGACGTCTTCGATCGTCGCCTCGCCCGAGCCGTCGGCGAGGGTGACCTTGCGGCCGAGCATCTCGGCCATCACCCGCACCTCGCCGCCGCGCTGCTCGAAGCGGCGCAGGTTGATCAGTCCGGTGGTGATGATCTGGCCGGAGCCGATGCTGGTGACGCGCCCGATGGAGAGGAAGACCCGGCGCTTTCCCGGCACCTCGACGATGAAGCCGACCACGCGGGGCGACTCGGTGTTGCGGTAGACGATGAGCGTGTCGCGCACGCGACCCACCTTGTCGCCGTTGGGGTCGAAAACAGAGCAACCGGTCAGTCGGGCAGCAAAAACTCGTGTGGCGCTCACACTAAAACCCTACCGCCGCAATGGGACAATGGCTGTGTGACCAACCAGAGCGCATTCGGCCGCAGGCCCCAGGTTCAACCGACGCTGCCCAAGGGCGACGTTCTCGGCACCTACGAGACCTACCTCGAGGCGCAGGCGGTCGTCGACCGGCTCGCGAAGGCCGACTTCGAGGTGAAGAAGCTCGCGATCGTCGGCAACGACCTCAAGACCGTCGAGCGTGTCACCGGAAAGCTCACCAACGGCAAGGCCGCGCTCACCGGTGCCGTGAGCGGCGCCTGGTTCGGGCTCTTCCTGGGGCTTCTGCTGTTCCTGTTCTCGCCCAGCCCGGAGCTCGGCTTCGTCGCGGCCGCCACGCTCATCGGCGCCGGCTTCGGAATGCTGTTCGGCGTCGCCACCATGGCGATCGGCCGCCGGCGCCGCGACTTCACCTCGACGCACCAGGTGCTCGCCTCGAACTACCAGATCATCATCGACACCGAGCTCACCCTCAAGGCGCAGGACGTTCTGGCCCGCCCCGAGCGCACCGAGTAGCGCCGTGGTCGACGCCCGTATCCTCAACACGGCCGCAGCCCTCAACGCCGCCGTGATCTCACTGGCGTCGGTGACGCCGATCTCGCAGATCACCGTGGCGGATGTCACGCGTGCGGCCGAGATAAACCGTGCGACCTTCTACAGTCACTACACGTCGCCATCGGCCCTTCTGGCGCATGTGCTGTCGACCGACCTCGAGCAGATCCGCGCGGTGGACAACGAGGAGCGCGCGAATGGCGGCCGCCCTCCCGCGCTCATCACCCGGCAGTCGGTGATCGACTCGGTGCGCCATGTCGACCACTTCCGCGACATCTACCGTCTCGCGCTCACCGACGCGAGCGACGGCACCACCCACCACGTGCTCTCCGCGCAGTTCTACGGCTCCTGCCTGACGCACCTGCGCGACTCGGTGGCCCCCGAGAGCCTCCCCGGCGAGATCACCCTGGTGGCCGCCTACGTGGCGAACGGGCTGGTCGGCACGATCGAGGCCGCGGTGGCCTCGGACCACTGGGACGAGAACGAGCTCGCCGACCTGCTGATGGCCATGCTGCCGTCGTGGTGGGACTGACCGGCAGACCTCAGCGGGCCAGCCAGGCCTCCACGTCGTCCGCCGTGCGCGGGATGCCGATGGAGAGGTTCTCCGCGCCGGACTCGGTGACGAGGATGTCGTCCTCGATGCGCACGCCGATGCCCCGGTACTCCTCCGGGACGCTGAGGTCGTCGGGCTGGAAGTAGAGTCCGGGCTCGATCGTGAAGACCATGCCGGCCTCGAGCGCGCCGTCGAGGTAGAGGTCGCGGCGGGCAGCGGCGCAGTCGTGCACGTCGATGCCGAGGTGGTGGCTGGTGCCGTGCACCATGTAGCGGCGGTGGTACTGGTGCTCCGGCTCGAGCGACTCCGCGGCGCTCACCGGCAGCAGGCCCCACTCGGCGGTGCGGGCCGCGATGACCTTCATCGCCTCGGCGTGGATCTCGCGGAACAGGATGCCGGGGCGCACGATGGCGAAGGCCGCGTCCGCGGCCTCGCGCACGGCCTCGTAGACGCGGCGCTGCACCTCGGTGAAGGTTCCACCGATCGGCAGGGTGCGGGTGATGTCCGCGGTGTAGTAGCTCTCGAGCTCGATGCCGGCGTCGAGAAGGATGACGTCGCCGGGGGTGACGGCGCCGTCGTTGCGCGTCCAGTGCAGGATGCACGCGTGCGGTCCCGAGGCGGCGATGGTGTCGTAGCCGACCGTGTTGCCGTCGGCGCGGGCGCGACGGTTGAAGGTGCCCTCGACGAGGCGCTCGCCGCGGCTGTGGGCGATGATCTGCGGCAGATCGGCGATCACGTCGTCGAAGCCCTGCTTCGTGGCGTCGACGGCGAGGCGCATCTGGGCGATCTCGTAGGAGTCCTTGACGAGGCGCAGCTCGCTGAGGTCGCGGGCGAGGCCGGCGTCGCGGTCGGTGTCGAGGTTCTCCGCGTCGGCGGCGAGCAGGCGGCGTCCGTCGACCTGGTCGGTGATGTCGCGGTCGGCCTCGCGCAGCAGCAGGGTGTCCGGCCCGACGGACTCAAGCACGGCGTCGAAGCCGGCGAGGTTGGCGGTGGCCAGGCCGAGGTCTGCGGCGACGTGGGCGAGCGAGGGGCGCGCGCCCGTCCAGAACTCGCCGATGTCGGAGTTGGCGTAGAACTCGTCGGAGTCGCGTCCCGCGGCCTCCCTGAAGTACAGGGTCGCGTCGTGGCCGTCGGCGGTGGGCTCGAGCACGAGAACGCTGTCGGCGACGGCGTCGGCTCCCCATCCGGTGAGGTGGGCGAAGGCGGAGTGGGCGCGGAAGGGGTAGTCGGTGTCGTTCGAGCGCACCTTGGCGGCACCGGCCGGGATGATCAGCCGTGCCCCGGGGTGCAGGGCGGAGATGCGGGCCCGGCGCGCGGCGGCGAAGGGAGCCTGTTCGCGGGGCGCGGGAACCTCATCCGCCCGCTCTGCCCAGTTCGACGAGATGTAGTCCTTGAACGCGGAGGAGAGCGGGGTCGTCGAGCGGTTGGAAGTGGCGCGGGGGGCGTCGGTCGTGTTGTCAGCCATGCCTCTATTGTGCCCCTCCCGAGGCGGGCTCAGGCCGATCGGCGCCAGCTGCTGCGCCGCGGACCGCGCGGGGTGCCGGTGCGCGCGTCGTCGGGGAGCAGCGGGAAGAACGCGCCGTCGGGCGAGTTGAGGCTCGCGTGGGCGATGGCGGCAACGGGCGCCCAGTTCTCGAGGAGCGTCTCGTCCGGCCGAACGGCGTCGGCCGGGCGGGCCGCTGCGGTGGCGGCGGCGGGAGAGTCGAATCGAGTGACCACGGTCACGCCCTCTCTCAGTGAAGCGGAATCATCTTCGCCGATGTTCGCACTCCACCTCGAGTGGTGTCTAGCCGCCGTTGGTAACGATTAGCCCACACTGCGCAGGCGCGCGACCACCGGGCGGTGGTCGCTGCCCGAGTCGTCGCGGTCGTCCACGACGCGCATGCCGGTGACCTCCCAGTCGGCGGTGGCCATCACGTGGTCGATCGGCGAGCCGATGAGCGCGGGCAGCCGGGTCGGCCAGGTGCCGACGGCCGCCGCGCCGGTGCGCTTGGCCGCGTCGAGGCAGCCCCCGAGCGCGGTGTGCGCGCCCTCTCCGAGGCCCGACATGTGGTCGAGGGTGGCGTTGAAGTCGCCGCCCATGATGGTGTTCTCGTCGGAGCAGGCGGTGCCGAGCCACTCGAGGTCCGCGCGCCAGTTCGCCATCTCGGCCTTCAGGGGGGCCACGGCGTGCACGCCCACGATGACGGGTCCCGAGCCGTCCTCCGGGCGCAGCACCACGGTGGGCAGCACCGAGGTGTTGCCCACCGCGGTGTCCTTCTCGTAGATGCCGAGGTCGACGCCGGTGAGCACGGTGGTGGAGCGGGCCTTCGAGATCTCGTCGAACGCGACCGTGTGCACCCACATCGGGCTGCCCCCGGCCTTCATGAGCGCCGCGATCTGCAGGCCGAGCTCGTTCGTCGTCTCGGGCAGCGTCACGATGTCCGCGCCCGACGACAGGGCCAGTTCGGCCACCGCCTCGGCGCCGGTGGCGTCGCCGAGGGTGTTCCAGGAGAGCACGGTGATGTCGCCCACCGCGGCGTCCGCGAGATCGGCCGTGTCGAAGCCGCGCGTCGAGAGCACGGCCGCATTCACGAGCACGAACACCAGCAGGAGCGCCGACGCCGACAGCATGAAACGGCGGATGCGCCGTCCGGCCGCCCCGAGCAGCAGGCAGAGCACGAGCAGCGCGACGCCGATCGCGGCGGCGCCGGTGCGGAAGGAGACGACGTGGGCGACACCGAACTGGCGCTGCAGGCCGAGCAGCTGGGGCCAGGCGAAAGCGATCAGAACCACGGCAGCGGCCACGAGGGCGGCGGCGGCGAGAACTCGGCGAATCATGGCCCCTCACCCTAGCCGCTGCGCGCTGGGCGGCGGCTGGCGGGCGATCCCGCGCGACGGGAATAGAGTTGGACGATGCCAGCCGGAGCAATCGACCTTCACACGCACAGCAGCGTGTCCGACGGGACCGAGTCGCCCGCGCAGCTCGTCGACGCCGCGGTCGCCGCCGGCCTCGGGGCGATAGCGCTCACCGACCACGACTCGACCGCCGGCTGGAGCGAGGCGGAGGCCGCGGCATCCGCTACCGGTCTCCTGGTCGTTCCCGGCATGGAGCTGAGCACCAATTTCGGGCCGGCCAGCGTGCACATGCTCGCCTACCTCTTCGATCCGGCGGATGCCGCGATCCTTCGCGAGACGGCGCGGATCCGAGACGGGCGCATGCACCGCGCGGAGCGGATCGTCGAGCGCATCTCGAAGGACTACGCCCTCACCTGGGACGACGTGCTCGCGCAGTCCATCGACGGCGGAACCATCGGCCGGCCGCACATCGCCGACGCCCTGGTGGCGCGCGGGCACATCTCCGACCGCAGCGCCGCCTTCGAGAGCATCCTGCACTGGCGGAGCGGCTACTACGAGAAGTACTACGCGCCCAGCCCGCTCGCCGGGGTGGAGATGATCGTCGCCGCCGGAGGGGCGCCCGTGCTTGCGCACCCGGGAACGCGCGGGCGCGAGTGGGTCATCGACGAGCTGAACATGGGGCTGCTCAAGGACGCGGGCCTCTTCGGGCTCGAGATCCACCATCGCGACAACACGCCGAGCGGGCGCGAGCGGCTGTTCGAGCTGGCCGCGATGTTCGACCTGCAGATCACCGGCTCCAGCGACTACCACGGCGAGGGCAAGCCGAACCGGCTCGCCGAGAACAGCACGGAGCCCGCCGTGCTGGATCGTCTGCTCGCGACCGGCCACGGCTCGCGACCCTTCGGGGGCTGAGCGGCGCGGTCGTGCTGCCGGAATCGCCTCGTGAGCCGAATCCGGACGATCGAGCGCGCCGCGGCGCCCGCTTTCGACCGGTAACGCCTCGGAAGCGCGGCGGCAGGGGTTTAACGACGACGTCCGCCGGCAGCGGGGCTGCGGCGGACGTCGGTGCGTTCGGGTGCTGCTACTCGGCGGCGGGCGTCGAGGGGCGGCGGGTGCGCGAGCGGTTGCGGCTGCGCGGCGGGCGGCTTGAGCCGTCTGCTGCGGGAGCCGCGGAGGGTGCGGTGCCCGACTGCGCGGTGCCGGTCTGGGCGGCGCCGGACTGTGCGGCACGCGGCGGGCGCTGCCCGCTGCGGTCGCCGCCGTCGCGACCAGCACCGGAGCGCTGGCCCCCGCGGCCGCCGTCGCGCGAACCGGACGCGGCCTGCGGCTCGCGCACGCGGGGCGGTCCGGCGGTCTTCAGGCGGCCCTTGGATCCCTCGGGGATGTCGAGGTCGACGAAGAGGTGCGGCGAGGAGGAGTAGGTCTCCATCGGCTCCGGGATGCCCATCTCGAGCGCCTTGTTGATGAGCGACCACTTGTGCATGTCGTCCCAGTCCACGAAGGTGACCGCGATGCCGGTCTTTCCCGCGCGGCCGGTGCGTCCGGCGCGGTGCAGGTAGGTGTCGTGGTCCTCGGGGATCGTGTGGTTGATCACGTGGGTGACGTCGTTGACGTCGATACCGCGGGCCGCGACATCCGTTGCAATGAGGATGTCCTTCTTGCCGG
>Ga0247813_10002647_pt1 | contig 12045 bp, 8 predicted proteins | sample UWRJL169409C1_FD_180719 | JGI IMG/M metagenome (GOLD analysis project Ga0247813, IMG submission 180719) | Plant litter microbial communities from Arlington Agricultural Research Station in Wisconsin, United States - UWRJ-L169-409C-1 | ecosystem: Environmental > Terrestrial > Plant litter >... | reverse complement strand
GCCGGCCATTCCCGTAGACTCGGAGCAGGGCCTGATGCGGGTGATGGCGACGCCGTTGTGGTTCCGCTGCGCGGTGGTTCTCACCGCCGGGATCACCGAAGAAATCATGTTTCGCGGCTATCCGATCGAGCGCCTGCTCGACCTGACCGGCAACCTTTGGCTGGCCGCCGCCATCCCGCTTGCCGTGTTCGTATTTGCGCATCTGGCGACGTGGTCGCTCGGCCACTTGGTCGGCGTGTTCTTCGGCGGCGCGGTGCTGACCGCGCTGTATCTGTGGCAGCGCGACCTGGTGGCCTGCATGCTCGCCCACGCGATGATCGACTCCCTCATCATCTTCCTACCCGCCATGCTGAACAAGCTGGGGCCTCGTCCTTCCTGAAAAAAGCCTTTCGTTTCATTTTGAAACGAAAGCTGCGAAACTTCGAATAAAGTCGGCTCGGGGCCACTGTTTTTGCGGCCTCAAGCGAAATTTCCGTGGTTTTTATGTCTTTCGATACCTATCGATTGCTTTCGAAAACAACACAATACGAAATCTTGTGAAGATTTCTTGTAATTTCGAATTGTGTCGAATACTATCAATTCCGGGTCATCAAATTGAATAAAAGTCATAACAACAGATCGGGATCAGATATGCGAATCGCAAACGGTACCAGGTTCAAAAAGACAACATTGGCACTGGCCATCGGGATGGTGATGTGCAACGGCGCTTGGGCTCAGGAAGAAACCAAGGTCGACGCCGACGCGCCAAGCGTGGTGGTCAGCGGCACCCGCGCCTCGCTGGCGAAATCGCTGGACTTGAAGCGCAACGCTTCCATCATCCAGGACTCCATTTCCGCGACCGAGCTGGGCCGCTTCCCCGACGACAACGTTGCCGATTCGCTGGCCCACATCTCCGGCATTTCGATCTCCCGCACCAAGGGCGGCGAGGGACAGTACATCAATGTGCGCGGCCTCGGCTCCGGCTACAACATCGTCACGCTGAACAACCGCATCCTCGCCACCGACGGCGACGGCCGCGATTTCGCTTTCGATGTTTTGCCCTCGGAAGTAATCTCCGGCGCCGACGTGATGAAGTCCGCGCAGGCATCGCAAATCGAAGGCAGCATCGGCGGCTCGGTCAACCTGCGCTCGGCGCGTCCGCTGGACTATCCCGGCCTGCACACCTCGCTGCGCGCCGAAGCCGACCGCAACGACCTGTCCGAGAAGTACGGCCGCAAGATCTCCGGCGTCTACAGCCAGACCTTCAATAACAACACCATGGGCGTGCTGCTGGGCGCGGTCTACTCCAAGCGCACCGTGCGCACCGATTCGCTGCAGTCGCAAACCTTCGACGCCGACAGCCCCGGCAGCTTCGACGCCAACAAGGACGGCAAGATCTCCGCCGACGAGAGCGGCCTGCTCGGCGTCTGCTGCATCGCCTTCGGCTCGGTGTTCGAGAAGAAGGAGCGCGCCGCGCTGTCCGGCGCCTTCGAATGGAAGCCGTCCGCGGACTTCCGCCTGTCGACCGACTTCCTGCTGACCCGCCTCGATGCGCCGCAGATCGGCTACAACCAGGCCTACTACGTCAAGGCCACCGAAGGCCGCTGGTCCGACGTGGTGATCAAGGACCACGTGGTCACCAGCATGACGGTGGCCGACATGATTCCGGAAATCGCCAACATCACCTCGAACCGCGTGGTCGACACCAAGCAGTTCGGCGTCAAGGCCAACTGGCGCGTGACCGACGACCTGACGCTGGTGGGCGACGCCTACCGCTCGACCTCGGAGCGCAACTCGGGCGGCAAGGACACTTACGTGGTCGCCGGTATCGCCGGCAACAACACCGGCTACTACACCCTCAACAACAACGGCCTGCCGAGCATCCGCGTGGCGCTGGCCGACGGCCGCGACCTGGCCACGGCCGCCGCCGCCGGCCAGCTCAGCGACAAGGATTACGGCCCGCACTACGCGGGCCTGTCGGGCACCGATGTCGACGACAAGATTACCGGCGCATCGGTGGACGGCCGCTGGTCGCTGAGCGGGGCCTGGTTCATGGACGCGCTCAACTTCGGCCTCGCCGACACCTCGCGCAAGAAGACCCGCAACTTCATCGGCAATGACCAGACCGGCGGCTCCTGCATGTACTGCGGCAAGTACAGCACCACCTTCGCCTCGTTCGGCGCCAAGGTGGTCAGCACCATGACCGTCCCCAACTACATGAACGGTTCCGGCGGCAGCTTCCCGATGAGTTTTGTCGCCTTCGACGTGCCGGCCTATTTCGCCGGCCTGAAATCGCTGGACGGCAAGCCGAAGTACGACGCCAACGGCGTGCAGACCGGCGTCTATGATTCGTCCCAGCTGGCGGCGGTGCTCGATCCGACCAACTCCTACCGCGTCACCGAGGACACCTCGTCCGGTTACGCCCAGCTCGATCTGTCGGGCGACAAATGGTCGGGCAACATCGGTGCGCGCCTGGTGCACACCAAGACCAAGTCGCAGAGCGCGATCAACCAGATCATCTCGATCGTCGACGCCACGCCGGACGTCGCCACCAGCAGCCCGATCGTCAAATACAGCAACGCCACGCCGGTGACGGAAGAGGGCTCCTACACCAAGCTGCTGCCTTCGTTCAACCTGGCCTACCAGGTGACGCCGCAACTGACCATCCGCGCCGCCGTGGCCAAGGTCATGGCCCGCCCGTCGCTCGACAAGCTGGCTGCGACCCGCACCGACAGCACGCTGGACCGCACCTACCACCTCAACATCGCCGGCGATCCGAAGCTCAAGCCGACCGAAGCGAAGCAGCAGGATTTGTCGGCCGAGTGGTACTACAAGCCGAAGTCGGCGCTGACCGCCGCCGTGTTCGCCAAGCAGATCAAGAACTTCATCACCTACCAGACCGACGAGCACGTCGACATCGGCGTGCCGGGCTACCTGTACACCGTGACCCACCCGGTCAACGGCGACACCGCCAAGGTGCTGGGCATGGAGCTGGGCGCGCAGCACTTCTTCGACAACGGCTTCGGCGTCAACGCCAAGTTCACCAAGACCAACACCAAGGCCTATTCGGGCGGCGTCTACACCGGCCAGCTCGAAGGCGTGGCGCCGTCGGCCTCGTCGCTCGCCTTCCTGTACGAGGCGCACGGCATCAACGCCCAGGTCGCGTTCGACTACACCGGCAAGTACACGCAGTCGTCGAACGTGGTGGCCGGCTATCCGGCGGTGGTCGATCCGATCACCTGGGTGACGGCGTCGGCGTCGTACGACATCAACAAGAACCTGACCGTCTTCATCGAAGGCAAGAACCTGTCGGATGAAAAGATGCGCTCGACCCTGGGCCGTCCCGACACCGCCTACGGCTTCGAATCCTGGGGACGTACGCTGGTCGTCGGCATGAGCGCCAAGTTCTGATGAAGAACTGGCTCGCCTACACCTTGCTGGCCACCACGCTGATGGGCGTGTGGGGCGCGTTCGCCGGCCTGCCCAGCGAGCACGGCTTTCCCGAAACGCTGATCTACGTGGTGTGGGCGCTGACCATGATCCCCCCGGCGCTGTATGTGCTGCACCGCGCCGGCTGGCGCCTGCAGCGCGACGCCCGCGCCGTGGTGCTGGGGCTGGTGATCGGCGTGCTTGGCGCCGGCGGCCAGATGATCCTGTTCTACGCGGTGAAGAACGGTCCGACGTATCTGATCTTCCCGATCATCTCGATGTCGCCGGTGATCACCATCGGCCTGTCGTACTGCCTGCTGAAGGAACGCACCGGCCGGCTCGGCATGGCCGGCATCGTGCTGGCGGTGCTGGCGCTGCCGCTGTTCGACTATACGCCGGGCGCGGCCGCGCATGGCTACGGCGCCTGGTTCGTGATGGCGGTCGGCGTGCTGCTGGCGTGGGGACTGCAAGCGTATTTCATCAAGCTGGCCAACGCCACCATGGAGGCGGAGAGCATCTTCTTCTACATGACCCTGGCGGGATTGCTGTTCATTCCGCTGGCCTTGCTGATGACCGATTTTTCGCAGCCGATCAACATGGGCTGGCAGGGGCCGTACCTGGCCGCCGCCACCCAGGTGCTCAACGCGCTGGGCGCGCTGGCGCTGGTGTACGCCTTCCGTTATGGCAAGGCGCTGGTGGTGTCGCCGCTGGTCAACGCCGGCGCGCCGCTGCTGACCACCGTGCTGTCGGTGCTGATGGCGGCCACCATGCCGGGCGACGCCAAGCTGCTGGGCATCGGCCTGTCGCTGGCCGCCGCGCTGCTGCTGGCGCTGCAACCCGAAGAAGCAACGAAGTAATCATTTTTTAGAGATGGAGTCTGTTATATGAAAGCGCTGCTGGATTTAGTGCAACGCCACAAGAGCGGCATCCCGGTCGGCATCTATTCCGTGTGCTCGGCCCATCCGCAAGTGCTGGAAGCGGCGCTGCGGGTCGGACTGGAAAACGACGCCCCGGTGCTGATCGAAGCCACCTCCAACCAGGTCAACCAGGATGGCGGCTACACCGGCATGACGCCGGCCGGCTTCCGCAGTTTTGTCGAAGGCATCGCCGCCGACGTCGGCTTCCCGCTGGAGCGGCTGCTGCTGGGCGGCGACCACCTCGGCCCGAATTGCTGGCAGGGCGAACCGGCCGCGCAGGCGATGGCCAAGTCCGTCGTGCTGATCGAACAGTATGTGACGGCCGGCTTCCGCAAGATCCACCTCGATTGCTCGATGTCCTGCGCCGGCGATCCGGTGCCGCTGCCGGACGCCACGGTGGCCGAGCGCGCCGCGCTGCTGTGCGGCGTGGCCGAAGCGGCCTGGCTGAAAGCCGGCGGCGAGGCCCCGGTCTACATCGTCGGCACCGAAGTGCCGGTGCCGGGCGGCGCGCATGAAGAATTGCAGACGCTGGCCGTGACCAGCAGCGCTGCCGCGCAGAGCACCATCGCGGTGCACCGCGCCGCCTTCGCCGCCGCCGGGCTGGATGCGGCGTGGGGCAGGGTGGTTGGGCTGGTGGTGCAACCCGGCGTCGAGTTCGACCACAACAAGGTGATCGACTACCTGCCCGACGCGGCGACCGAATTGAGCCGCTTCATAGAATCGCAGCAGGGCCTGGTGTTCGAAGCTCATTCGACCGATTACCAGACCGAGGCGAATCTGAAATCGCTGGTGCGCGACCACTTCGCCATCCTCAAGGTCGGGCCCGGCGTCACCTTCGCGCTGCGCGAAACCTTGTGGGCGCTGGCCGACATCGAACGCGAGTGGCTGGGCGCGGACGCCAGCTCCGACTTCAAGAACGTGGTACTGACAGTGATGAAGCAGCAGCCCGAATACTGGCACAAGTATTACTGCGACGCCGAGCGCGAACGCTACGACCTGCAATACAGCCTGAGCGACCGCATGCGTTACTACTGGCCGCATCCGGAGATCCAGCGCGCGCAGGCGCAGCTGTTCGCCAACCTGGAGCGCGACGTGCCGCCGCTGGCGCTGCTGAGCCAATACCTGCCGGACCAGTATCAAGCCATCCGCGATGGCCGCCTGCGCAACCTGCCGGGCGACATCCTGAACGAAGGCGTGGCCAAAGTGCTGCGCCAATACATGCATGCGAGCGGCGCCAGCGCGCCCACCCTGGAGAACACACAATGACGCAACACATTTTAGGCGTAGCCACCAGCCGCCTCGACCAGCAGGGCGGCGCCTTCACCGCCAGCGAAATCACCCACCAGCCGCCGGTCTGGGGCGAGGTGGCGCAGCTGGTCGCGTCGCACGGCCCGGCGCTGTCGGCCTTCCTGACGCCGCTGCTGGCGCGCGCCGACCTGCGCATCATCCTGACCGGCGCCGGCACCTCGGCCTTCATCGGCGGCTGCCTGCTGCCGTCGCTGCTGCAACGTCTCGGACGCCGCGTCGAGGCGATCCCGACCACCGACCTGGTGTCGGCGCCGTCGCACTACCTGCAGCCGCAGGCGCCGACCTTGCTGGTATCGTTCGCGCGCTCCGGCAGCAGCCCGGAAAGCGTCGCCGCCGTGGCGCTGGCCGACCAGCTGGTCAGCCAGGTCTACCACCTGATCATCACCTGCAACGCCGACGGCCTGCTGTACCAGCACGCCCAGGGCCAGGCCAACGCGCTGGCCATCGTGCTGCCGGACGCCACCCACGACCGCGGCTTCGCGATGACCAGCAGCTTCACCTCGATGCTGCTGACGGCGGCGCTGGTGTTCGGCGTCATCGACGGCGCGGGCGCCGGCCTGACCGCCGCGCAGAAAGCCGCCGCCGCGCTGATGGACAGCGGCCTGCCGCTGATCAACGCGCTGGTGGAACGCCGCTTCAAGCGCGTCGTCTACCTGGGCAGCAATGAGTTGAAGGGCCTGGCGCAGGAAGCCGCATTGAAGCTGCTGGAGCTGAGCGACGGCAAGGTGGTGGCGATGCACGACACGCCGCTGGGCTTCCGCCACGGCCCCAAGACCATCATCGACAGCGACACGCTGGTGGTGCTGCTGATGTCCAACGATGCCCACGCGCGCCGCTACGACAGCGACCTGCTGCGCGAGCTGCGCGCCGACGGCCGCGCCGGCCGGGTGCTGGCGCTGACCGCGCAGGACGACGGCGTGGCCGGCGAGGACAGCCTGCTGCTGGCCGGCGCCGCGCGCTGCGGCGACCTGGAACTGGCGCTGCCTTACATCGTCTTTGCGCAAATCTACGCTTTTCTCTATTCTCTGGCACTGGACATCCGTCCGGACACGCCGAGCCTGTCCGGCACGGTGAACCGGGTGGTGAGCGGCGTGAACATTTATCCTTTCGGCTAGCGAGAACACGATGTATCTGGGTATCGATGGTGGCGGCAGCAAAACCGCATTCGCGTTGATCGACGACGCCGGGCGCCTGCGCGCCACGCACGAGGCGAGCAGCATTTATTATCACGAGGTCGGCATGGACGGCGTGGCGGCGGTGCTGCGCGACGGCATCGCGGCGACGCTGGCGAAGGCGGGGTCCGCGCCGCAGGATCTGGCGTACAGCTTCTTCGGCCTGCCGGCCTACGGCGAAGACAAACGCCTGCAGGCGCAGCTGGACGCGCTGCCGGGCCAGCTGCTGGGCCACCAGCGCTACCGCTGCGGCAACGACATGATCTGCAGCTGGGCCGGTTCGCTGGCCTGTCACGACGGCATCAGCGTCATCGCCGGCACAGGCTCCATGGCTTACGGCAGCTATCAGGGACGTGGCGCGCGGGGCGGCGGCTGGGGCGAGTTGTTCAGCGACGAAGGCTCGGCTTACTGGATCGCCCGCGCCGGCCTGACGCTGTTCTCGCGCATGAGCGACGGCCGCAGCCCGCGCGGTCCGCTGCACGGCCTGCTGCGGCGCCACTTCGTGCTGGAAGACGATCTGGACCTGTGCGCCACCATCTACGGCGGCGGCATGACGGACCGCAGCAAGCTGGCCAAGCTGGCGCTGCTGGTTGGCGAAGCGGCCGCCGCAGGCGACCAGCAGGCGCGCGCCATCTTCACCGCCGCCGCGCTGGAGCTTGCCGAGATCGTCACCGCCACCGGCGCGCAGCTCGGCGTGCCGGCCGGCGAAGTGCTGCCGGTGTCGTACTCCGGCGGCGTATTCAATAGCGGCGAGCTGGTGCTGGCACCGTTCCGCGCCGCGCTGGAAGAGCGCGTCAACGCCGGCGGTCCCGCCTACGCGCTGCAAACGCCGTTGCTGCCGCCGGTGATCGGCGCCGCCATCCACGCCGCGCAGTTGGCCGGCGTGGTGTTTTCCGCCTCGGCGCTGGCCGCGCTGGCCGGCCAGGTCAATGCCTTATCCACCATGGAGTCGTGATGAAGTCGAAGCTTGCATTAACAATTGGTGCCTTGCTGCTGCAAGTCTGCGGCGGCGCATCGGCCGCGTCCAGCTACACTATGGCCGATTTCGACAAGGTCGAGAAGATCGACGCCCACCTGCACCTGCATAACGATGCGCGCGAATTCATGAAGCTGGCGCGCAAGGACAAGTTCAAGGTGCTGGCGGTCAATGTCGACTACGCCGACTTCCCGCCGCTGGAGCAGCAGCGCCGCGTCGCCACCGCGCTGCGCCGCGATTATCCACAGGACGCCGCTTTCGTCGCCAGTTTTTCGATGGTCGGCTTCGAGCAGCCCGGCTGGGCCGAACGCACCGTCAAGGGCCTGGAGCAGGATGTGGCCAACGGCGCCGTCGGGGTCAAGGTGTGGAAGAACATCGGCATGGAGTTGCGCGGCGCCGACGGCAAATTGCTGACGGTGCAGGACCCGCGCCTCGAACCCGTCTTCGCCTTCACCATCGCGCACAAGATCGCGCTGCTGGGTCACCAGGGCGAACCGAAGAACTGCTGGCTGCCGCTGAACGAAATGACGGTCAACAACGACCGCGAATACTTCAAGGCGCACCCGCACTACCACATGTATCTGCATCCGGAGATGCCGAGCTACGAGGCGCAGATGGCCGCGCGCGACGGCATGCTGGCCAGTCATCCGGACCTGCGCTTCGTCGGCATGCACATGGCGTCGCTGGAATGGAGCGTCGACGAACTGGCGCGCTTCCTCGACCGCTTCCCCAACGCCAACGTCGACCTGGCTGCGCGCATGGGTCAGCTGCAATACCAGTCGGGCCGCGCGCGCGAGCATGTGCGCCAATTCCTGATCAAGTACCAGGACCGCCTGATGTACGGTACAGACCTGGCGCAGTCGAGCGAGCAGAGCGACGCCTTGTTCAACCAGGACGCCGACACCGTGTGGCGCCGCGACTGGCGCTACTTCAACACCGCGACCTGGTTCAAGGTGCCGGAGCTGGACCAGAAAGTGCAAGGCCTGGCGCTGCCGAAAGAGGTGGTCGACAAGATTTACCGGCGCAATGCGCAAGCCCAGTATCCGGGCGCGTGGCAGGCGGCGGCGAAGGGCAAGTAGCGCTGATTTTGCGGTGATGGATCGGGCAACTAATTGCTCAAATCCACTGGGCTATCCTGTATGATCCCATTCAAAAGGGACACCAGCCACCCAGTGGAAAGAATGACGATGAATAAGAAAATCCAGGCCAGCACTACACAAGATCCAGGGAAGACACTGTTGGTCGAGGAACGGCGGCGCCTGATACGCGAGATGGTCGAAGCCAGCGAACGGGTCACCGTGGAAGAGCTGTCGGCGCATTTCGATATCTCGCTGGTGACGATCCGCAACGACCTCAACGCGCTGGCCGACATCGGCGCGCTGGTGCGCACGCGCGGCGGCGCTTTGGCGCACCGCGAGGAAGAGGATTTACCGATCAGCGTCAAGCAGAACGTGCACCGGCCGGAGAAGATGCAGATCGCGGCGGCGGCGGTCAGCCAGATCAGGGATGGCCAGACCATCGTCCTCGATTCGGGCACGACCACCGGCGAAATCGCCAAGCAGATTCGCGGCTTGAAACTGCAGTCGATCAACGTCATCACCAACGCGCTGAACATCGCGGTGCTGCTGGCCGGCGTGCCGCACGTGACGCTGATCATGCTGGGCGGCGTGCTGCGGCCAAGTTCGTATTCGCTGGGTGGGCCGCAGGCGGAGGCGGCGCTGCAAAGCCTGCATGCCGACATCCTGTTCCTCGGCTTCGACGGCCTGGATCCGGATATCGGCGTGATGACGCCGCACCTGCTGGAAGCGCGGCTGAACATGCAGATGATCCAGATCGCGCGCCGCGTGGTGCTGGTGGGGGATTCGTCGAAGATAGGCCGGCGCAGTTTGTCGGTGATTGCACAGATTAACCAGATCGATCAGATCATCACCGATGCGGGCGCCAATCCCGCCATCGTCAAGGCATTGCGCGAGCACGAGGTGGACGTCGTGCTGGTCTGACGCCCCGATGCCGCTCTGTCTTAGTCTGCCGTAGATATTTAAGGAGCAGACATGAACCAAGAATTCGAGACCCGGCGCCGCACCTTCCTGCAGGCGCTGGCAGCGGCGGCACTGGGCGCCAGCGGCGTGGCGCAGGCCGCGCTGGGCAGCGCGGTGCAAACCCAGACACAAACCGTGCCGCGCGGCGGCCGCCACATCGCCCGCATCGGCGACGAGCGCATGGTGCTGGAGCTGGACGAGCAAATGCGCACCCGCGTCTCGATCAAACACGGCGGCCATGTGCTGGCGCTGAGCGGCGTCGACGACAGCGAATACCTGCGCCTGAAAAGCGGCAAGCTGATCACCCGATTCGCGCTGAGCGCGCAGGCGGTCGACGTCATCGCCGGGCCGCATGGCGCGGGCACGCGGCACCGCTTCACCGGCAGCTCGGCCGAGGGCATCGAAAAGACCGTGTCGATCAGCCTGTACGAACGCTATCCGGGCTTCGCCGTGATGCAGGTCAGCTACCGCCACAACGGCCAGGGTCCGCTGCCGGTCGCGGCATGGATCAGTGGCGCGCATACGCTGAAGGCGCGCGGCCCGGTCGATTTCTGGTCGTTCTCGGGCGCTTCGTACGCCGACCGGCGCGACTGGGTGCAGCCGGTGCAGGCCGGTTTCACGCAGCGCAATTTCATGGGCATGAACGCGTCCGACTACGGCGGCGGCACGCCGGTGACCGACGTCTGGCACCGTAACGGCGGCATCGCCGTCGGCCATATCGAAACCACGCCGAAACTGGTGGCGCTGCCGTTGCAAGCGGTCGCGGGCGGCGCGCGGCTGGCGGTGGAATACGAGACCGCCGTGACGCTGATGCCGGGCGATACGCTGTCAACCATCGACACCTTCATCGCCGTCCATCCGGGCGACTACTTCGCCCCGCTCGACACCTACCGCCAACTGATGGCCGAACGCGGCCTGCAGGCGCCGCACGCGCCGGCCGAATCGTACGAGCCGGTCTGGTGCGCCTGGGGCTATGAGCGCGGCTTCACGATTCCGTTGATGGAAGGAACGCTGTCCAAGGCGAAGGAGCTGGGTCTGGAATGGGCGGTGCTCGACGACGGCTGGCAAAACTCGGTCGGCGACTGGCATCTGGACCTGAAAAAATTCCCGCACGGCGAGCCGGATATGAAGGCGCTGGTGCAGACGGTGCGCCAGGCCGGCATGAAGCCGCGCCTGTGGGTGGCGCCGCTGGCGGTCAATCCCGGCACCGACCTGCTGCACGACCACACCGACATGCTGCTGCTCGACAAGGACGGCGCGGTGCAGAACATCACCTGGTGGAACAGCTTCTACCTGTGCCCGGCCTACGACCAGACGCTGGACTACACCAAGGCGCTGGTGCGCAAGATCCTCGGCGAGTGGGGCTATGCCGGCCTGAAGATCGACGGCCAGCACCTGAACGGCGTGGCGCCGTGCTACAACCCGGCGCACAAGCATGCGCGTCCGGAGGAATCGGTCGAGCGCCTGCAGGATTTCTGGAAGGCCGTGTACGACACCGCGATGGAGGTCAATCCGCACGCGGTGGTCGAGATCTGCCCGTGCGGCACCTCGTTCGCCTTCCACAACATGCCGTATATGAACCAGACGCCGGCGGCCGATCCGCTGAGCTCCTGGCAGGTGCGGCTGAAGGGCAAGACCACCAAGGCGCTGATGGGTCCGTCCGCCCCGTTCGCCGGCGACCACGTCGAGCTCAGCGACCAGGGCGACGACTTCGCCTCCAGCGTCGGCATCGGCGCCGTGGTGTCGACCAAGTTCACCTGGCCGCCGATGCCGGGCGTCGCCAATCCCTTCCTGCTGACTGCGGAAAAGGAACAGCTATGGCGTAAATGGATCGGCCTGTACAAGGAAAAGATGCTGGCGCAGGGCGTCTATCGCGGCACGCTGTACGACATCGGTTTCGACAAGCCGGAAACCCACGTGGTCGAAAAGGACGGTGTGCTGTATTACGCGTTCTACGCGCCGCGCTGGTCGGGGGCGATCGAGATTCGCGGCCTGGCGCCGGAGCGTGCCTACCGCTTGCGCGACTATTTCAACCAGCGCGACCTGGGCGTGCTGGCGGCGGGGCAGCGGCGCCTGAACGTCGGCTTCGAGCGCTTCCTGCTGGTCGAGGCGCTGCCGGCATGACTATCTATCGCGCGCCGCTAGCTAAGCCGGCGCGCGCGCTCAGACTGCACAGGGTCGAATTGCCATCGGTACGTACTTGTGATAAGGGGTGTACGTCATCG